>Ga0315902_10006776_pt1 | contig 15785 bp, 15 predicted proteins | sample LakEriMetagenome_9_FD_203523 | JGI IMG/M metagenome (GOLD analysis project Ga0315902, IMG submission 203523) | Freshwater fungal communities from buoy surface, Lake Erie, Ohio, United States - Buoy 12 MA117 | ecosystem: Environmental > Aquatic > Freshwater > Lake > Lake biofilm | place: USA...
GCGCGCAGCGGGCCAGTGCGGCCGAGGCCCGGGCCGGGCACGAATTGATCGCCCAGGCCAAGGCCGACGACACGGTCGGCGCGAATGCCGTGCCGAACGAGCAGACGCTGCGGGGCATCGGCGTGCCCCCCGCGGCCGCGCGGAGCCTGGCGGCGGCCGCCACGGCGATCGAGCGGCTCGAATCCCGCATCGGTGACGAGTCGCTGCTCCGTGGCTTCGGCAACAACGGCGGCGAGGAGTTCCTCAGTTTCTGTCTGATCAGCGAGGCGTTGGCGATCACGAACGCGGCGGCCGGGGACGAGTGGAACCGGGCGATGGAAGACCGTCTGGCGGCGGCCCAGAACGCGGACGGCAGTTGGAGCGGCCACCACTGCATCACCAGCAGGGCCTTCTGCACGGCTGCCGTGGTGCAGTGCCTGACCGTCCACCTCGATTCCAAGCTGCTCGGGGACGTCGCCCGGCAGGCGGCCGAGCAGGCCGTCGAGCGCCGCTGACGGGCCGGGCCCGGACCACGTCGCCGGCTCGCGGGCTCACCGCCGAGGCCTGGGGCGGACAGGATTGCAGGCCGCCCCTGCCCGCGGCCTGATCCGCGCGATCATGGGGGGCCGGTTCAGGCGGGCGGGTCGACGGCCCGGCGGGACCGCACGGCCGCGGTGATCAGGGCCCGCAGCTTCGGCTCCGCACCGCGGGCCACGGCGAGGATCTTCTCGACGGTGGCCACCTCGAGGTGGTCGGGCAGGCACATGTCGGTGATCACGGAGACGCCGAGCACCTCCATGCCCGCGTGCACCGCCACGATCACCTCGGGCACGGTGGACATGCCGACCACGTCGGCGCCGATGCCGCGGAGGAAGCGGTACTCGGCCCGCGTCTCCAGGTTGGGGCCGGTCACCGCCACGTACACGCCGCGGTGGCAGGGGAAGTTCTCCCGCCGGGCGGTTTCCAGGGCCGCATCCACGAGGGCCGGCGTGTAGGGGGCCGACATGTCGGGGAACCGGGGCCCGAGCCGCTCGTCGTTGATGCCGATCAGCGGGTTGTCGTTGAGGAGGTTGATGTGGTCGTCGATCACCATCAGGTCGCCCGTGCGGTACTGCGGGTTGAGGCCGCCGCAGGCGTTGGTGACCACGAGCAGGCCGGCCCCGAGTCGCTGGAGGACGCGGACGGGAAAGGTGATCTGGGCGAGCGGGTAGCCCTCGTAGGCATGCTGCCGGCCCTCCATGACGACCACCGGCACGCCCTCCAAGAGCCCGCAGACCAGCTGGCCGGCGTGGCCGTGGGCCGTGGAGCGGGCGAAGTGCGGGATCGAGTCGTAGGGAATCGTCACCTTGTCGGCGAGCCCGGCGCCGCTGCCGCCGAGGCCGCTGCCGAGGATGATGCCCACGGCGGGCCGCTGGGGCCAGCGGCCGGAGATGAAGGCCGCCGATTCCGTGATCTTGTCGAACTGGTCGAGCATGCCTGCTCTCCGCGGGGCGAATGGCGGACGCCGGGGGGCGTCACTCGCCGCCGAGGAGCGCCAGGAAATCGGGATGATTCCGCAGCGACTCGAGATCCGGATCGGCCTCCATGTGGGCGAGGTCGTCGTATCCGAGCAGGATGGCCCGCGAGAGCGAATCGATCGCCTCGTCGGAGCATCCCGCCCTGGCCAGCGAGCAGGCGAGATTGTAGCGGGCCAGGAAGTCGTCGGGCAGGAGGTCCACCAGGCGGCGGTCGAGTTCCACGGCCCGCTGCAGCAGGCCCTTGCGGGAGACGAGTTCCGCCAGCACCCGCAGCACCTCCACCGCATCGGGCTTGCGGGCCAGGAGCCGCTCGAAGAAGTCGATGTCGAAGTCGAGCTGGTTCAGGCCGCCGAACCATCCGGCGACCTGCCGCCGGCCGCGGGCCTTGCCGCGGGACGGCTTGCCCGCGGCCCCCGGGTCGGGCTCGTCCGGCATGTCCTTCGGGGACTCACGGGCTGGCATGTCGGTCTCGCGGTCGCGGGCTACTTTTTCTTGCCGGGGCCCTTTCCCGGGGGCGGCTCCTCGTCGCCGTCGTCGGGATGATCCCAGTCGGGGTCGTTCTCCTCCTCCTCGAAGTCGTCGTCGAAATCGTCGTCGAAGTCGTCGAAGCTCGACTCCTCGTCCGCCGGCGGCGGGGCGACGGTGAGATCCTCGTCATCGCCGAGTTCCTCGTCTTCCTCATCGGGGTCGCCCGCGGCTCGGACGACGGCCGGCCGGCGGCCACCGCGCACGAGGGCCGGCGACGGGAACGGAACCGGCGTCTGCGGCAGCGTTCCTGGCATCGGCGACACGAGCGGGGCGAAGGATGGGACGGCGAGGATCATCGGGGCGAGGGCTCTTTCGGGGAGGCTGGAGAACGCGACAGAGCAAACCCTTTTGCCGCTGCTGCGTCAAGGCGGTCCATTCTACGGGTTTCCGGCGGGGGCCGCCGCCGCGGAAAACTCGCCGCGCGCGGCCTCGCCTCGCAGGTCCGGCACGCAGCGGCCGTAGGCCGCGTTGCGTGCATGCTGCCTTCACGCAAGGCCTCGGGATCGTACCTCGCCTTGCTGAGCCGGCCTCCGCCGGCTCTTGCAGGCCCGCCCTCCCGGCGGGCAGCGATCGCGCCGGGCCGGCACGCAGCGGCCGTAGGCCGTGTTGCGTGCATGCCGGGCGCGCTGCGGATCGACGCCTCGTCGAGCCGCCGCGCCGCCGCCGCTCCGCGGCGGCCACGGTCGCCCGGAGGTGCGACCGCCCGGCCGGCCGGCGAACCCTCGGCGTTCGCCGCGCCGGCCAAAGCCTGCCGGGGGCATGGATGCCCCGGCAGGCTTACGTATGATAATCCGCGTTCAGGTGGACGTATTCGGCGGTCAGGTCGCTCGAGTAGAAGCGGATCGCGCCGGGCCCCGCACCGAGCTCGAGTTCGATCAGCGTCTCGCGGGCGGCCTTGATCGAGGCCGAGACGGCGTCGGCGTCGAACGCCACCGGGGCCCCGGCCGCGAAGAGCAGCGTGCCGTTGAGCCGCAGCCGCGCCTGCGCCGGGTCGAACGGCACGCCGGAATAGCCCGCCGCCGACACGATCCGGCCCCAATTCGGGTCGGCGCCGTGCACGGCCGTCTTCACCAGCGGACTGTCGGCGATCGTGCGGGCCACCTGCCGGGCGTCGTCGCGGCTCGCGCAGCCCGTCACCTCGATCCGCATCACGTGGGTCGCCCCCTCGCCGTCGTCGGCCATCTCCCGGGCGAGCGTCTCACAGGCGGCCGCGAGGGCCCGGCCGAAGGCTTCCAGGCCCGCCCCGTGGAGCGTGTCGCCGCCCGCGGCACCGTTGGCCAGGAGGAGGACCGTGTCGTTGGTGCTCATGTGGCCGTCCACGCTCACGCAATTGAACGACGTCTCGGCGGCCGCGCCGAGCAGGCGTTGCGCGTCGGCCGGCTCGACCGGCGCGTCGGTGAGCACGACCCCGAGCATGGTCGCCAGCCGCGGGCCGATCATCGCCGCCCCCTTCGCCATGCCGAACAGCGTGTAGGTCGTCCCGGCGGCGGCGAAGGTCGAGCCGGCCAGCTTGGGCCGCGTGTCGGTGGTCATCATTCCGCGGGCCGCGGTCACCACCGCCTCGTCGTCGGCGGCCAGGCGGGCCGCGGCCTGCTCCAGGCCGCTGGTGATCTTCGCCAGCGGCAGGAACTCGCCGATGATGCCCGTGGAGAGGACGAGCACCTCGTCGGCCGAGGCGTTGATCAGGCGGGCGGCGGCCGCCGCCATCGCCCGCGCGTCGTCGAGCCCGCGGCCGCCCGTGCAGGCGTTGGCGTTGCCCGAGTTGATGGCCACGCCACGGAAATTGCGGCCCGGCGTCAGGCCGCGGTCGTAGGCCACCGGCGCCGCGAACACGAGGTTCGTGGTGTACACGCCCGCGGCCACGGCCGGCAGGTCGGAGACGACGAGCGTCACGTCCTCCCGGGACGCGTTTCGCTTGATGCCGGCGTGCACCGCCGCCACGCGGAAGCCGCGGGGCAGGGCCGGGATGGGCAGGCGGAGCGGCGTGTCGGCGATCGTCATGGTGTCATGCCAGCCCGGCGTGCTCGGGCAGCCCGAAGAGGACGTTGAAGTTCTGGACGGCGGCGCCGGCGGCCCCCTTCACCAGGTTGTCGAGGCAGCTGATGAGGAGGATGCGGCCGCGAACCACGCGGGCGGTGATGTCGCAGAAGTTCGTGTCCACCGTGTCCTTCGTGCCCGGGAGGTGGTCCACGATCCGCACGAACCGCTCGCCGGCGTAGGCCTCCCGCAGCGTGGCCATCACGTCGGCCTCGGTGACCGGGCTCCGCGGCTTGGCGTAGATCGTGGACAGGATGCCCCGGTCCATCGGCGCCAGTTGCGGCGTGAAGATCACGGCCGGGCGGACGCCGGCATGCCGGGCGATCACCTGCTCGATCTCGGGCGTGTGCCGGTGGCGGCCGACGTTGTAGGCCGACAGGCTCTCGTTGCACTCCGGGAAGTGGGTCATCAGCTTCGGCTGCCGCCCGGCGCCGCTGACGCCGCTCTTGGAGTCGACGATGATGTCGTCGGTCTCGATCAGGCCGGCCTTGGCCAGGGCCGCCAGCGGCAGGATCGCCGAGGTCGAATAGCAGCCGGGATTGGCGACGAGCGTGGCGGCGGCGATGCGGGATCGAAACAGCTCGGGCAGGCCGTAGACGGTGTGGCCGAGCCGGGCGGGGTCGGGATGCTCGTGGCCATACCACTCGCGGTAGGTGGCGGCGTCGTCGAGCCGGTAGTCGGCGCTGAAGTCCACCACCTTCGCGCCGGCGGCCAGCACCCGGGGCAGGATCTCGGCGCTGGCGGCGTGCGGCAGGCAGCCGAAGACGCATTCGGCCCGCCGGCCCACCTCCTCCGGCTCGAGGTCCTCCAGCGGCAGGTCGAGGCGGGAGACGAGGCTCGGGTGGACGGTCGAGATCGGCGTCTTCCCCTCCTGCCGGCTGGTGACGGCGACGATCCTGGCGTGCGGGTGGCGAAGGAGGATCTTGATCGCCTCCAGGGCCGTGTAGCCGGTGGCGCCGAGAATGGCGACGGTGACCTGTCTGCTCATGTCGAAGCCTGCGCTGCCGGGACGGGGTGGGAAACGCCGCGAATGCGACGTTATAGCCGTGGCCCGGGATTCACTCTATGGAGCGGCCGCGGCCTCGGCCGCGGTCCAGCCGACCGGCTGGGTCCAGGCCTGCTGCCGCTGGCCGTCCCACACCGGGTCGGCCGGAGGCAGGCTGGAGGTGATCACCGCCCGCACGTAGAGCTCACGGCCGGTGAGGGTGTATTCGGCCTCGTTGCCCTCCACGACCGCGAGCACGTCGCCGATCTTCTCCGAGAAGCGGTGCCGGTGGCGGCCGCGGGCCTCGGCGGCGGCCTCGAGCGGTTGTGGTGCCGTGTCCACGCCCTTCAGGCTGCCGATGAACTGCACCGTGTAGGTCGCGCCGGCCGCGGGCTCGACGACGACGCGGAGCACCCGCCGCTCCTGGTCGTAGCGGACGTCCCGCAGCGACACGCCGCTCGAGGCATAGAAGTCGCCCCGCTTCAGCGCGCGGACGATGTGCTCGGGCGTCAGGTACGCCGCCCGCACCATCACCCAGCCGCGGCCCGGTCGCGAGTCCCCCGGCGGCCCGTGGTAGTCGTGGCTGTCGTCGGTGGCCAGGCCGAAGAGCGGCGGCGCGGCGAGGTCCACGAGGCGGATGGTGTTGGCGATGTCCCAGAGCCGATCGACGCTCGGCCGCAGGGCGTCGCCCCGTTGCTCGACCGACGGGTGGCCGTTGAAAACCTCGAAGTGCCGCTCCAGGACGGCGTGGGCCAGGTCGTGGGGCGTGATCGCGTACTTGAAGTTGGGGTGGTTGAGGTGGGCGAGGATCTCGCGGCCCGACTTCTCGGCCTGCTCGTGAACCGCACGCAGATTGGCGTTGATGGCCTCGCCGATCGTGGCGCCCCCGAGCGGCGCGATCGGCTCGACCACGTTGGTCGCGTTGATGTGCAGGGGCACGCCCTCGGCCTTGTCGCTGATCTCCTCGGCCGGAATGAGGAGAAACCGATCCCGCTCCTCGACGAGGGCCCGGAACTCGTCGAGCGGCTTGAGCCGCACCTCCGCGGCGTCGCCCGCGCCGCGGCGTTCCACCCAGGCGGCCCCGAACCGCTTCGCACACCGGTCGATCACGGCCGGTCCGCCGCGCTTCACGAGTTCCGACTCCCGCTCCCAGCGGATGCCGCGGGCGAGGACGTTGTGGTCGGAGAGGGCGAGAAAGTGGTAGCCGCGTTCGCGATACCAGTCGGCCACCATCTCCGGGAAGTCGTCGCCGTCGCTCCAGAACGTGTGGGTGTGGAGGTTGCCCTTCCACCACCGGAGTTCCCCGGGGGCGGGCGGCACGGGTTCCGTCGCGACGGCACGGGCCGCCAGACAGGCGGCGGCCGCCAGGAGGCAGCACCGGACGGCGGATCGGGAGATGCGGCAGGCATTCCGCAGCGCGAGCATCATGGAGGGCTCCTTTTTCGGCCGGCGATCAGCAGGTTCTCGATCATCCGCACGAGCCAACCGGACACGGCCCGCTTCGAGGCCCGCTTCGAGCCGACGTGAGCGTGGCGGGCATCGTACACCGCCACGGCGGTCTCGTCCGACTCCAGGGCCGTGACGTCGTTGACCACGATCAGGTCGCACCGCTTGGCGGTGATCTTCTCGAAGGCCCGCCGCGGGTCGGCCCCCGGCTCGAGCGCGAAGGCCACGAACCACTGCCCGGGCCGCTGCCGGCGGGCGAGCGTGGCGATCACGTCGGTCGTGGGGCCGAGCGCGAGCGTCAGGCCGGCGCCGGTGCGGGGAATCTTGCCGGCCGTCCGCCGCACGGGCTCGAAGTCGCAGGGGGCGGCGGCGGCGATCACGCCGTCGCACTTGGGCAGTTCCGCGACCGAGGCCGCGAGCATCTCGGCCGTCGTGACGACGGGGATCACGCGGGCCCGCCTCGGGTAGGCGATCTGGACGGGGCCGCTGACGATCGTCACCTGGTGGCCGCGGGCCAGGGCGGCCTGGGCGATCGCCTTCGCCATCCGCCCGCTGGAGGCGTTGGTCAGGTAGCGGACGTCGTCGATGAAGGCCCGGGTCGGGCCGGCGGTGAGGAGAATCTTCGCCATCGGGCCGCGGCCGCCGGTCAGGGACTGGTGTGGGGGTGGTCGGCCAGCGCCGCGGCGATCGCGGCGACGATCTCGTCGGGCTCGGCCATCCTTCCGGCGCCGTGCTGCCGGCAGGAGAGCCAGCCCGTCTTCGGCTCGACGATCCGCAGGCCGTCGGCCGCGAGTCGCGCCACGTTCCGCTGGACGGCGGGCTTGGCCCACATGGCCGAGTTCATCGCCGGGGCGAGCAGCACCGGGCACTCGACGCACAGCAGGAGCGTCGAGAGGAGGTCGTCGGCCACGCCGGTGGCCGCCTTGGCGAGCAGGTCGGCCGTGGCCGGGGCGACGACCACGAGGTCGGCCCGCGTGGCCAGCTCGATGTGGGCGCCGAGCGGGAAGGCCGCCGGGTCGAACGAGCGCGAGGCGACGGGCCGGCCCGTGAGGGCGGCGAAGGTGGCCGCCCCGATGAACCGCCGCGCGTTTCGCGTGAGCACGGCCGTGACGCCGGCGCCCCGTTTCACGAGCAGGCTGGCCAGCATCGCCGCCTTGTAGGCGGCGATGCCGCCGGAGACGCCGAGGACGATTTCACGGCCTTCGAACACGTTCACCTCCCGGCCGCCCGGAAGGCGGCCGCCTGCAGCGGGTGGCAAACCTCGGCTTTGCCGCCCGCTGCGCAAGCCCGCAGGGGCCATGGATGGCCCTGCGGGCGCGAGGCACGGCAGGCGGCTATGCCGCCGGAGACGCCGAGGACGATTTCACGGCCTTCGAACACGTTCACCTCCCGGCCGCCCGGAAGGCGGCCGCCTGCAGCGGGTGGCAAAGGTGGGCGGCCCCTCCGGGATCCGCGTGACCATCAGCGATCTGCAAGGGGGTGCTCCTGCCATGTCGCCGGGCTCTGGAAGCGAGCGCAGCCATGGATGGCGAAGCGAAGCGGACAGGCAGAGAGCGGAGGCCTGGAGGGCCGCAGCGAGCGTCCGGAGACGTGGCAGGAGCATCCCCGGCTCCCGAAAACAGCGGTCGAACACCTCGGCTTTGCCGCCCGCTGCGCAAGCCCGCAGGGGCCATGGATGGCCCTGCGGGCGCGAGGCACGGCAGGCGGCTATGCTGCCGGAGACGCCGAGGACGATTTCACGACCTTCGAACACGGTCACTTTCCAGGCACGGATTGCTCAAACCACCGCTCGCGAAAACGTGTGGCAATCGCTTGGTTCACGGAATGCGAGTGGCACGCCCGACGGGTTCGCAGCCGGCCGCAGGCCCACGGCCGCCCGGAAGGCGGCCGCCTGCAGCGGGTGGCAAACCTCGGCTTTGCCGCCCGCTGCGCAAGCCCGCAGGGGCCATGGATGGCCCTGCGGGCGCGATCAAATGATGCTGGGATCGAAGTCGAGCGGCCCGCCCGCCTCGGTCGATTCGCCGGTGATCCGCAGGTTGAGGGAGGTGTCGAGATAGATCTTGTCCTGCTTGATCTCCTCGATGACGATCGCCATCTTGTCGTCCGTGTCCACGTTCACCAGCGGCCGCCCGCCGGCGTTCAGGGCCACGAGCCGCTTCTGGATCAGGGTGGAGAGCTTGAAGCGGCCTCCGACCTTGTTCACGATCTCTTCCTCACGCAAGTCGTCGATCATCGTTCGTCTCCGGGGGGTGGTCAGGCGGACGCGTTGGTGCGGGGTGTGGAGCGGCAGGCCTGCGCGCCGCCGGGCAGGCCGGCGGCGGACAGGATGTGCTCGATGGCCGCCACGGCCGCGTCCACGTCGTCGTTGACGACGCGGTGGCCGTAGCGATGGGCCTCCAGCAGTTCGCGGCGGGCCACCTCCAGCCGTCGGGCCATCGCCTCCGGCGACTCGGTGCCACGGCCCTGGAGCCGCTGCAGCAACTGGTCGGGATGCGAGGGCTCGACGAAGATGGTGATCGCGTCCGGAAACCGCTCGAGAATCGACAGTGTACCCTCCACGTCGATCTCCAGCACGACCCACTTTCCGGCGGCCAGCCGCGGGGCCACCTCGCCGACCAGGGTGCCGTACCAGTGCTCCCGGCCGTAGACGCGGCAGCATTCGAGAAACTCGCCGGCCGCCCGCCGCCGCTCGAACTCGGGAAGCGGAATGAAGTGGTAATCGACGCCGTCCCGCTCGCCCGCCCGCGGGGGGCGGGTGGTGGCCGACACGCTGGGCAGGAGGTGGGGGAGATCGGCGAGGAGCCGCCGCAGGATCGTGCTCTTGCCCACGCCCGACGGGCCGGAGATGACGACGAGCTTGCCCGCGCGACCTTCCATCCCGATGTTGTAGCGGCGCCCGGCGGCCCTTGAAAAGCCGTGGCGGGCGGCGGCCGTCATTCCACGTTTTGCACCTGCTCGCGGAGCCGCTCGATCCGGGTCTTGAGCTCGACGACGGCGTGGGAGGTTTCCGTGTCGAGCGCCTTCGAGCCGATCGTATTGGCCTCGCGGGCGAGTTCCTGGGCGAGGAAGTCGAGCGACCGGCCCGGCGCCTCCTCGCCGAGAAGCCGGCGGAACTGGGCGACGTGGCTTTCCAGCCGCACGAGCTCCTCGGCCACGTCGGAGCGGTCGGCGATCAGGGCCACCTCATGGGCGACGTCGCTCTCCGTGAGCGACGTGCCGCTCTGCTCGAGCACCCGGGCCACCCGCTCGACCAGCCGGGCGCGGTGGTCGGCGAGCACGCCGGGCACCCGCAGGCGGATCGCCGCCACCACCGCGGTGACCTCGTCGAGCAATTCCCGCATGGCGGCGGCGAGGGCCGCGCCCTCCGCGCGGCGCATCGTCTCGAGCTGGTCGAGCGCCTGGCCGATCGCCCGGGCCACGAGCGGCCACGACCGCTCCACGGCGTCGCTCGCGGGGGGCGCATCAACGAGCAGGCCGGGCAGTTCGAGCAGGCCATCGACCGACTGCGGGGCCGGCAGGTCGTGGGAGGCGCAGAAGGCGCGGAGGTCTTCCAGGTAGGCCTCGAGCTGCCGCCGGTCCAGCCGCCGGGCGACCGGCGCGGAGGGCCCGCTGACGTCGATGGTCAGTTGCACCGCGCCGCGGCGGATGCGGCCACGGATCAGTTCCTCGGCCCGACTCTCCAGGCCCGCGAATCCCTCGCGGGCACGAAACGTGAGCTTGAAGAAACGGTTGTTGACGCTCCGCACCTCGACGCGGCAGGCGTCCGGGCCTGCGGCGGCGACGGCCTCGCCGCAGCCGGTCATGCTGCGCAGTCCAGCCGCGGAAGCCGAGGTCATGGTCGCCTGCGACTCACTTGGGCGGCTCGGCCGGCGGCGCGGGCTCCGCCGACGGTGCCGGCCGCTCGGCGGCGGGCTCCGTGGTGGGCTCCGTGGCGGGGGGCTTGGTCTCAGGCTCGACGGGCCGCGTCTCGGGGGTGGCCGGTTGCATGTCCGGCGGCGTGGCGGGCTGATTGACGGGCGGCGTGGCCGGGCCGCCGCCCGGAGCGACCGGGGCGCCCGGCGGGGGAGCCGCGCCGCCGAGGCCCTCGCTGATGAGCGACGTCGGCCGACCGAGCAAGTTGATCGCGAGGATGCACAGCAGGATCCAGAAGCCCGCCACGGCCACGGTGATCTTCGTGAACACGTCGCCGGCCTTGGTGCCGAAGGCGCTCTGGCCGCCCGCCCCGCCGAACGCCCCGGCCAGGCCGCCGCCGCGACCCCGCTGGATGAGGACGAGGAGGATGAGGAACAGCGCCGTGATGACGAGGGAGAAGCCGAGCAGGAAACGGATGAAGGCGGTCATGGGGGACGGAAATCTCTCGGGTCCGGGATGACGACAGGGCCGATCAGGTTACCCGACGACCGCTGCCCGGCCTACCCCGGCCGGGCATGGCCTGCGGCTGACGCTCGCCCGGCGGCGTGCGGGCGTCCGCGTGCCCACCATCGAGAGCCGGGCCGCGTCAGCCCGTGAACGCCCGGGCGATGCCCAGGAAGTCGTCGGCCTTCAGGCTCGCCCCGCCCACCAGGGCGCCGTCGATGTCGGGCTGGGCGGCGAGGTCGGCGGCGTTGTCGGGCTTGACGCTGCCGCCGTACTGGATGCGGATGCGGCCGGCGACTTCCGGCGACGCGAGCCCGGCGAGCAGCCCGCGGATCAGGCCGTGAACCTCCTGCGCCTGCTGCGGCGTGGCCACCCGGCCGGTGCCGATCGCCCACACCGGCTCGTAGGCGACCACGATCTTGTCGAGGTCCGTCGCCGGGATGCCGGCGAGCGAGCCCTGCACCTGGGTCGTCACCACCGCGGCGGTCCGGCCGGCCTCCCGTTCCTGGAGCGTCTCGCCCACGCACACGATCGGCGTCAGTCCGGCGGCGAGCGCCGCCCTGGTCTTGGCGTTCACCGCGGCGTCGGTCTCGCCGCACAGCGTGCGGCGCTCGGAGTGGCCGAGGATCACGTAGCGACAGCCGAGATCCACGAGCATCGCCGGGGCCACCTCTCCGGTGAAGGCGCCGCTCGCCTTGTCGTGGGCGTTCTGTCCGCCGAGGCCGATGTCGGCGGGGGCGGCGGCGAGGGTCGCGGCCACCGTCTCGACGTACACGGCGGGCGGGCAGAGGACGAGTTCCACGGCGCCCGCCTCCGCGCGGCGGGCCGCCACGGCGGCCGTCAGGTCGCGGGCCGCGCGGCGGTCGAGGTTCATCTTCCAGTTGCCGGCGACGATCTTCCTGCGGGGCATGGGCACTCCTGGTGCGAAGGGGACGTGGCCGAATCTACCCGACGGCGGCGGCCGCCGCATAGGAGCCGAGGATGACCACCCGCTTGCAGCGCCGCTCCAGGGCGGCGATGGCCCGGCGGACCCGCAGATCGGTGCGGTGCCCCTCCATCTCCACGAAGAACACGTAGCCGCGATCCTGGCCGGGCAGCGGGAACGACTCGATCCAGGTCAGATTCAGACGCTGCTTCTTGGGAATCGAGAGCGCGTCGGCCAGGCCGCCCGGGCGGTGCTCGATCTCGAACATCACCGACGTCTTGTCGTTGCCGGTGCGGTTGGCGTCGGCATGGCCGATGACGGCGAACCGGGTCGTGTTGCCGGCGACGTCCTCGATCTTCTCGGCCAGCACGTCGAGGCCGTGGTGCACGCCGGCCTGGCGGCTGGCGATGGCGGCCGCGTGCGGCGTCCGGGCGGCGTGGTCGGCGGCCACGCTCGTGCTGGTCACCTCGACGAGCCGGGCGGCGGGCAGGTGCCGCGCCAGCCAGTTGCGGCACTGCGACAGGGCCTGGGGCCGGCTGTAGACCTCCCGGATCGACGAGCGGTCGCAGGCAGCCAGGAGCGTGTGGTGGATCCGCAGCGGCACCTCGGCGCAGATCTTCACGGGCAGCCGGGAGAAGTTGTCGAGCGTGTCGGCGATCCGGCCGTCGGTGGAGTTCTCCAGCGGCACGACGCCGTAGTGGGAGTGGCCGGCGTGCACCTCCTCGAAGGCGGCGGAGATGCTCGCCACCGGCACGAAATCGACCGAGCTGCCGAAGCGATGCAGGGCCGCGAGGTGGCTGTAGGTCCAGGCCGGCCCGAGGTAGGCCACCCGCAGCGGCTGCTCGATGGCCCGCGAGCCCGAGATCAGCTCGCGGTAGATCGCCTTCAGGCTATCGCCCGACAGCGGGCCCTGGTTCGAAGCCGTGACCCGCTCCAGCACGACCTCCTCACGGGACGGGTCGTACGTCTCCTGGCCCGAGGATTTCTTGAGGTGGCCGATCCGCCTGGCCACCTCCGCCCGCTCGTTCATCAGGCCGACGAGTTCCCGGTCGATGCGATCGATCTGCGCCCGCAGGGCGGCGAGCCCACCGGCCTTGCCGGTGGCCACGTCGGGCGGGGTGCGGGGTGTCTTGGCCATGGGTTCGCTGGGCGGGGGCGGGGCGCTGCCGTCGGTCATCGAGGCGGGCATGGCGAGACGGCCAAAATGGCAGCCCCGCATACACCCCGGAAAACGCCGCTCAACTCTACCCTGCCGAACCGCGGCGTAAATACGGCCAATCGCCCGGGGCCGGCCCCGCCACCGCAGGCTGGCACGGCCTTTGCATCCTCCTTCCGGCGAGTCGCTTCCGGCCAAAAATGTCGTTCGGCCCCGGCCCCGCGAGACAGAGAGGACCCAGCAACCATGGCTACCAAGCAGGGCGAAAAGATCATCGGCATCGACCTCGGCACCACCAACTCGGTCGTGGCCGTCATGGAGGGCAAGGAGCCCAAGGTGATCGCCAACAAGGAGGGCAACCGCCTCACGCCGAGCGTGGTGGCCTTCAACGACAAGGGGGAGACCCTCGTGGGCGACATCGCCCGCCGACAGGCCGTCACCAACCCCAAGCGAACGATCTATTCGATCAAGCGGTTCATGGGCCGGCGGCACAACGAGGTGGCCACCGAGGAGAAGATGGTTCCCTACGAGGTCGTGGGCGGCCCGCAGGACTACGTGAAGGTCAAGGCGGGCGACCAGACGTTCACGCCCCCCGAAGTGTCGGCGAAGGTGCTGCGGGCGCTCAAGGAGGCCGCCGAGAGCTACCTCGGACACAAGGTGAACAAGGCCGTGATCACCGTGCCGGCCTACTTCAACGACGCCCAGCGGCAGGCCACGAAGGACGCCGGCCAGATCGCCGGGCTGGAGGTGATGCGGATCGTCAACGAGCCGACGGCCGCGGCCCTGGCCTACGGCCTGGAGAAGAAGAAGGACGAGAAGATCGTGGTCTTCGACCTCGGCGGCGGCACGTTCGACGTCTCGGTCCTCGACGTGTCGAAGGACGGCGTGTTCCAGGTGGTGAGCACCAACGGCGACACGCACCTCGGCGGAGACGACTTCGACCAGGCGCTCATCAACCACGTGGCCGACCAGTTCCAGCGGGAGCAGGGCATCGACCTGCGGAAGGACGCGATGGCGATGCAGCGGCTGCAGGAGGCCTGCGAGAAGGCCAAGAAAGAGCTCTCCACGGCCCAGAGTTCCGACATCAACCTGCCGTTCATCACCGCCGACGCCTCCGGCCCCAAGCACCTGCAGATGACGATCAGCCGCGCGGAGTTCGAGCGGATGTGCGACGGGCTCATCGAGCGGTGCCGCGGTCCGGTGCTGCAGGCCCTCAAGGACGCGAAGCTCGAGCCCAAGGACATCGACGAGGTGGTGCTCGTGGGTGGCTCCACCCGCATCCCGAAGGTGCAGGAGCTGGTGAAGAAGCTGTTCGGCAAGGAGCCCCACAAGGGCGTGAACCCGGACGAGGTCGTGGCCCTCGGCGCGGCCATCCAGGGCGGCGTGCTCGGCGGCGACGTGCAGGAGGTGCTGCTCCTCGACGTCACGCCGCTCTCGCTGGGCATCGAGACCGAGGGGGGCATCTTCACGAAGCTCGTGGAGCGGAACACCACGATCCCGACGGAGCGGAAGCAGGTGTTCAGCACGGCGGCCGACGGGCAGACGGCGGTGACCGTGAGCGTGTTCCAGGGCGAGCGGCCCATGGCCCGCGACAACCGCCTCCTCGGCCAGTTCAACCTGGAGGGCATCCCGCCGGCGCCCCGCGGCACGCCGCAGATCGAGGTCAAGTTCGACATCGACGCCAACGGCATCCTGTCGGTGAGCGCCAAGGATCTGGGCTCCAACAAGGAGCAGACGGTGCGGATCGAGCAGTCGAGCGGCCTCAACGAGGCCGAGATCGAGCGGATGCGGAAGGACGCGGAGAGCCATGCCGAGGAGGACAAGCGGAAGTTCCGCCTCGCCGAGGCCCGCAACAAGGCCGAGGCCCTCTGCTTCCAGACCGAGAAGCTGATCAAGGAGAACGACGGCAAGCTCTCGGCGGCCGACAAGGCGCCGCTGGAGGCGGCCGTCGCCAAGGCCCGCGAGACCGCGAAGGGCGAGGACGTGGACGCGATCAACTCGGCCCACGACGCGCTCGAGCAGGCGGCCCACGCCCTGTCGAAGGTGCTCTACGAGGCGACGGCCCAACGCGGCGGCCCGGCGCCCGAGCCCGCGGCCGGCGGCGCGGGGAAGGGCCCCGACGACACGATCGACGCGGAGTTCGAGGTCAAGGGTTGATGCGGATCCCGGATGGTCGGTGGCCGTTGGCGTAGCCCGGGTTCGCCCGTGCCCCGTCGCCGGACGTCCGCTGCGGCCATCCTGGACTGCGCCCAGTCGCTGCCGGCTGCGGTTCGCCATCCGGGGCTCCGCTCGCCGCCAACGCCGGCGCTCAGGGCTCCGGGCGACCGCTCGACGGTTTCCCGACCAAGACGCGCGAGCCAGAGGTCAAGGCGAGCCGTATCGGTGACGTGAGGGCGGAGAGGGAGGACTGACAGATGCCGTTCCGATTCGACAAGTTCACGATCAAGGCCCAGGAGGCGGTGCAGGCCGCCGTGGAGCTGGCCGGCAGCCGCGGCAATCCGCAGGTGACGCCGGTCCACCTGCTGCAGGCGCTGGTCACCGAGCGGGAGGGGATCGTGCGGCCGCTGCTGGAGAAGATCGGCACCGACCGCGGCCACCTGGAGCGGATCGTCGAGGCGGAACTGTCGCACCTCCCCAAGGTCTCCGGAGGGGCCCAGCCGCAGCCGGATTCCGAGCTGCTCAAGGTCTTCGAGACGGCGACGGCCGAGTCGCTCGCCATGAAGGACGATTTCGTCTCCACCGACCACCTCCTGCTCGCGCTGGTCAAGGTGCCGTCGAAGGCGAAGAACGTGCTGCAACTGGCGGCGATCGGCGAGAAGGAACTGCTCGCCGGGCTGCAGGCCGTCCGCGGCCAGT
>Ga0315902_10006778_pt1 | contig 15783 bp, 12 predicted proteins | sample LakEriMetagenome_9_FD_203523 | JGI IMG/M metagenome (GOLD analysis project Ga0315902, IMG submission 203523) | Freshwater fungal communities from buoy surface, Lake Erie, Ohio, United States - Buoy 12 MA117 | ecosystem: Environmental > Aquatic > Freshwater > Lake > Lake biofilm | place: USA...
CATCGCCGAAGAGAGCACGGCGTGGCCGCAGGTGACTGCGCCGGTGGCGGACGGCGGGCTCGGGTTCACCTTCAAGTGGAACATGGGGTGGATGCACGACACCCTGCGCTACTTCTCCACCGATCCGCTGTTCCGCCCGCACGTGCATGACAAGCTCACCTTCGCCATGTGGTACGAATACCAGGAGCGGTATGTGAATCCGCTCTCCCACGACGAGGTCGTGCACCTCAAGCGCTCGCTGCTGGGCAAGATGCCCGGGGATGGGTGGCAGCCGTTGGCCAATCTCCGCGCCCTGCTCGGCTACGCCGTCACGCGCCCCGGGAAGTCGCTGCTCTTCATGGGCACGGAGCTCGCCTCGCCGGATGAATGGAACCATGACGTCTCCTTGCCGTGGCACCTGCTGGACGATCCGGCGCGACAAGGGCTCGTTCGGTTCCTCCGGGCGCTTGGTGCCCTCTACCGGACGTATCCATGCTTTTGGCGCGCGGATCATGAACCGGCAGGCTATCGCTGGATCGATGTCAGGGACCGCGACCAATCGGTGTTCTCGTACCTCCGATTCGAAGGCGAGGCGGAGGGCGATCGCGTGCCGGCCCATGCCGTGGTAGTGCTCAATCTCACGCCGGTGGCGCGGGACCATTACCACCTCGGGGTCCCCAGCGGTACGGCATATCAGGTGGCGCTCAACTCTGATGCCGCCACCTTTGGCGGGAGCGGCTACCCGGTGGCAGATCGCCTGATGCCGGAGCGCGTGGCCTATCACGGCTTCCCCTACTCCGTTCGCCTCACGCTGCCCCCCTTGAGCCTTTCCGTCTACCTCCCGGAGACCGGGCCATGACCCGCGGTCGACTGATCGGGTTCGGTGTCCTCACCTGCGTGGCCATCGGCACGTGCATCCGCCTGGGCTTCTGGCAGCTCGACCGTCTGGCCCAGCGCCGGGCGCGGAATGCGGTGGTGACCTCGCGAGGAGCTGAGCCGGTGGTGCCGCTCGAGCGCATTGCCGCGCAGGACACGAGCGCCAGCCATTGGCGACGGGTGCGGCTTCGCGGGGTCGCCGACTATCCGGCCGAGCTGGTGCATGCTACCCGGACGCAGGGGGGCATGCCCGGGGTGCATGTGCTCACCCCGGTGAAGCCACTGGCCGGGGCCTGGGGTGACACGGCCGTGCTGGTGATCCGCGGGTATCTGGCGGCTCCCGACGGCCGTACCATCGACTTCGGCGCCGTGCGAGAGCCGGATACCCTCGATCTCGACGTACTGGTCCTCGCGTATCCCGTGCTCCGTCCCGGACTGGTCACGATGCCGTCCAACGCGCGGGCGGTGCGCGTGCTCGATCGCGATACCCTCTCGGTCAAGACCGGGCGGCCCTTGGCCCGCATGCTGCTGCTGGCTCTTGGCGACACCGTGATCCGGGATGTGGCCGTGCTCACCCGGGTGCCGCCCCCCGCGATCACCGAAGGGCCGCACCTTTCCTACGCGCTGCAATGGTTCGGGTTCGCCACCGTCTTCGGCATCGGCTTTCTGGCCGTCGCCTGGCCGCGGCGACGCACCCGCCCTGCCACCGGGGGCCGCCCGCCTCAATCGGCGTAGAAGGTCCGGTACCACTCCACGAAGCGAGCCACTCCCACTTCGATCGGCGTCTTCGGGGCAAAGCCGACATCCTGCACCAGCGCGTCGACGTCGGCGTAGGTGGCCGGCACATCGCCCGCCTGCAAGGGGAGCATGCGCTTCTCCGCCGTCCGTCCCAGTGCCGACTCCAGCGTGGCGATGAGGTGCATCAGCTCCACCGGGTTGTTGTTCCCGATGTTGTAGATCCGGTACGGGGCGCGGCTGGTGGCCGGATCGGGATGCGCGCCATCCCACGCCGCGTTGGCGGTGGCGATCTGATCGCTGGTCCGGATCACGCCCTCGACGATGTCATCGATGTAGGTGAAGTCCCGGCGCATCAAGCCGTGGTTGAACACGTCGATGGGCTCACCAGCCAGGATGGCCTTCGTGAAGAGGAAGAGGGCCATGTCCGGGCGCCCCCACGGGCCATAGACCGTGAAGAAGCGGAGCCCGGTGGTCGGGAGCCCGTACAGATGGCTGTAGGTGTGCGCCATCAGTTCGTTGGCCTTCTTCGTGGCCGCGTAGAGGGAGAGCGGATGATCCACGTTCTGGTGGACCGAGAAGGGCATGGTCGTATTCGCGCCGTAGACACTGGATGACGACGCGTAGGTCAGGTGCTGCACGCCGTGATGGCGGCACCCTTCGAGGATGTGGAGGAACCCGACGAGGTTGCTGTCGATGTACGTATGCGGATTGGTCAGCGAGTAGCGCACGCCGGCCTGCGCCGCGAGGTGGATGACCCGGTCGAATCGTTCTGCAGCGAACAGCGCGTCCATGGCCGGGCGGTCGGCCAGCTCCATCTTCACGAAGCGGAACCCCGGTCGTCCCGTGAGCTGCGCCAGCCGCGCCTCCTTGAGCCGCGGATCGTAGTAGCTGTTCACGTTGTCGAGCCCCACCACCTCGTCGCCGCGTGCCAACAGGCGCTGGCTGGTGTGGAAGCCGATGAAGCCGGCGGCGCCGGTGACCAGAATCTTTGCCATGTCAATCGTGGGGCGTGGAGTGGCGAACGGGTGCGGGCGTGCGCTGCAGCAGAAGGACGGCCCCCATGATGCCAAGGCCACCCAGCAGCGTGCCGATGCCGACCGGTTGTCCCAGCATGATGACACCGAGCAGCATCGTCCAGAAGGGTTCGGCGGTGCTGGTGATGGCCGTCCGGACGGTACCGAGCAGGGAGAGGCCCGCCAGAAACCCGAGAAAGGCACCGGTGGAGAGCAGCCCCTGCAGGACGGCCGCGCCCACGGCCTGGGTTGACGGTGCGAGTGGGGCGCGCACGAGGGCCGTCCACACGGTAAAGATCAGGGTGCCTCCCAGGGCAATGGCCGCGGCCACCTGAACCGGATCATGCTGCGCGCGCAGGCGAGCCAGCAGCGGGATGTAGAGCGCGTACGTGAGCGCCCCGCAGAGAATGACGCCGACGCCCACCGGATGCAGCGATCCGGCCTGCGGAGTGCCCACCATCAGCCCCACGCCGCCAAGGGACAGGACCAGGGCCACCAGTCGGGTGCGGTCAATGGGTTCGGTGCCGCGGAGTGCCGCCAGGATCGTGACCCAGGCCGGGAACGTGTAGAAGAGGAACCCGCTGGTGGCGGCCGGGAGCCAGCGGAGCGCGGAGAGGGCGAGCGTGGCCACGAGTGCCTGCCCGCCGCCAGCGAGCAGGAGGGTCACCGGATGAAACCATGGGCGGCCGACCGAACCCTGCGCCGGCCTGATCCCGGCGCGTCGCGAGGGCCATCGGAGCAGGAGCAGCAGGAGGGTACTCGTGGTGGCGTAGCGCCACAGTTGGATGGCCGGCAGCGCCATCCCCTCGTCCGTCGCGATGATCGTCAGCGGCGAGATCGAACCGAAGGCACAGGCGCTCCCGATGACGGCCAGCGTACCGCGCCAGCGTTCGGACGAGGCGACGCCGGCCGTCACAGCATCGTGCCGTGCAGGAACAGGTAGGCCATGCTGAAGTAGATGCTGATGGCCGAGACATCCACCAGCGTGGCGACGAACGGAGCCGACGCGCTGGCCGGGTCGAAACCGAATCGCTTGAGAATGAAGGGCAGCATCGATCCGGTCAGCGACCCGATGGTCACGATCCCCACCAGCGTGAGCCCCACGGTGAGGGCGAGCAGGACGTGGTGTGGACCGTAGTCATAGAGCCCGAAGCGCTCCCAGAGCACGATGCGCACCATGGCCAGCGTGCCCAGCAGCAGGCCGAGCAGGAAACCGGCCGGCAGCTCGCGGACCACCACGCGCCACCAGTCACGGAGCGTCACTTCACCCAGCGCCATGGCGCGGATGATCAGCGAGGTGGCCTGCGACCCCGAGTTGCCGCCGGAGCTCATGATGAGCGGAATGAATTGCGACAGCAGCAGCACGCGCCCGAGTTCGTCTTCGTAGCGCGCCATCACGGAGGCCGTGAGCATCTCGCTCACCGCGAGCACGGCGAGCCACCCGCCGCGCTTGCGCACATTCTGCCAGAGGGTGATCTGCATGTAGGGCTCTTCGAGCGCCTCCATGCCGCCGAACTTCTGTGCGTCCTCGGTCTGCTCCTCCTGGATGACGTCGATGACGTCGTCCACGGTGACCACGCCGAGAAGCCGCCGGTCGGCATCCACCACGGGGAGCGCCACCAGGTCGTAGTTCGACGTGACCTGCGAAACCTGCTCCTGCGCGGTATCCGCCTCGACGGTCACCACCTCGCCCCATGCGAGCTCGGTGAGGCGCGTGCCTTCCGGGGCCGCCAGCAGCTCGCGGAGCGACAGCACGCCCCGGAGCCGTCCGCCGTCGTCCACCGTGTAGATCGTGTACATCGCCTCGCGCCGGCCGGCGCGCGCCATTGCACGCACGGCCCGCAGCGCTTCTTCCACCGTGAGCGACTCCTGCACCGAGACGTACTCGGTGGTCATCAGGCCGCCGGCCGTATAGGGGTCGTACTGGAGGAGCCGCTCCGTCTCCGCCTTGTCCTCGGGCTCGAGCTCCTGGAGGATCTCGTCGGCGGTGTCCTCGTCGAGCTCCTCGAGCGCGTCCGCGCGCTCGTCCGGATCCATCTCCGCGACGATCTCCGCGGCGTCTTCCGCCGGGAGCGCCTCGAGCACCTGGGTCCGAAGATCCTCGTTGAGGTACTCGAGGACCGCGGCCGCGCGCTCGCGCGGCAACGCCTCGAGGAACGCCCGCACGCGTGCCTCCGGCAGCGCCTCCGCCACATCGGCGAGGTCGGCCGGGTGCAACTCCTCCGTCTGCGGCCCGATGGACTCCGGGTGCTCCTCGAGCAATTCGAGGACGTCCGGGGCGATCAGCGCCGCAAGCGGCCGGTCTTCATGGGCGCGTGGCGTCATGGGCAGGGGCGGCGGCGGACTGCGCGCAAGCTACTGCCCAGCCGGATGCTGGGGCAGTCCGCTTCGGCGCTTGCGCACCCCCGTCACCTGGACCCCGGCATGCGTGAGCGCCTCGGCCACGGCCTCGTCCGTGACGGTCCCGTCGGTCTCCAGCACCACGCCGGCCAGCGAAACCTCGGCCGCCTTGACCCCCGGCAGCAGGCCAAGGGCCGTCCGGATGGCGCGCACGGCGTGCACGGCCACGAGTCCCTCGATCTCCACCTCCAGCCTTTGACGTGCCATCTTTCAATTTCGGTCCGCCTGCCGGTCCCGCTCAATGGGCCGGGCCGCCTCACTTCGCTCCCACCGTCATGCCCCGCGTCGCCTTTCTCGGCCTCGGTGCCATCGGGACCCCGATGGCCCGGCACCTCGCTCGCCCTGCGTTCGACCTCGTGGTCTGGAACCGCACGCGGGCCAAGGCCGACGCCTTCGGAACGGCGCACGGCGTGCGCGTGGCGGGATCGCCAGCGGACGCGGCCGAGGGCCGGGACGTGGTGGTGAGCTGCCTCCCCGTCTCGGCCGACGTGGAGGCGCTGCTCGACGGCCCGGACGGGCTGCTGGCGACCCTGCCGGCCGGCGCCGTGCTGGTCGACTGCACCTCCGGCGACGGCCCCACGTCACGCCGGATGGCGGCCCGCTTGGCCGACCGCGGGATCGGGTTTCTGGATGCGCCCGTGTCCGGCGGCGTGGTCGGGGCGGAGAAGGGGGCGCTCACCGTGATGGTGGGGGGGGAGGCGGCTACGCTCGAGGCCGTCCGCGAGGTGATCGGCTGCTTCGGGCAGAAGATCGTCCACTGCGGGGCCGTGGGCGCCGGCGATGCCCTCAAGGCGGTGAACAATGCCCTGCTGGCCATGCACCTGTGGGGGACCGCCGAGGGGCTGGTGGCACTCGCCAAAGCCGGCGTGAACCCGGAGGTGGCGCTCGATGTCATCAACACCTCCAGCGGCCGCTCCAACGCCAGCATGAACCTGTTCCCCGAGCGCGTCCTGTCGCGCGCCTTTCCGCGCACCTTCCGGTTGGCGCTGCTCGACAAGGACGTCGGCATCGCGGCCGATCTCGCCCGCGAACAACGGGTCGTCTCGCCGCTCCTTCAGCTCACGAGTGAGCTCTTCCGCCAGGCCCGCCTCGAACTCGGTGAGGAGGCGGACCATGCCGAGGTGGCGCGCGTCGTGGAGCGGCTGGGCGGTGCGGAGATCCGCCCCATGGGGCACGACGCATGAGCGACGCGCCAGGAACCGCCACGATACCTACGGTCGACGCCATCCGGGCCGCCTTTCCGGCCCTCGCGCGTCGCGAAGCGGGGATGCCCGTGGCCTTCTTCGACGGCCCCGGGGGCACGCAGGTGCCGCGGGCCGTCGTCGCGGCGATGACGGCGTATCTGTATCATCACAACGCCAACACGCACTGGGCCTATCCCACGAGCGCCGAGACGGACGCGCTGCTCAACGAATCCCGGGCCACGCTGGGCGACTTCCTCGGCTGCGGTCCGGGGGAGATCGCGTTCGGTGCCAACATGACCACACTGCTCTTCCACCTGGCGCGGGCCATCGGGCGCGGGCTCGCGCCGGGGGACGAGATCATCATCACCGAGCTCGACCATCACGCCAACGTGGCGCCATGGCAGGCGCTGGCCCGCGAGCGTGGGGCCGTGCTCAAGTGGCTGCCGCTGGATCGGTCGACGTACCGCCATCAGGCCGGCGCGCTGGAGGCACTGCTGTCGCCGCGGACGAAGGTGGTGGCCATTGGAGCCGCCTCCAACATCCTGGGCACCGTGAGCGACGTGGCCCACGCCTGCGCGCTGGCCCGCGCGGCCGGCGCCATCTCGGTGGTGGATGCCGTGCACTATGCGCCCCATCAGCTGGTGGACGTGGCCGCCATCGGCTGCGACGCCCTGCTGTGCAGTGCCTACAAGTTCTACGGACCGCACGTGGGCGTGTTGTACGCACGGAAGGCCTTCGTGGAAGCACTGGACGTCCCGCGCCTCGAGCCCGCGCCCGACTGGGTGCCGGAGTGCCTGGAGACCGGGACGCAGAATCACGAGGGGATCATCGGGGCCGCGGCGGCGGTGGAGTATCTCGCCTCACTCGGTGGAGACGCCGGCTCCCGGCGTGAGCGGCTGGCCCGTGCCATGGCGGGGTTGCATGCGCGGGGCGAGACGCTCTTCGCGCAGCTGTGGGCCGGGCTCTCGGCCATCCCCGGGGTCACCCTCTTCGGTCCGCCGCCGGGCACCGCGCGGACCCCCACCCTCTCCTTCCATGTGGCCGGCCATCCGGCGGACGCCGTGGCGCGCCATCTCGCCCCCCGCGGCGTGTACGCCTCGCACGGCGACTTCTACGCCACGACGGTGGTCCGCGTGCTGGGGCACGCGGACGAGGGGCTCGTGCGCGCCGGCTGTGCCTGCTACACCACGGCCGAGGAGATCGATCGGCTGGTGGATGGCGTCCGCGCCCTGGTCGGCCGATGACGCGCTCGCCGGTCGTCGCGGCTGCCGCACTGGTGGCGGCTGCCCTCACGGGTGGTGCCTGCACCGGCGGTGACCGGGCCGCCACGGCCCAGCTCCCGACGGCGGAGTTCCTCTTCGCCGCGGGCGACTCGACCTACTGGGTACGCAGCGGGCCGGAGGGGATGCGCGTACGCAGTGCGCCGATCCTCCTCACGCAGGTCGACCGGGTGCTCTATGAGGTGTTCCTGACGGACGATGGCGCCGAGTATCCGGAGGCGTCGTTTGCCACCTCGCGCCTCTGGGCCCGCGCCCTCACGGGGGTCGACAGCGTGTCGCTCTTTGCCGATTCGACCGTGATGCAGGCGTTGGCTGCCTGGCGCCGCCAGCATCCGCGCGAGGCAGAGATCGACCCCGCCGACGAGGACGCCCCGGACGATCCCGCCACCGTGGTGCAGGACGAGCTGGACCTGATCGATGTCCACGGGCCCTATCTCTCCTTCGAACACCTGCTCAACGTCGATATCGACGGCGGGCCACCCCACCAACATGCGGGGCGCCGCTACGTGGTGGATGTGCGCACCGGCGTGCGGCCCACGCTGGCGGAGCTGCTGGGGGGCGCCGAGGCGATGCGGGTGCTGCGCGACGCACAGCGCACGCTGCGCCAGCTCACCGACTCCATCCGGCGTGCCGGGGCGACGGGTGATGCACGTGCGGAGGCGGCGATCGAAACCCTCGACAGCTTCCGTTTCGACAGTGCGAGCTTCGGCCTGACCGACGTTGATCGGCAGCCGGCCGTCGCCTTTCTCGTCCCCGGATTCTCCACCGAGGGTGAAGCGCTGGCGCTCAACCTGCCACCGATCGTGGTGGCGCCTCCGGCCTGGTGGCCGGCGGTGGCGTCTACGCTTCCGCAGTGGGCGCCGGACTCCTCCCTCGTCCGCTGGCCGCGGGGCCGGTACGAGGTGCTGGCGCGCCCCTCCGCGACCAGCGAGGCGCTGGCGCTGCTGCTGTCGGATACCACTGGTGGCCGGTCACGGCGTGAGTGGCCCGTGGCGACGGTGGTGCCCCCCGCCTATCAGGTGATTCCGCTGGAGCCGCCCGCGCTGGACAGTGCGGGGCGGGCGGCCCTTGGCCGAGCCTTTGATGCGTCCACGGCCCTCGACGGGCTGATGGAGCAGGCGGTCCGGCCACATCCGCAGACGAATTTCTTGACGGTGGGACATGGCGGAGTGAGCATAAGCAGACCACACGGAGCGCGGGCGCTGCCTCGGAGGGCACGCCATCCCTGATCCTCTCTCCTGACGAGGTTCCCATGTCCTTCGCTACCGGGTTGAGACCGGGCATTCGGCATCTCACCGTCCTGCTGGTCCTGCTGGCCGGTGCCTCCCCTCTGCTAGCCCAGACGGCCACCAGCGTGACCGGACGTGTGACGGCCAAGGAGTCCAACGAACCGCTCCGCGATGTACAGGTCACGGTCGTGGGGACGGCGGTGACGGCGACCACGAACGCCGAGGGCCGGTACACCCTGCGGAACGTGCCCGCGGGGACTCAGGAGGTCCGCATCCTCCGTGTCGGATACACCGGGCAGAAGAAACCGGTGACCGTAACGGCTGGTCAGACGGCCACCCTGGACTTCGACATGGCCCGCGCGGTCATCCAGCTGCAGGAGGTCGTGACCACGGCCACCGGGTCGCAGCGCCGGGTGGAGCTCGGCAATGCGGTATCGGCGATCGACGCGGTCAAGCGGGTGGAGCTGGCCCCCATCAAGAACATGGGAGACCTGCTCACCACGGTGGCGCCCGGTGTGCAGGTGCTGCCGTCGAACATGACCGGCGGCGGAAGCCGGATCCGTATTCGGGGGACTGCCTCACTGTCCCTCACGAATGACCCGATCTACATCATCGACGGGATCCGCATGACGTCGACCGGCGGGCAGGGGATCGGCGTGGGCGGCACCTCGGCCAGCCGGGTGAACGACATCAATCCCGAAGAAATCGAGAATATCGAGGTGGTGAAGGGCCCGTCGGCTGCAACGCTGTACGGCACCGACGCGGCGAACGGCGTCATCGTGATCACCACGAAGCGTGGGCGGGCGGGATCGGCCCAGTGGAGCGCATACGGGGAGAGCGGGATGATCCGCGACGAAAATACGTACCCCACCATGCACGCCATTCTCGGCAAGGCGCCGGGCTCCACTGCGGTACGCCGGTGCTATCTGCATGAAATCGGATTGGGGACCTGCCTCAAGGACAGCACGACCTCGGTCAACGTGTTCAGCGATCCGGACCTGACCCCGGTCAAGCCGGGCGCACGCGCGCAGACCGGCCTGCAGCTGCAGGGGGGCTCGGAGGCGGTGCGCTACTTCCTGGCCGGCGAGTTCGAGAACGAGATCGGGACGGTGGGACTCCCCGATTTCGAACGGCGGCGGTTCGACTCGCTGAGCGTGCCGATCACCGACTACATGGAGCGCCCCAACACCCTGCGGAAATCGTCCTTCCGTGCCAATCTCAATGCCACGGTGTCCCCCACGCTGGACCTCGGGATCACGTCGAACTTCATCAAGCTCGATCAGCGATTGCCGCAGGTAGACAACAACGTCAACTCGTACTGGTACAATGGCACCACCGGCCCGGGTTTCCGGGGGGCGGGGCCCGGCTACAGTCCGATCGGTTCGCTGGGGCAGAACCTGTACGGGTGGAGACAGTTCACCCCGGGCGACATCTTCCAGCACAAGACCACGCAGAACAGCCAGCGCTTCATCAATACCGCCACCGCCAACTGGCGGCCCATTGCCTGGATGCAGAATCGGGCCGACGTCGGCGTGGATCTCACCAACCGCGCCGAGGCCCAGTTGTGCATGTTCGCCAACTGCGCGGACTTCGGGACCAACCGGCTTGGCCGAAGCATCGACAACCGGGCCAACATCCGGAACGTCACGGCCAATCTGTCGTCCACGTCGAATTGGCAGGCGAGGTCGTGGCTCGGGACCAAGACCACGGTGGGCGCCCAGTACGTCTATTTCTCGTTCGAGAATTCGCAGGCGCAGGGCGCGACCCTGCCACCGGGTGCCCAGACGCCGTCGTCCGGCTCGATTCCGTCGGTCGGGTCCTCGACGACGCTGCAGAAGACGCTCGGTCTCTTCGTGGAAGAGCAGTTCTCCGTCAATGACCGGCTGTTCCTCACGGCGGCCGTTCGCACGGACCAGAATTCCGCCTTCGGGACCAACTTCCAACGGGTGTTCTATCCGAAAGCCTCCCTCTCGTGGGTCATGTCGGATGAAGGCTTCTTCCCGCAGACGTCGTGGCTGAACCAGTTCCGGCTCCGCGGCGCCGTGGGCTCCTCGGGGGTGCAGCCGGGCCCCAACGATGCGCTGCGGACCTTTGGCGTCGTCTCGACCAACATTGCCCAGACGGAAGTGGCCGGGCTGCGCACCGCCGCACTCGGCAACCTCGACCTTCGCCCCGAACGGTCGCGGGAGATCGAGGCCGGGTTCGATTCGCGGCTCTTCTCGGAACGGGTGAACATCGAGCTGACCTACTACGACAAGACTTCACAGGACGCACTCATCAGTCAGGTGATCGCGCCGTCGGCGGGCTCGTCCGCCTCCACGGTGCTGCGGAACCTCGGGTCCGTGCGCAACTGGGGGTACGAGGCGCTGATCACGACGCAGATCCTCAACAGCCGTGCCGTCGCCTGGGATGTGACCTTCAACGGCTCGCACAACTCGAACGAACTGGTCACGCTGGGGAACGATGCGCAGGGGAAGCCGATTCCCCCGATCATCGGCAACACCATCCAGCAGCGCCCCGGCTATCCGCTCAACGGCTACTGGCAGCGGCCCTACACGTACGCGGACGCCAACAACGACGGCATCATCGTGCCGGCCGAAATCACCGTGGCCGACAGCGCCATCTTCCGCGGCTACTCCCAGCCCCGGCTGGAGCTGTCGCTGGTCAGCGGGATCGACCTCTTCAACCGCCGGCTCCGCATCCAGGGGCTCGTCGACCACAAGGGCGGCTACAAGGTCCTCAACTCGGAACAGCAGTTCCTCTGTCAGCAGGCGGTGTCGTGCCTTGAGACGTCCACGCTGAACCCGCCGCTGTACCGTCAGGCCCGCGCGGTCGCCCAGCGGTTCAAGACGCCCGTGACCACGCTGGATGGCTACATCGAGGACAATTCGTTCATCCGGTTCCGCGAACTGTCGGTGACGTACACGCTGCCAGACCGCTGGGCGCGGCAGCTCGTGCGTGCCAAGGGCGCCACGATCGTGGGCGCCGCCCGCAATCTGGCGGTCTGGAGCGACTGGACGGGCGTGGATCCGGAGCAGAACTACAGCCAGGGGGACACCCAGGCCACCCTGCTCACCGCCGGCCCGCCGCGCTACTTCACGGTCCGCGTCAATCTCCGTTACTGACCTCTACCGGGAGACTCCCCATGCTTCGGACGATTCCGATCCTGCGCGGTACCCTCGCCGGCGGTCTTGCCGGTCTGCTTCTCGCCTGTTCCGGCGTCACGGATACCCTACTGGAAGCCGAAGACCCCGATATCATCCAGCCATCGACCGTGAGCACGCCGGAGGCCGCTGATGCCGTCCGTCTGGGTGCGCTCGGACGATTCCGCAACATCACCGGTGGTGGTGAAAGCGCCTGGATGCTGGGCGGCCTGCTGACCGACGAGTGGAAGTCCGGCGACACCTTCCTCCAGCGCAACGAGACCGATCAGCGGCTCGTGCAGGACAACAATGGCAACGTGCAGGGGATGCTGCGCGAGATCTATCGCGCACGGACCAATGCCCGGGAGGCCATCGGGTTCCTCGAGAAGCTCAAGCCCAATCCCGCCGCCAACCGGGGAGAACTCTGGTTCGTGATGGGCATGGCAGAGACGATGCTCGCCGAGAACTTCTGCAACGGCACGCCGCTCAGCGATGCGTCAACTGGCGAGATCGTCTACGGGGGGCCCAAGTCGAACGTGGAGGTGTTCAATCTCGCCCTGGCGCACTACGACACGGCCATCGTACTGGCCGGCGGCTCGGATGCCTCGTCGGTCGCCATCCGTACGGCGGCGGTCATTGCCCGGGCGCGCACGCAGGTGCACCTCGGTCAGTACGCGGCGGCTGCGAGTGCCGTGGCTGCGGTTCCCACCGCGTACCGGTACAACAACACCTTTGCCCTCACGTCGGGGGACAACCAGATCTGGTCGCTGAACTTCAGTGCCCGGCGCTGGGTGGTCGGCGACTCGTTCGACGTGGGCGGGCGGATCGCCAATGCGCTCCCCTTCGCGTCGGCGGGTGATCCCCGGATTCCGGTCGTGGGTGCCACCAGCTCCGCCGCGTCCAAGAGCTTCGACGGCTCCACCAATTTCGTGTATACGTCACTGTGGGATCGGAGCAGCCCCGTTCCGGTGCTGTCGGGGATCGATGCACGCCTCATTCAGGCCGAGGCGGCGCTGCAGGCCAACGACGTGGCTGGCATGATGACGATCCTCAACGCCCTGCGGGCGGCTCCGCAGAATCTCGGCGCCGTCTCCAGTCCGGTGATGCCGGCGCTGGCGGCCCCCACGTCACGTGACGCCGCCATCAATCTGTTCTTCCGGGAGAAGGCCTTCTGGCAGTTCAGCCGCGGCTATCGTCTCGGCGACTTGCGGCGGATGGTCCGCCAGTATGGGCGGTCCCAGAATCAGGCGTTCCCGAGCGGCCAGTTCTTCAAGGCGGGGACCTACGGCGACAACGTGAACTTCCCGGTGACGGTCGACGAGCAGAACAATCCGAACTCCACCGGTTGCACCAATCGTGGTGCCTGAACCGGACCATTGAGGCATACCAGCGGGGCGGTGGCCGGACAGGCTGCCGCCCCGCCGCGTTTCACGCGGCTCCCCCATGGACCACCGCTTCCTCGGTCAGCGGCAGCTCGACCTCGAACCCGTCCTTCGCCACCAGTGTCTCCGGAAACACCGCGCGCGCCTCCCGCTCCAGCTCCCGCGCGTCGCGGGAGTAGCGCGCCGAGATGTGCGTGAGCACCAGGCGGCGCGCGCCGGCCATCCGGGCCACCTCGGCGGCCTCCCGGGCCGTGCTGTGCCCCGTCTCCACCGCGCGCGGCGCCTCCTCTTCCGCGAAGGTGGCTTCGTGGATGAGCAGGTCGGCATCCTGCGCGGCCGCGATCGTCCCCCCACAGGGGCGCGTGTCACCGGTGATCACGATCCGGCGCCCTCGCCGCTGTTCGCCCACGAGCATGGCCGGCGTGATCACCCGGCCGTCGTCCAGCGTGATGGCCTCGCCCTTGTGGATGCGCCCCCAGAGCGGTCCTTCGGGGATCCCCATGGCACGGGCGAGCTCCGGGTTGAAGCGCCCGAGCCGGTCCTCCTCGATGAGCGCGTAGCCGAGCGACGCCGAGCCGGCGTGGTCGACGGCGTATGGCTCGATGCGGTAGTCGCCGCGGCGCAGCACGGCGCCCGCCTCGAGTTCGGTGATCTCCACCGGAAAGGGGGTCCGCTCACCCCCCAGGCTGATGCACTGGCGCAGCGTCCGGGCGGCACCCCGGGGGGCCCAGAGGCGCAGCGGCTCGGCTCGCCCCTGCAGCGCCATGGTGCGGATGAGGCCCGTCACGCCGAGCAGGTGATCGGAGTGCAGGTGCGTCAGGAACAGCTCCTCGAACGCAAAGGAGATTCCGTAGCGCATCATCTGCCGCTGGGTCCCCTCGCCGCAGTCAAACAGCAGCGTTTCCCCCTCGCGGATGACGGCGATGGCACTCAGCCCGCGTTCCACCGTGGGGCGGGAGGCGGCGGTGCCCAGGAAGCGGACCAGAAACGGCATGGGTCGAATATAGGGGCGCTCGGAGTCCCGGATGGCGGTCGCCGCGAACGGGGCGGCCTGAGGCTTGCAACAGGCCGGGTCAGGAATGCGGCGGGCGGCATCCTCGAGGCAGCACCACGCGGCGACGGCGCCGCATCCGCCCCCGCTTCCGGTTGACGACGGAGGACGGATGACTGCAGGAAAAAGCCGGCGCGGGTTCGCATCGATGGATCCATCACGCCAGAAGGAAATCGCCAGCAAGGGCGGGCGCGCCGCCCATGAGAAGGGGACGGCCCACGAATGGAGTTCGGACGAGGCCCGTGTCGCCGGCCGGAAAGGCGGCGTGACGGTGAGTCGTGACCGGGCCCACATGGCCGCCATCGGTCGGGAAGGGGGGGAGTCGCGCAGCAAGGCGGCGCGCGCGGCGCGCCTCGCGCGGGCGACGGAGCGCGAAGTGCCCCTGCGCTTCGGACGGGATCAGGATCGGCTGGTGGCCGGATCCCAGGGCGCGTCCAGCATCTCGGCGTCGAGTCCCACGCCGAATGCGCCGGTCTCCCAGGTCGACGGCACGCCACGGATCTGAGGGCGGACCGTCACGGGGGTCGTCAGGCGGGCCCCCGCGCCACCGGGCGCGGGGCCGGTCAGAGGAGCGCCTCAAGACGGGATCGGTCGACGTTCCGTCCACTGACCACCGCGACGATCGGGCCGCGCGGCGCGGCCACGTGCCCATGCCGCAGGGCGGCCACCGTTATCGCGCCCGCGCCTTCGACGACGAGCCCGAGCTCGCGGTGGCACCACGCCATGGTCTCGGCGAGCTGGGCTTCGGGCACCAGCAGCAGGTCGTCGGCACAGTACTGTCCGATGTGCAACGCGTCGTCGTCGATCGCCCCGGCGAGGCCATCGGCGAGGGTCGGCGTCACGGGCCGGTCGACCACGCGACCGGCCCGGACGCTCCACGTCATGTTGGGCGTTTCCTCACTTTGCACTCCGATCACGCGGACCTGAGGAGCCAGCGCCCGAAAGACGGCGCCCATTCCCCCCAGCAGTCCGCCTCCACCGGTACAGATGAGGCAGGTGGCAAGATCTGGGCGTTGCTCGAGCAGCTCGAGTGCCACCGTGCCCTGACCGGCCAGCAGGTCGAGGCCGAGGCACGGGTTGATGTACCGGATCCCCTCTCGCGCGGCGTGGGCCTTGGCCATGTCCATGGCTACGTCGTAGTCGGCCGCCTCGTCATTCACGAGCGTCCCGAGGGCGCGGATGCCGTCCTTTTTCACCTGGGGCGCCGTGGTGGGCACATACAGCATGGCCGGGGCGCCGAAGGCCTGCGCGGCGTAGGCCACGCCGAGGCCATGGTTGCCGGCACTCGAGGCTACCACACCACGGGCCCGCTCCTCCGGGGCCATGGCGGCCAGCACGTTGTAGGCGCCCCGCACCTTGAACGAGCCGGTCGGATTCTCGAGCTCCAGCTTGAGCCACACGTCCGTGCCAAGGGCCGTGGACAACCCCTCGTGATGGATGAGGCGCGAGGGTGGCAGGAAGGCGCGCAGCCGGTCGGCGGCGGTGCGCACGGACTCGATGGTGGGGAT
>Ga0315902_10006781_pt1 | contig 15779 bp, 14 predicted proteins | sample LakEriMetagenome_9_FD_203523 | JGI IMG/M metagenome (GOLD analysis project Ga0315902, IMG submission 203523) | Freshwater fungal communities from buoy surface, Lake Erie, Ohio, United States - Buoy 12 MA117 | ecosystem: Environmental > Aquatic > Freshwater > Lake > Lake biofilm | place: USA...
GTGCGTAAGCCACCGGACTTGGGAGCAATCAATCCATATGGGTATATTGCGATACGAGTTTGCGACTTCCTTTCGGCCCCAAACGCAGCATCCTGGCGGGCCTATTTAAGTTCCTCGCCGTTGGCTGCGGGTTAAACGAAATTACGCCTTTGGCGAACTCAAGTGGCACGTAGCCCCCTGTCGCCAGCCGTAGCCACCTGTCGCCAGACGGTGGAGGCGTTACTCGTGACGCCCCCACCGCTTGGCAGGGGATGGCTACGATTCGATAGTAAACGATGCGGGGTGGCAGCGCGAGTTCCCGCTGCACCAAGTCTGTTGCTGGATTGGCAGTTTACCGCCAACCTTTTATCCCTTCGAGATAGCTGCGGCGTATCTATTTCATCTCGCCAACAACCCTCCATTTGTCGACAGGACCAAAAGAACCGGAACCGTAGCATCTTTGGTGTTTTTAGACTGGAATAAGGAAAACCCAGTGTGGCAAGTGATCCTGGGCTTGCTTGCCCGCTAAAAGCCTGCGGTCAAATGCCAAGCAAAGCAGCCAACGCAGGACTTCCAACCTACGATTGACCTCAAGGAGTATCTTCGTTCGATTTTTTATCGCTGTACGTTGCATCGACAATCAGTTCGAGTATCCCAAGCACTTCATCGGCCAATCGCTGTCCGAATACGAACCGCTGGTTTTTGGGAAAGTTATCCACGTGGCCCAGCACCCACTTGGTGAAATCGTACCACTTCACAAGTACTGCAGTCTCCTGGTCTCTCCCTCGTAAAAAAATCGCGCGCCACCCACGGGCGACGCGCGAAAAAAAAGGGTAAAAGAGCCAAAGGAAAAAGGGTTACTTCTTCAGACGTCGCTTAGCCGCTACCCCCCCTAAACCAAACACCATCCCTATCACCATCATGCTCGGCTCAGGCACTGCAGCGGCGGATGAAGACAGACTTGCGACCCGAAAACCGACGTTGGCGTTGGTATCGACGCCAGGGAGGCTGCCGATGTTGCGAATCGACGACAACATGTCGCTGGAGCCGAAGTGCCAGTAGCCGCCGCGGATCCCCCGAGAAGAAGAACCGCTACCATTATTCAGGAAGAAGGAAGTCTCTTCCCATTCGAAAACGTTGCCACCTAGGCCCATCACGCGAAAAGGACTTAAGCCACCGGCTTGGTCCACATCCGCTGGGCCTTGATCGTACGACTGACCGTAAACTGCCGTGCCTGCGGTCGTGCCACTGGCGACCGCCGTTGGAACCGTGTCGCTGCCAGTGGCGTAGTTGTAGTAGCTTCTCGTGTTTGGATCGTAATAGGCTGCCTTGTACCACTCTTCGTAGCTCGGCAAAACGTACTTAGCTCGAATGCTGCGATACGGATTCGATGGGTCGTAATCAGCAGTATCAGCCGAAGTCCACACATCGATGTTGTCATTGACGCCGCTGGTGGTGAATTTATAGGCAGCCTGGTTCCCAGTGCTGGTATTGAGCCAATTGACGAACCGGGCCGCTTCGTTCCAAGAAACGCTTGTGGCTGGTTTGGCCGTGCCACGGGTGTCCTTGGTGATTTGCAGTGATTGCGAAGCGTTGAACTTCGTGATCATGTCCTCGCTAACCTCGAACTTGCCAATGCCGTAGGTGTAACCCACGCTACCTGCGGGATTCGGAGCCCCGGTGAAATCGGCTGTATTGCCGGGATCGCCGATCGTCACAAACTCCATCTGAAACTGGTTGGAACCAGTGCCGAAAGTGACCGTACCGGCACAACTCGTGGCGGCCATGCTGGCCACCGTTGCCAAGGCTCCTGCTACAACACTCAAAACGCGCGAGCGTGTCCAACGCCCATGAAACAAATGAAAGCATCTCATCGAAAGATCGCTCCAAAGAAAGAAACCACAAAAAAGCGATCCTTGCAGATAAGTATTTCCCTCCTTGAATGGACACGTAGTGTTACTCAAGCCTTGCACGGACAACGCCTAGAAATCGGCAAAACCCGAATAATCGTCAAAGTAGTTGGTTTTTTCTTTTTCATAATCTCGGTAGCGAAAGGCAGGTTAAAGCCCGTAATCCTGACGCCACAGAGGCGGGAGGATTTATCACCTGCCTAGCTCGAATCCTACCGCCTCTTCTGGCGTGGATAGTGGCCAGACTGGACCATGCAAGACCCCGGTGTTTTGGGGACCCAGCGCGACGCGAAAGACGACTCGATTTTCGGTGCGCGACGCGAAATGCAAGCGATGCAGGAGACATGCGCCGAGCTGAATACCATTACGATTCGAACTCAACTAGTTCGAATCCTGCACCTCCACTACAAAACCACATGCTTCCCCTGGAAAAACCAGGGTTTTTGAGCGGAGAGGACAGGAACCGAACAACCTACGAATTCCTTGGGAAACTCGCACTTCGTACCAACGCGCGACTCGAAATACGACGCGGCCAATTGCACCTATCGGTTCTGAAATTCCATCCCGAAAAAATTCGGCTTTCCCGTGTTGCCGAACGAACAAGCATAACGTAGAGTGGTAGTACATTGTACTAACCCTGGAGAAGTCGACATGCAGAAGACTCTGACCAAACACGGAAACAGTTACGCCCTTGTCATCGATAAGCCCATTATGGACTTGTTGCGAATTACGCCCGAAACCCCTTTCGAAATCATGAGCGATGGACAGTGCCTCGTCCTGACGCCCGTTCGTGATCCAAAGGAGGAAAAGAAGTTTCAGAAAGCCCTGGACACACTCCACGGCCGATTTGGGCGTGCGATGAAGAAACTCGCCGAGTGAGGGACTCGTGTTGCAACCATGGTTCCTAGACATCGATCATACGGTGCGACTTCATCGCAGCTTGATCGAAACCTACGGTGGAAGTGAAGGTATTCGAGAAGTGGGGCTCCTACACTCCGCGCTTGCAATGCCTCAATCCTCTTTTGGTGGCGAATTTCTGCACCGAGATCTATTTGAGATGGCGGCTGCCTATCTCTACCACATTGTTCAAAACCATCCGTTCATCGATGGAAACAAACGTACCGGCGCGGCTGCTGCAATCATTTTTCTTTCCATGAATGATATGGAGCTCATCGTTGAGGAAGAAACCCTTGTCGATTTGGTTTTACAGGTTGCCTGCGGCGCGGTCGGCAAACAGGAAGTCGCATCGTTTATGAGAACTCACGTACAGCCAGGTCGCTCTGCCGAGGATTCTTGATTGCTCGAACGAGTTTCACGAGAAGCTCAAAGCCAAAGGGATGGCCACGACGACGATCCATAAACGGATCCAATTCGCTCGCCAATTCATGCACGATGCAGTCGACTGGAAGATCATCGATGAAAACCCGTTCTGCAAAGTAAAGACCCAAAAGAGTTCGGTGAAGGTCAACGAGTTCGTGCCCTGTTTTAGCCCCGAGGGCGACACTTGTCTGCCATTAGTGCGTAAGCCACCGGACCCTGGTCACAACACAACCAATCTATATCTTTTAGAAGCGATTGTATCCATTTCAGATACATCGCATTTAACTTACTATCTTATTTAGCAAACACATACGCAGCCTCTAAAACGACCAATCAGTTCATGTGTTGTCCTCCGAACCTTTGAGGGTCTTGGGGTGAGCTTCCAAGTCCGGTGGCTTACGCACACCGGCTGTTCTTGTGCCGCCCTCCGGTTGTCTCTTGAGGAGTACGGGGATTGTGGTCCGTTGAGCGAGGCGAACGCTAAGGCAGTACCGTACCTCTCACGGGATGTATCCCTTTCCAGTAGTTGGTTACCAATTGCAGACTTTTTGGGCTATGGGTATTTGTTTCTAGATCCTATGCCGCTTTATCTGGATCGACCTATCCTATTCTGGTGGGATTTCTCCGGACCAGAACTCAGGCCTCCAATCGCAAGCTCCATGATTGAACTTATCGATAAGCTTGTATTCGAAATTGAGAGGGGCGGTGAGGTCCCAAGTCTTCTCAACTTACGCTCTTTGGAGAAATAGCTCGATCCTATGGATTGATTCCCACAAACCCTGACAGAGTCAATGGTAAGGCCAATCCGGTCTGGCAAGTGATCCTGGGCCTGAGCCGCTATCCCTTTTTTAACCACAGAACACGCCGAACACACGGAAATAAATCCTCCCACTGTTATGTCATGCTTCCGTGTGTTCGGTGTATTCCGTGGTTCCCTGATCTTCGGCGACCGATGGTAGCCGTCAGTTACGCCTCCGCCGGGCAAGCCCGACGGTAGGCGAATGAGGAATGCCTCCGCCGGGGCAAGCCCGACGCTAGGCGGCGGAGCGATAAATGGCAAAAAAAAGAAGCGGAGCGGTTGAAAACAACCGCTCCGCTTCTTGTCAAATCAATTCAATTCAATCGTCGCATCAGCGACCTAGCCCACGGCAGAAGCCCAACTAGCGCTTCGAGACCGTCTTGGACTTCGTCGCTCCCTTGGCCCCCTTGGTGTCTTTGACCACCTTGGCCGAAGGTGCGTTCGCAGGATGTCGCAAGGCAGCTTGGGCGGCCGCCAAACGTGCGATCGGCACGCGGAACGGACTGCAACTGACGTAGTTCAAACCGATCATGTGGCAGAACTCGACCGAGTTGGGATCTCCACCGTGCTCTCCGCAGATACCGATCTTCAAATCGCTGCGAGTCGATCGACCCTTCTCGACACCGATCTTCATCAGTTGTCCTACCCCGCCTCGATCGATCGATGCAAATGGGTTGGCCTTGATGATGTCTAGCCCTTGGTAAGCCGGCAAGAACGAACCGGAATCGTCGCGGCTCATCCCCAATGCCGTTTGGGTCAAGTCGTTCGTGCCGAACGAGAAGAACTCGGCCGACTCGGCGATCTCGTCCGCAGTGATCGCTCCGCGAGGGACTTCGATCATCGTACCGACACTGTAAGCGAACTTCTTGCCAGCAGCCTTCATCACCTCGGCTGCGACGCGATGGACGATCTCGACCTGTAGATCCAGCTCTCGCTTGAATCCGACCAGTGGAACCATCACCTCGGGCTTGACCTTGGTCCCCTCTTTGAGAACCGTGACAGCCGCTTGGAAAATCGCCCGAGCTTGCATCTCGGTGATCTCCGGACGGATGATCCCAAGCCGGCAACCTCGGAAGCCGAGCATGGGGTTGAACTCGTGGAGTTCATTGACCATCTTGGCGACCTCGGCGACCGTGGTCCCGAGCTGCTTGGCGACTTCTTCCTGCCCCTTCTTGTTGTCCGATTGGGGCAAGAATTCATGCAACGGTGGATCGAGCAAGCGAACGCACGCTGGCAGACCATCGAGGGCTCGGAAGATCCCCTCGAAGTCCTTCTGCTGGTAAGGCAAAAGCTTGGCCAATGCCGATTTGCGAGCGTCCTCGGACTTGGCCAGAATCATTTGCCGAACGGCGATGATCCGATCCCCTTCGAAGAACATGTGCTCGGTGCGGCAAAGTCCAATCCCCTCGGCGCCAAAAGCAACAGCGTTGAGGACCTGATCGGGTTGATCCGCATTGGTGCGGAGCCCCAACGTTCGGTACTTGTCGGCTAGCTTCATGATGAAGTCGTAGTATTGGAAAACCTTCGAGTCTTTAGGCTTGAGCGTCTTACCGACCAAGACTTGCTTGAGCTCGCTGTCGGCCGTGTCGATCTTGCCATGGAACACTTCACCGGTCGTCCCGTTGATGCTGATCGAATCCCCTTCCTTGAGCGTGACTCCCTTGCACTTGAGCACGCCCTTGTGGTAGTCGATCTCGATGTCACCGGCACCGGCAACACAGACCTTACCCATCTGACGGGCCACGAGCGCCGCGTGGCTCGATACCCCACCGCGAGCCGTGAGAATACCGTCGGCTGCGATCATCCCACGAAGATCTTCTGGACTGGTTTCGATCCGAGCCAAAACCACGTTTTGACCCTTGGCGGCGAGCTCTTCGGCTTTGCCCGCTGTGAAAACCACGGCTCCGGAGGCCGCTCCAGGACCCGCAGGCAAACCGACGGCCATCAATCGACCGTCCTTCTTGGCCTTGTCGTAAGCCTTGATGTCGAAGATCGGCTGAAGCAGTTGGTTCAACGCTTCTGGATCCCCAGACTTGATCGCATGCTCAGGGGTCATGAGCTTCTCTTTGACCATGTCGTGAGCGATTTTCACGTAAGCCAACGCGGTACGCTTACCGTTTCGCGTCTGCAACATATAGAGGGTCTTGTTCTCGATCGTGAACTCAAAGTCTTGGACGTCCCCAAAGTTCCTCTCGAGGATCTTGCGAACATCGACCAGTTCCTTGTAAGCAGGTCCAAGGATCTTGTCCTTGGCCATGTCGGAAATCTTCAACGGCGTTCGCACACCGGCTACGACGTCCTCGCCCTGGGCGTTGACCAAGTATTCTCCGTAGAAAACATTCTCGCCGTTGGCCGGGTCGCGCGTGAAGGCCACGCCCGTTGCGCAGTCTTCGCCCATGTTGCCAAAGACCATGCTCTGGATGTTGACCGCTGTGCCCCACTCGTCTGGAATGCGGTACTTCTGGCGGTAAAGAATCGCTCGCTCGTTCATCCAAGAACCAAATACGGCCTGAACGGCACCCTCGAGTTGCTTCATCGGCTCGTTCGGAAACGCCTTGCCGGTCCACTCCTTGATGAGCTTCTTGTACCGCTTGACCAACTCCTGCAGGTGCTCAGCCGTCAAATCGGTATCCTCTTTGACTTTGACGTCGCGCTTCAGACCGTCCATGACCTCTTCAAACGGCTCGTGGTCGTTCTCGTTCTTCTTCTGAATGCCCATGACCACGTCGCCGTACATCTGAATAAAGCGACGATACGAGTCCCACGCGAATCGTGGATTCTTGGTCGCGGCAGCCAGCCCTTCGGTGGCAGCATCGTTGAGCCCCAAATTCAAAATAGTGTCCATCATCCCAGGCATCGAATCCCGAGCACCCGATCGGACCGATACCAACAAGGGATTCTTCACATCCCCAAACTTCTTGCCGGTCTCCTTCTCAAGCCACTTGACCGCCTTCTCCAACTCGCTGGACAATTCTGCTGGATACTTGCGACCATTCTTGTAATAGTTGACGCAAACCTCCGTCGTGATCGTAAAACCCGACGGAACTGGTAGTCCAATCTTGGTCATCTGAGCTAGGTTGGCTCCCTTGCCTCCCAACAAGGACTTCATGTCCCCGCTGCCGTCGGTTTTGGATTTGCCAAAGAAATAGATGAGTTTATTTGCCATAGCTGGACTGAAGACTCCAAAATAGTTGTGCGAAATCAAAGGGAATGTCGGCTTCCTACCGCCGTTAACCCCACCTGTCACTCTCAGACGGAAAGTTTAAGCCTGCTTGGAATAACCGTCAATTACCGAACAACCCGCATCACCCCATCCCAAACCCATTAGCCCAACTCCAATAGCCCAACCCTAAACTCACCATGCCCCAAGCCCCCAAACCCGATCCACCCCCTAGCGTGATGGCTTGCTTATTGGCTTGCTTGTTGGCCCTGGCCGTCCTGACCTCGCCCTCTTTTGCCCAAGTCGTCGAGGAACTGCCCAAACCCATCCAAGACCCAAACCCACTGAGAATCACCCAGTCGATCCAGAAATCCGAACTGCAAATGGATCGCGAGGTCTCCCCGGAGAAATCCAAGGGCCGATTCACCCTGGTCCTCGACAATGCCATCGAAAACAACCTCAAGATCCTGCCGTCTCCCACCCAGGAACTCCTCGGACCGTCCCAAGCCCAATGGCGAATCCGATCCGAAAACCTCGCCCCCGAAATCGTCCTTACCCTTCAAAGCATACCCGCCTCGCGGTGGCAGGTCTCTTGCACCGTGCAGGTCCCCTCGCTGGCCCAAGGCCCGCTCGTTGAACTCGGCCCCAAAGACCCCGAGTCGGTTCTTCGTCGTCTCAAAGCCTACGACCATTGGCTCAAAAGTACCGTCGAACAGTGGAAGATCGCGCCGACGAATCCCCCCAACTTCCGAACGGCAAGATCCTATGCCGCTCGACAAAAAGAAACGCAACAATCCCTGGAGCGATGGTCTCAAATCGAACAACTCGCCTCGCAAGTTTTCCATGCGGCTCGCGTCGAGTTCGAACTGACCCCCGTAATGATCGAAGCCCCCTAGGAAGTTTCGGCCGCCTGTTGACTATCGATCCTTTTGAAGTAACCTAATGTCCCTCGATGGTGATCGCCATCGAGAAAAGCGCATGGTGACCTCCGAGTTTCAAAGCTTCGAGGGCAACAGGGAACTCCGGTGCAATTCCGGGACGGTCCGGCCGCTGTAAGTCGTCGCTGAGAAGCCCCAAAAGGTTACCAGCAACACACCCTCCTTCTGTTGATTTCATTCCAATTGAAGCGTGCCATTGGCATCGACCGCATCCTGCACGAACCGTGCAATGCGGACCGATAGGCTGAGAAGGCAGTGAGGGTCTGCAAGACGACAAGTCAGAAGACCTACCATGCGAAATCGCAACTAAGGGCCTCCCGAGCATGAGGCTGTTGCGGTGAAAAGCCCCTAATTTCCGGCCCATCGTGTCGATGCCGACTCGAGCCACCACCCGCTTTTTCCATCGAAGGGTTCCGCCATGCTTCTGGCTAGAATTTCGCGCGCACTTTGCGTCACCTCCTGCACGCTCCTGGCGTCTGCTGCGCTCTGCTCTGTCGGCCGTTCGGATATCGTCGGTTTCGAAGACAACACTCGCTATTCCCAAGGATCCAACGGCCAGTTCTACAACGGGGACCTGGGAAACAACACCAGCAACACCCAAGGTTGGTCCAGCGGCGGCGTCCACTTCTCCAACTCCTACACGTTCGACACGCAATTCAACTACGGCTATTGGTCAGGGTTCTCCTACTCGCGCGTCAACGCCGGAAATCTCGCAGGATTCGAAAACCAATACGCCGCAAAACCCGGGATCGGAAGCGATGGCTCTGCCCACTATGCAATCGTTTACAACGCCTTCTCGGGCAATGCCGTCGTGACATTCGGCGCCCAAGTCCAACTCTCCTCGATCGATGTCTCGAACACGGCCTACACCTACTTTTCCATGCGAGACGGAGACCAATTCGCCAAGAAATTCGGCGGCAATAGCGGCAACGAAGAGGATTTCTTCAAACTCGAAATCCAAGGATTCCGAGGAACCGTCGCGACCGGTTCGGTCGATTTCTTTCTGGCGGACTATCGCTTCGCCGACAACACCCAAGACTACCTCGTCGACCAATGGACCCGTGTGAACCTCTCAAGCCTAGGAGCCGTCGACTCGCTCAAGTTTGCGTTGAGCTCAAGCGATGTCGGGCAATTCGGCATGAACACCCCAGCCTACTTCGCCATGGATCGCATCGCGTTCTCCGCAGTGCCAGAGCCCGGCAGCATCGCACTTCTGGGCATAGCAGGTGCCGCAGCTTGGCTGCGAAGAAGATGGAAAAAAGCATCGGCTCGCTAGAACCCGTCGAACTCAAACCAACCTGCGGGCCGCGATGACCCGACCGGCCGATGCGAGTGCCTCGACCAAAGCTCCCTGGTCGGTCTGATGACTCCAAGACAAGCGCACCGCACCGCTGAGCTGCGGCTCGCCGAGCCCCATGGCCGATAGCACATGGCTTGCCGTTGCACATACGCTCGTGCAAGCCGCTCCGTCGGAGATCGAAATCGACTCGCGCACCGCTTCGAGTAGATCATCGGCATCCCATCCGGGAAACGACACGTTCAGCACGTGTGGCATGCGGTACAGGGCGCTGCCGTGAATCTGACCTCCATGGGACTCTGCCCAGTCGGTCACGATCCTGCCGATGCGCTCGCAAGCCTCCCTGCGAAGCGCGTGCTCCTGAAGTGCCAATTCGGCGGCTAACCCAAATCCAACAATCAACGGGACTGCCAGCGTCCCGGATCGAAGCCCCAATTCCTGACCTCCGCCGACAAAGACCGGTTCAAGGATCGGTCCATCCTTGCGCTGTCGTCTGAGGATCAATGCTCCTATCCCCTGTGGCCCGAAAATCTTATGTCCGCTGATGCTTATCGATGCAATCCCACGATGCGCAAGCGGTTCGAGGTCCCGACCGAACCCTTGGGCCGCGTCGACATGCAACCAAACCCCTCTGTCCTCCGCCGCTCGGGCCACTTGGGAAATCGGCTGAATGACCCCTGTCTCATTGTTCGCATGCATCAAACTCACAAGCAACGTGTCGGTACGGATCGAATCGATCAAATCCTCACTTCGGATGCGACCATCGCCATGCGGCTTCACAAGCGTTACTTCAAATCCCCACGACCGCATCCGTTCAAGCGGTTCGAGCACCGCCTTGTGCTCGATCGCCGAGCTGACGATATGACGCTTGCCCGACTCGCGTCCGTACTGGGCAAGACCGAGGATCGCAAGATTGTTGCTCTCGGTCGCCCCACTGGTGAAAAAAACTTCATTCCGTTTGGCTCCCACCACCCGACCTATGCGATCGCGAGCACCATGCACCGCATCTTTGGCGTTGTGCCCATGGACATGCGGACTCCCCGCGTTGCCCGGCAACAAGCGATAGGCATCGAGCATCGCTTGCAAGACCCTCGGGTCGATCGGATTCGAAGCATTGCAATCGAGATAGACTGGGCTCATTCGAAGTCTCGCATCTGTTGGATCACCTGCGCAAAAGCTTCGACTCTCTCCATTTCTGCAACACGCTCCAAGGCTCCGACGCTGTAACAAATCGGATAGTGCTTCTCGAAATACCAAAGCTTGGCAAAGTAAAAACCGATCGGACTTGGCGCAAACTCCGTCCCATGCCTTGTGCTTCGGGCGATCCAGGCGACCCCAAAATCCACGGCCTTTCGGCAATCCTCGAGAAGCTTCGGCTCGCAAGGAAATACCCCAGGGCGCCCGAATGCCCGACAGCAAAGTTCGGCCAATGCTTCGACAGCTAACGCGGTTTCCTCGATCGACCCCAAGGCTTCTATTGGCATGCTTTGATGCTGGTCCTGCAACGAGGGGCGATCCGATCCGGTCCAACTCCCATCGGACTGCTGAGCCCTCACGAGCCAACGGGCGGCCATCGCAAACCGCGAAGGAATCTCCAGTTTCCTGTACTGCGCCAGCCAGGGTGAATCCCACGCAGCAAGCCAAGCCAAAAGCACGCGGCTGGTTCCGTACGTCGGATTCTCTTCATCCCGAACGTATTGGTTACCAAACCACAGCGGTACCCACGATCCGTCGGGCCGCTGGCGACGCTTGAGAAAACTCATGGCTCTTAGAATCGATCTGCGCATGCGCGATTGCAAATTCGCATCGGCAAGGTCGAACCAAGCCAACCAAGCTCGGATCGCATGCGCGGTGATGTCCGGGTTGGATCGATCGAATGGCAGCGTCCCCCAACCCTTGCAAAACGTCGGAATCCCACCGTCGCGATTCTGCAAATCCAATAACCAGGTCGCTCCGGCAAGAGCCCGCTGCAGAAGCTTCTCCTCAGGCTCGATCGCATCGGGACTCCCCTGCGAGTCCGGAGCATTGTAGTAAGCCCGCAAGGCGAGCAGCGCACCGGGGGTATCGTCCGCGTCGGGAACCCCGCCGCTCAGAGGGGTCCAGGACCACCCACCAGGTGCCGCGTTGGTGAAGGGATGGACTCGGGTGTACTGCTGGTCGCAAATCCATCGCTTCAGCGATAATTCGCTAGAGCCTAATCGCGATCGCCAGCCGTACGAGTGGCTCAGGGCATTGACCGAGAGGGTCGATACCCAGGTTGCTAGATGCGTGTCGATCGCCCAACTCCCATCGGATCGAAACGTATCGAGCAAAAACGCGATCCCTTGGCCCACAGCGCGATGGCCACCGTATCCAGCTCCGATCAGTGCGATGGCCACAAAGCTCGTCAGCGGGATCGCTTCGAGAAATCCACCGCTCTGAGGCTGAATCGATTCGAGAACCCGCAAGCACCTTGGGGTCGTCGCGTTGCGTATCTGTCGCACCAGCGGATTGCTCGATGGAGCCTGTCGATGCCGAACCAGCCCGATCGCGATCAAGGCTGGCAAGGCATAACTGACGACCGGAAGCTTCATCGCCGCGAACCAACTGCGAGGAAACGCAGCCAGTTCAAAGGGAAGTTGCGGCACAAGCTTCCATCCCTGTTTCGCAGACTCCCCGAGTCGTCGCGTCGATGCCAACGCCATGAGAATAGGAACCGAAAACGTTTGGTCCTTGCCATAGCGAGCCCGGACGGCTCGCGCGATGTCCTCAGGAGCTAAACTCCCGGCAACACGTTTGATCCAAGCCTCGGCCCGCGAATTCGCATCCACAACGGCTCGCTCCTGCTCTGGACCCTCCGGGGTGTTCAACGCCCCCCAGACCAAAAGCGTCGTGCTGATGTTGCTCAAACTTTTGACGGTATCTCCCCAGCCTCCATCGGAGTTCTGGTTCTCGATCAACCAAAGCCTCCCACGCACGATCCGCTCGAGGATCGTCTCGCGAATGCGAGCATCCAGACTCCGGCAATCGCTCAGATGGGCTTCCAACGCACAGACGGCCGTCGCGGTCGAAAGAGCGCTGCTCGATAGCTCGCCTTCCCAATACCCATGGGCATTGCGAGCTTCCAATAGGGACTGGCGCGCGTTGGCCAAGAGGACTTCGAAGGATGTGGGCTGCTCTTGCCACTGCAACTCTAGGGCGGGGTCATTCATCGCCTTACCAAAAACTCAGATGCCCGAGGCTCAAGAGTCCATAATAGGTGTATTCGATATCCAACGCATCGTCCTCCCAGCTCCCGACAAAGCCACCGCGCGCCGTCCAAAGCGTATCGAGGTAATCCAGGTTCTTCTCCGCGATGAGCCCGAGATCAAACGACGTGGTACTGAGCGCATGCAACGCGGTAGCTGTCGACAATAGGTCGGGCATGACGATCCCCTCTCCGACGCAAAATCCACCGTCTTGGTGCATCTGCGAGAGCAACCAATCCCGAACTTGATTCCCCTCGTCGCTCCCTAGATGACGGAACAAGGAAGCTGCTGCTGCCGTCGTCGGTGTCAGACCAAAAGGTAAATCGGGGCTATTGGAGTACCCTCCATCGTGTGCCAATCGACTGCGGATGCACGAGAGCATTTCGTCTTGGGAACCGATCCGATATCCGATGTCGTGCTCCAAACCCAAAGCGACATAGCAACCGTACATGGAACCGTGGGTCTCGCCCGACTCGGTAAAGAACCCACCGTCGGGGGCCCGAAAGCACTCGAGCCTAGCAATCGTCCGATCCCGAAGATCCTCCGGCCATAAACTCTTTGGTAGAAACGCCCAGCATCGGGCCAAACAGGAAAGATCGACGAGGTTAAGCTCCTCGATTCGTCGATGCTGCGAATTCAAATAACGCGCAAGCGCCTCGACCGGCAACGGCATCTGCAATGCCATGTAGCCGGCGATTCCAAAGGTGGAATAGTACAAATCGGGCTTGCCCTCCCGATCGCAAAATCCACCGCTCGGGTGGTGCTGCGAGCGGAGAAAACTCGCGACCAATTCGGTCGCATCACCGAGCAACTTGGGGGCTAGGCGAGCGACCTGCAGCATTTCTAGTCTCAAACTCACTGCACCAATCCTTCACTTCCACCGTGAATATCTTGCTGATCACTCGCCGCAACAGTCCCTTGACACTGGGGTTCTCCAGTTCGGTCAAACACCGGATCGCTTCCTCCTTGTAGGATTCCTGCAGGACCCGGCATCGATCGCCAATCTGATATTCGGTAAATAATTTTTCGACCTGTTCGAGCTCGTCGACAGAACATGCTTTTCTCCAAGCTCGATCGACAAGTTCTCGGTGTTGGGGATTTCCACGGACCCGTTCATGAAGCAACGCCAAAGGCAACGAAGGTCGCATGGCTTTCAAGTCGCTGAGCGACTCTCCGCTGACCATGTCCTCGAGGTCATCTCGGATCTGGTAAGCCACCCCGAGCGCATCGCTAAAGCGACTGATGATGCCACAGACGGCCTCGTCGCAATCGGCGGCCAAGGCCCCAAACTGAAGCGCCACTTCGAAGGCCGTTGAGGTCTTCTTGCGGAAAATATCGAGCACCTGAGTCGAACTCAAAGGGGCAGGGGACTTGGCCCACTGAAACTCCGCGCCCTGACCTAGACACAAGGTCCGATGCCCGGAGGCAGCGACCTTGCTGATCGCGATCCGCTGCTGGGCGGACAACCCGCAATCGGCGATCAAAGCGTATCCATCTCCGAGGAGCAAATCGCCAACGTTCAGCGCTACAGCGATCCCTTCTTGGCTATGGAGCGTCGGCTCGCCATATCGCAAATCGTCATCGTCTTCGATGTCGTCATGAACCAACGAAGCCTTGTGGAAACACTCGGCTGCGACAGCCAACTTCTTGAGCGATATCGGTACGGTGACGTTCGGATCATCGACCATCGACTTCCAGACACAAGCGGTCAAAAACGGCCTCCATCGCTTGCCGTTTTTGGCCAACCAAGCCCTGGCGATCTGCTCGGTCTGGGTCGGTGCTGGCCCCATGATCTCCTCGAGCGATTCGTCGTTAAACCACTCCTTGACCTCCCCGCGCAGGCTATCAAGGTTGAGTCGATAGGTCGCATCGTCGCTGGTCAAGTGGATCGTCTCCCAAATCCACTCCAAGTCGACCGTCACGTCCTTGCAGTCATCCTGAAGCAATGGAATAGCGACGCCAGGGATCGCTGCGGACTCCATGTAAGGAAACGCTTTTTCCAACACGCTCAAGCAACTGACCCCTACGATCGCATCGATCTTGCCAGTCTCGATGATCGCCATGACCAAGGCAGATCCCTCGGCGACCAGTACCGCATAGCCGAGCCTCTCGGCTTCCTCTTGCAACTCTTGGATGGTGCACAAGCCGCACTGCTTGCACAGTAGCCCGAACTCATCGAACGGAGCAGGGCACTTGTCCTCGATCCGCATGCACTTGGGAAGCAACAGCAGGCGTCTTTGGTAAGGAACCCGCGCGAGCTGATCGCGCCAAACCTCGCTGTTGAGCAGCACGCCGACATAGTCGGTGTAGATCGCGGCCAATCCCTGCTGCTCGACGCACAACTCCGCATGCCTGCGCAGATCCGCAATCGATAAAGGAGCGACCAACTTCGCATCGATCACGTACTGCCTAAGCTTGGTTCGCACCGATTCTCTCTCGGGTCGCGTCTGCGGAATGTTCTCTTTAGGCCTGCGCTCGCGCTGGACGGGCACGGCGCGGGGTAAGGTCATTATCGGCAATTGCATAAGTGAGTTCTTTACAAACGGATCAAGTGTAGGCACCGAAACCAAAATACCAGTGCTTCTTGGCGAACCGGTATATCCAACTCTCTTCCGGGATCTCCTGCCCGGGCTGGTGCTGGCTGGTCCGCGATTCAAGAGCCTCTAATTCTAACATCGCAGTTTTGCGCTGCGTGGTGTCGACCGCAGAATGTTTTTCAACCAAAAGCTTGACCAAATCGGGCCGCTCGAGCACCACGCAACCTCGGGTCGCAGCCGCCGATGTCTTGCGAAAATCATCCAAAAACTCCGACTTGGCCATGATCTGGTAAATGCTCGGACCGTCGTGAATGGTCTCTTTGGCAAATTGAATGATCGGACAAGGTTCGATCGCCCCCGATGGACCGATGTGGTGACTGACACCGGTGGCCATCGGACAAAGCGCTCCACCACGGTCGTCCCAATAAGGCTCGACAATACCGATCGGAACCCTTGTCCGCATCTGAACGATGAAACGACGCAACTGGACGATCTGCTCGGGACTCAACGCCAATTCAGGCGTGGGCTTGGGTCCAACAACTCGATACGTATGGAACCATGCATAATGGACCCCCATGCCGATGAGCTTCTTGAGCCATTCCTCGCTGACCA
>Ga0315902_10006782_pt1 | contig 15777 bp, 8 predicted proteins | sample LakEriMetagenome_9_FD_203523 | JGI IMG/M metagenome (GOLD analysis project Ga0315902, IMG submission 203523) | Freshwater fungal communities from buoy surface, Lake Erie, Ohio, United States - Buoy 12 MA117 | ecosystem: Environmental > Aquatic > Freshwater > Lake > Lake biofilm | place: USA...
TTGTTCAGCTGCAGTTGCCTGTTGCAACACCTGCCCGGATTCAAGCCGAACCAGCAGATGAAAAGCAGGCTGCTATAGATTTCAGCAGTCTGCGTGTACTGGTTGCAGAAGATGCAGAAATTAACCGTTTTCTGATACGTACCATGCTGGAGTCAAAAGGATGCACCTGCCGGTTGGTTGTGAATGGGGCAGAAGCCTGCCGCGCCGTACAGGAAGAGCCCTTTGATCTCGTATTGATGGATGTGGAAATGCCGGAAATGGATGGAGTGGAGGCTACCCGGTGTATCAGGAGCCTGCCCGGAGCCTTGTCCCAACTGCCGGTTATTGCTGTAACTGCCAACGCCATGAAGGGCAGCAGGGAAATGTACCTGGAAGCCGGCATGAACGATTATCTCACCAAACCATTCCGTCAGAATAAATTGGAGGAAGTGATTGTGCGGACGTTGAAACAGGTACCGGCTCTTCCGAAGGGGAGCGATGCAGCCGGGCAGCATCCGTTTGATCTGAGCTACTTGGAGGGTCTTTCCGAAGATCCGCTTTTCACGACGCATATCATTCGGCTGTTTCTGGAAATTGTTCCCGGGCAGGTGCATGAGATCCGTAAGGGAGTGGATGATAACGATACCCCATTGGTGTCGGGGCTCCTGCATCAGTTACGGCCTTCACTGGAAACAGTAGGGGCTGCAGGACTGGCCGGCTCCTGCCTTGAAATTGAAAAAGGGTTGAAGGAAGGCGACAGCCCGCAAAGTCTTGCCGCAAGCATCGCAAAGCTGCTGGAGGAAGTGCGGATGCTGCTGCAGGCATTACAAGGGTATGTGCAGCCGGAACCTGCCGGTAAGGCCGGAAGACCGGTTGCTGGAAATTCTTATTAGCGCAAAGGCGAAAACGTTACAGAAGATTTTTATTTAATAAAACAATTTGCTGCTTATAAAAAAAACCAACTTACGAATTATGGAAAAACTAACATTTATCATTGCAGATGATCACGTACTGATTGCAGAAATGTGGAACGCACTGCTTTCGTCTAACAGCCGGTACGAAGTGAGGGCCAAAGTAAAAACCTGCCAGGAACTCCGCCAGGCAGTGGAGCAGTACAAGCCCGACATTGTGCTCCTGGATATCGCATTATCCGATGGTTCCTCACTGGGTATGATTCCGGCTTTGAGAACCGTTTCCCCGTTTACCAGGTACCTGGCTGTTTCTGCCTATAATGATCTTCCCACCGTTAAAAAAGCATTTGCAAGCGGTGTGAACGGGTATATGACCAAGACCTCCACCCTGCCGGAAATGAATGAGGCCATTGCAGCTGTAATGGAAGGGAAGAAATACCAGTGCCGTGAAATTCAGGAAACGATTTCAGGGTTGTTCCTGGAAAATGAAAATGGAGAAAAAGCACAGGTCAACCAGTCACTGACTAAAAAAGAACTTCAGATTGCCTATCTCATCTACCAGGGATTGGCGGCCAAGGAGATTGCAGAAAAAATGGGTCTCAGTTCCAAGACGGTGAATGTGCACCGGCATAACATCTATCAAAAGCTGGGGATTCAGAAAGCAGCCCGCCTGGTTATGTTTGTGCAGCAGAACCTGCACCTCTTCACCCATGTGAATGTGGATTAAGGAGCCAGGCCCTCCTTGAATGTTGACAAAACCGCTTTGATTTTCTGCCGGAACGTTCGTCCGGTTGTAAAACAGGTGCCGTTTTTCAGGCACAGCTGTGTGCCTTTCAGATAGCTGAAGTGCTGCAGGTTGATGATACAGGATTTGCTGATCCGTAAAAATCCTTTCGGCTCCAGCAACTCTTCCAGCTGCTTCAGGGTATAAAGAAACAGCTGGTTCGTTTCTGTAGTGGTAACACGCACATAATCTTTCAGGGATTCAACATATAAGATCTCATCTCTGCGGAAACGGTATACCTGTTTACCGGATGTAAGCGTAATGATAACCGGTGCTCTTTTTTCCGTCTGCAGTTGAAGGAATTTGTTCACTGCTTTTGAAAACCGTTCCCGGCTGATGGGCTTTTTCAGAAAATCAATGGCCCCGATTTCAAAACCATTAAAAGCATATAAGGTATGGGCGGTGGTAAGAATTACGCCTGTTCCTTCCGGAAGATGTGACATGATTTCCAATCCCGACCGGCCATTAAGCTCCACATCCAGAAACAGTAAATGGGGCGGAGGATTATTTTTTAAATAGGCGATAGTTGTTTCCATCGACGAAAACACACCACTGAGTTCCAGCTGTTCCTCTCCGCGAACCAGCTGTTCCAGCAGTTTAGATGCCAGGGCATCATCTTCCAGAATTAGACAACGAAAGGGGGCCATGTTTTTTACAGGCGTAAATCTAAGAAACAATCGAATGATACGGCTGAGGAAAAAAGTAACAGGAGCCCGAAAGCTCCTGTAATACTATTGATTCAGATAAGTGAAACCCTTGTAGGGTAAAGATTATACCATTAATCGTAAGTTGCAAACCAGATCGACCAATCCCTCCTTTTTTCGACCAACAGCCCGCTCGTTTCACCGGCAATCTTTACCGCAGGTTCCTTACTTCCATACTGCCCCCACACCGGCTTCCCAAAGTGCCTTGTTGAAGTCGCTGATCCGCTGCTCCAGTCCGGCTGCTTTCTGTTGAAGCGCCTTCCATTCCGCATCCAGTTTTGCTTTCAGCTCCAGGTTGGGCTGATTGACACGGGGAATATCACTTTCAGTCTGGTTCAGCAGGAACATATAATTGGCCGTAAACTTATTGGGGAAGTTTTCGACATCATCGTAAGCTTTTGATTTGCGCTGTACCATTTCTTCGTCCCATGCTTTCAGGTCTTTCACCAGCTGTGCGCCTTTTTGCTGCAGGACAGTGGTAGTTTCACCCGCCGGGAGTTTGGCCAGCAGTGCTTCCAGCTGCTCTCTTTTCTCGTGCAGCCGGTTGATGGTGTTGTGCATGAGGGTTACCTGCTGCTCCATATCGGTCATCACCTGGTGGTATTGCTGATAAGTGGCTGCATCGGTGGGATACAGCGGATTGGACAGAATGGTACCGGTAACGGTTGTCTTCCTGCTTCCGGCCACTAGCGTAAAGGTATAAACGCCGGGAGGTACTTTGTGCCCGGCATAGCTGCTTTCAATGTACACATTGGGCACACCGGGCATAGTGGGCATGCGCATGTTCCAGACAAAACGGTTGAGTCCTTTGCTGCGGCCGAGTACGGGATCGGCAGGAGGAGCTCCATCATACCGTTTATAGGATGCATCCCGTACAGAGCTGAAGCTGCGGATGAGCTTACCGGCCGCATCGCGTATTTCCAGCGTAAGTGTATCTTTTACCGATGCTTCCGGGAGGTGGTAGTACAATACCACACCCGAGGCCGGGTTTACACCCCGGAAGGGGTTGGTTCCATCGGATGCATTACCATCGAGCTCGCTGCCGCTGTTGACCAGGAGGGCATCTTCCGGACGGTAAAGCGTCAGTTCCTGTTCTTTTTTGTACTGGCGTAACAGGCCCAGGTCGTCCAGGATCCAGAAACTGCGGCCGCTTGTGGCGGCAATCAGGTCGCCCTGGTGAATGCGTAAATCGGTGATGGGGGTGATGGGCAGGTTTAACTGAAACGGTTGCCATTGCTTTCCGCCATCCCAGGAAATGTACAGGCCCAGTTCGGTACCGGCAAACAACAGATCTTTCCGCACCGCATCTTCCCGCACCACACGGGTAAAGGCATTGGCAGGAATACCTGTTACAATCTTCGTCCAGGTTTTACCATAGTCGGTTGTTTTGTACAGGCCCGGTGTATGATCGTTGAATTTATAACGCGTGGTGGCAATATAAGCGGTGGCCGGGTCATGGGGTGATACTTCGATGGCATTGACCAGGCATTCAGCCAACCCTGCCGGCGTTACGTTGTTCCAGGTCTTACCGCCGTCGCGGGTCAGGTGCACCAGCCCGTCATCGCTGCCGGTCCAGATCACTCCTTTTTCAAGAGGTGATTCCAGCACATAGGCAATGGTGCCGTAGTTTTCAGCGCCAACTGCTTCATTGGTATAGGGTACACCGCCCTTGCCCTGTTTTTCTTTTTCATTGCGGGTAAGGTCCGGTGAGGCTTCTGTCCAGGTTTTACCCATATCGGTTGTTTTCAGCAGTACCTGTGCCGCATGGTAATAAGTGTTGGGCTCATGTTTGCTCCAGATGATGGGTGCGTTCCAGTTGAAGCGGTACTTCATGTCTTTGGCATCCATGCCCAGGTATTGAATAGGGGCAGCCATGACATTGGTACTGGCTTTTGCTTTGGTGTCGAGCACTTCAATGGTTCCCTGGTAGCTGCCGCCCAGCACAAAGCGGGGATCGTTGGGATCAAAGGCAAGGAAGGCGCTTTCACCTCCGGCCGAGGCACTCCAGCTGGCGGTGCTGATACCGTAGCCACCCAGTTCGCGGTGCGCGATGGCAAGTGAGGTATTGTCCTGCTGACCGGCATAGATCTTATAAGGAAATGTATTATCCACGTTGATGCGGTACAGCTGGGCGGTGGGCATATTGCTTTGCGTACTCCAGGTGCGCCCCTGGTTAAAGGTAATGGCGGCACCACCGTCGTTGGCAATGACCATATTAGCGGAATTGCGTGGGTTGATCCAGAGATCATGATAATCGCCATGGGTGCCATAGAGATTTTCCCAGGTGCGTCCACCGTCTTTTGAGCGGAGTGCCGGAGCGCTTAGCACATAAATGGTTTGTTCGTTATTGGGATCTATAAACAATTCAATATAATACCAGGCCCGCTGAATCAGGCGGTGATCGTTGGTGATGCGGATCCAGTTGTCGCCGGCATCGTTACTCACAAACAGGCCCCCGGTTTCTTTATTGCTGTCGCTTTCAATCAATGCATAAACTTTTTCCGGGTTCGAGCGGCTCACGGCTATGGACATTTTTCCCATTTCAGCAGGAAGTCCATTGGTGAGCTGCTGCCAGGTTTCACCACCATCGACACTTTTATATAAACCGCTTCCGGGACCACCACTGATCACCTGCCAGGGTTTACGTCCATGTTCCCACATGGCTGCATACAGGATGCGCGGGTTCTTCATATCCATACTCAGTTCCACGCAACCGGTCATGTCGTTTACGTACAATACATTTTTCCAGGTTGCGCCTCCATCGGTTGATTTATAAATTCCCCGCTGGTTCGATTTGCTGTAAAGGGCACCCTGTGCACCAACGAATAAGACATCGGGATTGCGTGGGTCCACCACAATGCGTGAAATATGCTGGGTGGCTTCCAATCCCATGTGTTTCCATGTTTTGCCGGCATCGCTGCTTTTGTATACACCATCACCGTGGTGCGTCATCACACCGCGGGGCGCATGTTCGCCCATACCTACATACACAACATTCACATCCGATTCAGGGATGGCAATGGCGCCCACACTTCCTGTTTTGAAGTACCCATCGCTCACATTGTACCAGCTGAGTCCCATGTCTTCTGTTTTCCAGAGACCACCCCCGGTTGTGCCCATGTAATAGGTAGCAGGGTTGCCGGGAACGCCGCTGGCACAAACAGAGCGGCCGCCGCGGAACGGACCAATATTGCGCCATTTCAGTGGCTGGAACACTTTGCTCCAGTCTTCCTGAACAGGAGCCGGCGTGGTTTTCACCTGGGCAGTGTTACTGAGCGTAAGGAGCAGCAGACAAAGGATGATAGTTGGTTTTGGAAACATGCGTATGGTTTTAAGTATGGGAAATTAAGATAAACTTGGTTAATGGAAAATTGATAATGGAAAATGGAGAATGTGGAGCGAATCACCCTATGGAGAAAACGTATATCGTTGGCCGTTGATCGTTGGCCGTTGGCCGGAAGAAGGCTTCGTAGGATAGAATTCGTTTAATCTACGGAGCGCCCGTACACCGTACATCTGACATCGTACATGGAAAATCGTTGGTCGTTGACCGTTGGCCGTTGGCGGGAAGAAGGCTTCGTAGCAGGAAATCGTTTATTCTGCGGAGCGCCCGTACATCGTACATGGTTTTAGTTGATAGTTGGCAGATGATAGTTGATAGAAATGGATAATTGAGAATGGAAAATGGAAAATGGGGGACGAATCACCCTATGGAGAGAACGTACATCGAAAATCGTTGGCGGTTGATCGTTGGCTGTTGGCCGGAAGAAGCTTCGTAGCAAGAATTCGTTCATTCTACGGAGCGCATTCACTCATTCAATCCTTCAATCCTTCAGTCCTTCAATCCTTCAATCCTTTCTCTGTGTCGTAAAGAAGCGCAGCTTCTTTCGACCTGGTTTCTTTGTGCCCTTGTGTTAAAACACTTTGGCGGTCGGGATCTTACATTTTCAATTTTCCATTCTTAAACAACCCTTCCACTTTTCCGGATTTTTTCTATCTTTTACCGGCAAACAGGTACACCTTAAACCCTTAAATATGAAAAAAGCTTTCACCTTGTCTGTTTTGTTCTGCGCGCTGTTCCTGCAGCTGCAGCTGACTGCTCAAACCACCTGGCAACGAACCTATCCCGGACTCAGTTCTGCCACGGCCGTTATTCCCGACTTTACTGATGGATACATCATTGGAGGAACGCTCAGCAACGGTAATGGCGTACTGATCAAAGTGAGTGAAGAAGGAAACGAAGTATGGCGCACAGAAATACAAAGTCAGAAGGGACTGTTTATCCGCGACCTGGTGGCTTCCGCAACCGACCGTAGTTATTATTTTGCGGCAACCGAAGGTTACACCTGGTATATTTCCAGTTCGCCGCTGTTCCCCATGAGCAACAACTGGAAACTGCAGGTGAGCAGTGTGGTGGGCAAAATCAACGAAGACCGTTCCGTTGCCTGGATCAAAAAAGACATCCTGGTTAAAGGAACCGCCGCCACCAGTCCGTTGCAGGTACGGCTGACCAGTAACTACCTGCTGGTATCGGGGTACACCTCCGACTGTAAAAGCAAGGTGGAAGGGTTTCTGCAATTATACCAACCCACAGACGGTACGCTGGTGAAAGAACAGCAGCTGGACCAACACATACAGGATATGCGCACCAAAGACGACCTGATTCTCACCCTTTCGGTCGTGCGTCAGAAAGGAGCTTATGTAATGGAGGTTACCACGCTGAATGAGAAGTTTAAAAAACTGGTGGAAAAGAAAACAGACAACGTGGTGCTGTCGAATTTTTACTCCTACCCGGCTCATTTATTACCCTTCAATAACGAAAAATATGCCTGTGCCTTCGTACACTTCATAGGAGCATCAACCGTTGAATGTGGCTGTTTCCCGGTATTTGCCACCAATGAAATGAGCACCAAGGCGCACCAGCTGGTGCCCAACAGCCATTGCAACGGAGGTTGCTTTTTTATCAGTCACGCACAGGATATTAACCGCGACTTTATCCTCACCGGCTTCAGCCAGACCGCCCGTGGCAACATCTACACCGGATCACGCATGCTCTGGAACAAATATGCCAACGATTATAAAAAAGGAGTCACGCAGAGCTACAGCTATGCCGAAATCAACAAAGCAGACGTAACGAAATTTACCCATACCATGGGCTATGACATTGCTCCGGCCCGTAACGGAGGCAGCATCATGGCTGGTTTTGCCACGAACCTTACCGGCGAAAGCAATGGAAGTTTCAAAGAAAGAACCGGATGGGTTGTGAAGGTGAACCCGGATGGAACATGGTAAAATGGAAAATGGGAAATGGGGGACGGATCCCCCTATAAAGGGAGCGTATTTCGTTGGCCGTTGATCGTTGGCCGTTGGCGGGAAGAAGCTTCGTAGTAAGAATTCGTTCATTCTACGAAGTGAACGTACATCGTACATAGGTATTAGTTGATAGTTGGCAGATGATAGTTGATAGAAAGAAGGCTCCGTAGCAAGAATTCGTTCTTTCTACGAAGCTCATTTCCCCTCAGGGGAAATTCCTTTGTGCTCTCCCCGTTATAAAGAAGCGCAGCTTCTTTATACCCCGTTTCTTCGTGTCTTTGTGTTAAAAGCCGTTCACCCTACGGAGCGTATTCAATTCCCGACGCTTCGCAAAGCTCAGGTCGGGATCTTCGACCTTCAGTCCTTCAATCCTTGACCTGAACCACGAAGTCTCAAAGGCACAAAGCAACACAAAGCAGGAGTACACACGCTCTTGTAACGCTATTCAATCCTTCAATCCTTCATTCCTTCAATCCTTTTTCTGTTGCGTGAGGACACGCGCCAGGGCGGAGCATGGAAAATGTGGAACGGATCACTCTGCCTGAGACCTTATTTGAAGGCCTGGTTTCCTCCGTATATTCGCAATCAACCAACCTTTCGTTCTGAATGCGTAGCTGCCTCCTTATCGCCTTGTTGTTGCTGGGCACTTTAACCAGCCGTTCGCAAACACCTGAACTGGTGCTGCCCATCGGTCATACCGCCGAAATCACCAAAGTGCTGGTAACGCCCGACAAACGGTTCCTGCTCACCGCCTCCAAAGACGGTACGGCCAAAATATGGAATTATAAAACCGGGCGGCTCCGGCACAACCTGGCACTGCATACCGGTGCCATTACAGACATGGCCATCAGCAACGCCGGTGACTTTGTGCTGCTGGGCTCCGAAGATGCCAGCTATTCCAAATGGGAGATCGCCTCCGGAGAACTGCTGGCACATATCCCTACCAAAGTGCGTATTAAAAAAATATGGCTCCTGCCCGGCGACTCGCTCTGCCTGCTGCAGGGGAACTATTCGGTGGTGGTGGCCCCAACCGATACTGAGGACGAAGAAGTCTATCTGCACCAGGATAACTCCGACCCCATTGATCTTTGCGAAATGAGTCCCGACCGGTCCATCGTGGCCTATACGCAAAAGCGGAGCTCTTATGTATATTTCTACAAAACCGATGGCGAGGGCATTGGTGTGGCACAACAACTGAAGCTTGATTCCACGTTTTATGATCTTTTATTTCTCAAGCCGGTCAGTATACAGTTTGCCGGCAACAAGGAACTACTGGTTCGGTTTGAAAACTACTACTGTGCTGTATACGCAACAGACGGCCGCCAGTTACATCGCATAAATGGTTCTGTTACTGATGCTGTTACCAGCTCCAATGGCCGGTACACCGCTTACGCCCGCTACTACCACGATACCCTGGTGGTGCTGGATATGAAAACACGGCAACCGGCATTCTTGCTGAAACGGTCTGAATTCAGTGGCACCCTTTGTGGCTTCGGACAGGGCGATACCACCCTGCTGCTGCAATACAACGGTACCCTCAACGAAAGAGGCTTCGGCGGACAGCTGCACAACCGGGCTGAGGTGGGCTTGAGCCGCCGCTTCCTCTCCTACCTGCCCGATGAGCAGCTGTTCATCACCCAGCTGAAACAAAACCGCAAATACGGTACCGTTGACTTGTGGAAAAACGGAACAGTCCCGGTAAAAACTTTTGAAGGGAAAGTGGAGCAACTGACATGGACCCGGCTGAGCAGCGACGGCCAGTATTTACTGGAGCAACGGATAAGCTATGCGGGTTACTGGAAACTGGCCAAAGGTAAAAGCATCCGCTTTCCCGACGACAGCATCGGTGGCAGTACGGTTCTAAAACTCCACCTCACCGCGGAACCCCACCTGGTGGTGATCCAATACGACAGCTCTTTTGTGCTGTACGACCTGGAACAGGAACAGGCCCGGTACCGGCAGCGTTATACCAACGGAGCAGACTTTGTGCTGAGCCCGGCCAAAACACGGGTGGTCACCTCGGCCTACCTGTCGCCCGGCGAAATCTGTATATGGGATGTGGCCACAGGTACACCCATCCGGAAATTCACAACGCCCTACCGCCTCAGTACCATTGCCATCGACCCGGGCAACCGCTTGCTGGCAGGGGTTGCGGAAAGGCGTAACCGCGACACGGTGGAAGTGCGGGACCTGGAAACCGGTAAGCGCCTTGCAGCGTACGATCGTAATTATGTTTCCGTAATGGAATTTTCAGCCGACGGGCAGTATTTGTTTTTCAACACCGGCGGAACGGAACAACTGCAGATCGAATGGCTGCCGCTGTGGGAGCAGTTTTCACCCGAAGACTCGCTGAACTACCCGGGCGATGGTTATTACCATGCATCCAATGGCCGCTTTTCCGCCAACTTCCGGTTGGAGCAGGCGCCCGGCACCAGTATAATTTATTTCAGTGAACCCGATCCCGAAGCCAGCCAGCAACAGGTGCTGGCCTATAAGTACCGCACCGACCAGGTGCTGCAACGCTTTTCTTACAAAGACTATCACTGGATACTCTGCCTGCTGCCGGCCCAACAAAAACTGGTAACAGCCACTGAAACGGAAGTGCTGTTCTGGGATATGAAGACCGCAAAGACAGCCAGGATCTTTCCATTACCTCCGGGTTTCAAAGCCGTATCCTGGCAGGAGGAAACGGGTACGCTGCTGGTCAGTTCCAACGACCGGGTGGGCGTAATCACCCTCAATGGGAAAAAACCAACCTACTACCTGTCTACCTTCAACTCCGGCGATTACATTGTATTCCGCGACGACCGTTATTACCTCGTAACCCCCGAAGCGGCACGCTGGCTCACCTGGCGTTCCGGAAAACAGTTGTACGATTTCGACCAGTGGGACCTTCAGTTCAACCGGCCCGATAAAATACTGGAAGTGCTGGACCGTCCCGGTACACCGCTCGTACAGGCCTACCACAAAGCTTATCTGAAACGGCTGAAAAAAACCGGGGTTACTGAAAAAATGTTCCGGCCCGGACTGCAGGTGCCGGTGGTTACCCTGCAACACGACTGGGAAGAGGGCAGCACCACCGACTCGGGACAGACCCACCTGCAGGTTACCTGCACCAACCCTGATCCGTTGGGTGCCATTACAGCCGTTCATGTAACAGTCAACGATGTACCTGTGTACGGCAGCAGTGGATTTATTCCTGAAAAACCGGCCGCTGTGCTTCAATTGCAACTTCCGTTAGCACTTACACCAGGCCGCAATAAACTGAAGGTTTCCTGTGTCAACAGCAACGGCGTTGAATCCGTCCGGGAGTCGGTAACACGGGTATACCAGCCCGCAACGCCTCTTCCGGAAACAGTTTACTTCGTGGGCATCGGCATCAACCGCTTTGCCGACAGCCGGCAGAACCTGGCCTGGTGTGTGAAAGATATACAGGACCTGGTAACACAACTCCGCAAAAAATATGGCAATGCGCTGGTAGTGGATACCCTGCTGGACAAACAGGTGACCAGAGAACAGTTCCTCGCAGTTACTGAAAAGCTGAAAAAATCCCGGGTGCAGGATAAAGTGATCATTGCCTATTCCGGTCACGGGGTACTGTCGGATTCGTTTGATTATTACCTGTCAGCCTTCAACATGGATTTTAAACAGCCGGCCAATGGCGGTATTCCGTATGAATTGCTGGAAGAGTTGCTGGAACAGATTCCTGCCCGCAAGAAACTACTGCTGTTGGATGCCTGTCACAGCGGAGAGGTTGATAAGGAAGAGCTGATCACCATCACCAAAACCAACGAGCAGCTTCGTCAACAGGGTGTCGTTATTCACCGGGGATCAGAAGAAGAGGGAGGCACCCAGGTGGTAAATCAACGGGTGGGACTGGAGAACAGTTTTGAACTGATGCAGAACCTGTTTGTGCGGGTGGGCCGCGGCACCGGTGCCACTATTATTTCTGCAGCCGGTGGCGTGCAGCTGGCACAGGAGCGGGGCGAATTTCAGAATGGTGTGTTTACTTTCAGCATCCTCGAAGCCCTGCGGCAGTTTAAAACACTAACCGTAAGCGGATTGAAATCGTATGTCAGTGCCCGCGTGGTAGCGCTCACCAACGGGTTGCAGCATCCTACTGCAAGGGAAGAGTTGTGGGATGCGGACTGGGAGTTGTGGTAAATCATAGAAATGAAAAACGTACATTGATGGTCGTTGATCGTTGATCGTTGATCGTTGGTCGTTGGCCACTGGCCCGTGGCGGAAAGAAGCTTCGTAGCAAGAATTCGTTCATTCTATGGAACACATGTACATCGTACATGGTTTTTAGTTGATAGTTGATAGAAGGAACGTACACCCATCCCCCATTTAGGGGGGAAGTGAAGGGGGGTGTCAGGATGGAACGGATCACCCTACGGAGCGCCCGTACATCGAACATCTGACATCGTACATGGAAAAAATCGTTGGTCGTTGGTGGTTGGTCGTTGGCCACTGGCCCGTGGCGGGAAGAAGGCTTCGTAGCAAAAATTCGTTCATTCTACGAAGCTCATTTCCCCTCAGGGGAAATTCCTTTGTGCTCTCCAAATTATAAAGAAGCGCAGCTTCTTTCAACCTGATTTCTTTGTGCCTTTGTGTTAAAAGTCCTTCTACCTACCCTTTCCCTTTTGCTTGAGGACACGCACCAGGGCGGAGGTAAAACCCTCCATCAGCCCTGTGGCTTCTGTATTGTAAAACCCGACAGTTCCTGCATCAATTCCCTTACCTGCAGGTACTGTGAACCAAAATTGGTTATGGGTATGAGCAGGGGCACGGCATCGGGGTCATAGCCCGGAGCGTTGGGGGAACGGAAGCGACCGGTGCGGCCGGCCAGCGTGTACAGAGAGCGGACCCAGGCGGGTTGGTTCTGTGTAAACAGGCGCATATCCTGCATGTGAATGGCCAGGGCGGCTTCCTTACGGGTGCCGCTGCCGGTGTTGGAGGTAACAATTACTTCTTCCAGTCCGGCTACATCACTCCAGGCAACGAAGCCCGTGCTCACCCCGTTGGTATTGCTTTCAAAACCTTCCCTGAAAATCGTAAAGACGGCAGGGTTGGTAATAAAGCGCCGGAAGAAAAAGAAAAACAGCAGGGCACATACAAGAACGGCGATGCCACTCATAATTTTTTGAGCAAGGGAAATCGTTTCCGGCTCCCCGTAGCGGGCCTCCACAAAGTCAGCCCCTCCCAGGTATCCAAATACAAAAATAGCTGCAGCCAGAACCACCGCAAAAAAACTGAGGACGAAGTAGCCGGCTCGTCCGTGCCTGATTTCGAGTAAAGGTTCCATAGAAAGTAAATATAATTGAAAATGGAGAATGGATAATGGATAATGGATAATGGATAATGGGATCGAATCACCCTACTGAGGGAACGTACTCTCAGCATTAAGCATTCAGCCACCGACGCTTACGGTCGGGGTCTTCGACATTAAGCCTTCAGGTTGATAGTTGGCAGATGATAGTTGATAGAAATGGAAAATGGGGGACGGATCACCCTATGGAGAACGTATATCTTTTGTCGTTGGTCGTTGGTGGTTGGTCGTAAGAAGGCTCCGTAGGATGGAAACGCTCATTCTACGGAGCGCATTTCCCCACCGGGGAAATTCCTTTGTGCTCTCCCCGTTATAAAGAAGCGCAGCTTCTTTCGACCCAGTTTCTTTGTGCCTTTGTGTTAAAAGCCGTTCACCCTACGGAGCGTATTCAATTCCCGACGCTTCGCAAGGCTCAGGTCGGGATCTTCGACCTTCATTCCTTCAATCCTTCAATCCTTTTTCTGTTGCGTGAGGACACACACCAGGGTGTAGTAACAATGCCGCTTACACGTACTGGCTTTTTACTTCCCGGGACAGTTCTTTAGCCACCCCGCTCCACAAATTGCGGCGCAGCAGCAGGGCTTCCACACAGGCGTTGGCGGCTTCGATCCATTTGCCGGCATCGGTGCCGCACAGCTCCTCCACCATCTGCAGGGCCAGTTTGCTGTGATGATCTCCGTCTACCTCAATATGACGTTCGAGGTAATACTGAAAGGTTTGCAGCTGAGCCGGATGTTGCTGCGACAGGCGGGTCACCAGTTCATGAAACATGTCGGGTATCAGGTCTTCGCGACCGAAAGTAAATACGGCAGCCTGCACATGCACCGGCGCTTTTTCAATGATGTCAAAGGTGTAACTGCAGAATTCCTGCACGGCTTCGGGGAGTTGCAGTTTTTGCAGGGCATCACGCACAGGAATACCGTTTTGCAGCAAGAGCAGCAGTTGCTCCATCGCTTCTGTGGACGCGCCCATTTCCTGCATGGCCTGCAGGTATAATTCAAAATGGCTGGTGCGGTTGCCCGATGCATCCACATCACTTTCTTCGCCGGTTACAATTTCGTTGATGAGAAAACGGGTGGCGGCAGAGCCTACGGGTATCCATGGGTGCTGAACGCAAGTGAGTTGCCGTTGCAGGCTTTTGAGCAAACTCATGAAGTCCCACACCGCAAATACATGATAACGGGCGAACACCTGCAGGTCCTTCACTTCCTGCAGCTGGTTGTAGAGGGGATGATGTACGATTTCTTTCCGAACGGGAGCAATTTGTTCCTGGAGGTACTGGAGATTCATCTTTTTTTTGAGCAACAACAACGGCTGACCGGTTTTGTTTTCAATTCTTTCCACGATTTTTTGATGGCACCGATAACTGTATTTTTTGTTGAACTTTGCGGACGTGTAATGGCATCAATTCTTTAAAAATATTTCTTCAGACAGGTTCGTGTCCGCTCGAATCAATTTGAAGAATCGCTGATCGTTTTTCGTTGATCGTTGGTCGTTGGCCGTTTTTCGTTGGTCGTTGGCCGTTGGCCGTTGGCCGGAAGAAGGCTCCGTAGGATGGAACAGCTCATTCTACGAAGCTCATTTTCGCGCAGCGGAAATCCCTTTGTGCTCTCTCTGTTGTAAAGAAGCGCAGCTTCTTTCAACCCCGCTTCTTTGTGTCTTCGTGTTAAAAGTCGTTCACGCCACGAAGCGCAAGTATATCGTACACCGTACATAGTACATAGTTTTAGATGATAGAAGGAACACTTCATCATAAAGGAACGTACACCCATCCCCCATTTAGGGGGGAAGTGAAGGGGGGTGTCAGGATGGAACAGATCACCCTACGGAGATGACGTACATTCAGCATTAAGCATTAAGCCACCGACGCTATCGGTCGGGTTCTACGACATTTAGCCTTCTGGTTGATAGTTCGCAGATGATAGTTGATAGAAATGGAAAATTGATAATTAGAAACGGATCGCCTTATGCAGCGACCTGATACAATGTTCTTGCCCTCCGAAGTGATGAGGCAGGTCAGTATTTTCATCACAAAAGGCAATTACCTTTATAAGCTCAAATGCAGGAACTGCCGTTACCCGGTTTAAATGAATGGCTATGAAAAGATGTACCGTTACCGCTTTGCTTTCACTCTTGTTGTTTGTCACAGCATTTTCGCAGGAACAATCCTCCATCAAACGTTTTCACCTGGAGCTGGGCGGTGGCCTCGCGGTTCCGCAGGGACTGGGAGAACCGGGGCTGGATGGGGGCCTGCTCTTTGTGATGGAGCCCCGCTATGTGATTTCCCGGCAATTCAAAATCGGCCTGAAATTGGAGACAGCACTCCTGATGAGTAACTTCCTGGCAGAAGGCAGCCAGGGCAGCAGGTCAACAAGCCAGTCGGGTTATATGCTGACAGCAGATTACCTGTTCCCGGAAAAGAAGGTACAACCTTATGCCGGACTGGGTATTGGCGCACATACCATATACAATGACGGGTACGACCCCGATGATCCGTTAAGTATTGCCGATGCCGAAGTTCTGGCCGTTATGATCCGTACCGGCTTTGAGTTCGGCGACAACCGGTACCGCGCCGGCATGGAATATCATTTTGTGGGACCGGTTTCCTTTTCAGACAGGAACAATTACTTTTCCCTCAAGCTGGGTTTGCTTCTTTTTACGAAGAAAAGAAAGAAATAAAAATCGTTGGCCGTTGGCGGTTGATCGTTGGCGGGAAGAAGGCTTCGTAGGATGGAACGGATCACCCTATGGAGA
>Ga0315902_10006784_pt1 | contig 15775 bp, 14 predicted proteins | sample LakEriMetagenome_9_FD_203523 | JGI IMG/M metagenome (GOLD analysis project Ga0315902, IMG submission 203523) | Freshwater fungal communities from buoy surface, Lake Erie, Ohio, United States - Buoy 12 MA117 | ecosystem: Environmental > Aquatic > Freshwater > Lake > Lake biofilm | place: USA...
GAAGGGGTTGTCTCGATCCGCCCTCACGGATGGCGGCATCACCCTCGACAGGGCTCTGGGGCGTCGACTGGTCTGGTGCTCGTAGCCGTCCACCGCCTCAACCACCCGCTTGAGGTGTTCGGAACATGTGGTCAGCCGACCGTGGATCCGTGAATTGGAGAGGAACGCAGACAGCAGGGTGGCCAGGACCGCGGCCATCGCGACAAGGGTCGCGAGTTCAATCCGGGTGAACCCTTGAGTCCAGGGCTGATGGGGCCGACCTCTCGCCTGGGATGCGTTCCCTCGTGGGTGCGTCGACGGGACGTCCACCCTCCGGGGCATGTTGGATCGTCTCGGCGTCATCCGTGGGTCCGGGAGGGGTTATTGAGGTGGGTCTCGAGCGGCGGTGGTCCCTGGAACCAGTCCACGAACAGTTCCTCGAGGGTGAGCGGGAAGACGTAGAGGCGGGCTCCTTCGAGGGCGCGGATCCCATCCAGCTGGGATTCGTCCTCGATCCTTACCAGGGCATTGACCACCGGGCCCAGCGTCCGGGAGCGGATGGCCCCGGGGATTGAGAACCCTCTGGGGGGCTGCTCCTGGGAGAACACGATCTGGACCCGTCGCATCGTCCTCTGCCACTCCTCGACCGCCCCCTCGGCCACCAGGCGTCCCTCCTCGATGATCCCGACGCGGGTGGCCAGGCGCTCGAGGTCCGCGAGGAGGTGGGTGGAGAGCACAATGGTGCACCCACTGCCTTCCCCCAGGACCTCGATCAGGCACTGGTTCAGGTCCCGGCGCGCGATGGGATCGAGTCCGGCGGCGGGCTCGTCGAGAACCAAGACCTCCGGTCGGGTGGCCAAGGCGAGCGCGATGGCCGCGAGGCGTTGGTTGCCTCCGGAAAGGCGGGAAATCGGTTGGCCAGGCGGCAGGTTCCAGCGTTGGAGGATCTCCGTGAAAAAAGGTTGGTTCCACGCCTGATAGAGGCGGGAAGAAGCCCCCGCGAGCTCCCGCAGGGAAAGCCAGTCCGGGAGCTGCTGGGACTGTGAAACATAGGCAACGCGTTGTCGGTGCCTCCGGTCGGCGTGCCAGAGGTCCTGCCCGAGGACCTGGGCGATTCCGTGGTCGGCCCGGAGGAGGCCCATGAGGATCCGGAGCGCCGTTGTTTTCCCCGAGCCGTTGCGGCCGATCAATCCGAACACCTCCCCGTGGGCGACCTTCAGGTCGAACCCATCCAGTACCGGCGGCCCTCCCCGGAATGACTTCGACAAGGAGCACAGATGGACCGCCGGTTCCATCGGGTTCCCGTCACTGGGGGGTGCTGGGGGTCGATGCGGCGAACCTCACCGGCGCCTCGGTCTCGGACCGGACGGGATCGAGTGCGTCGAGCTCCTCACTGACCACGTGGATGACCTTCGGGGACGGGACCTGGAGCTGGGTGGCCTCGACGGCGAGCTGTTTGGCGGAGCGGCGGATTGCGGTCTCCTGCTCCGCCTGGGTGAGTTGGACCGAGGCCGAGGAGATGAAGGCGCCCTTGCCATGGCGCTTTTCAATGACGCCTTCCCGTTCGAGCTCGGTGTAGGCCTTGACCACAGTTGTCGGATTGACGGTCAGTGCCGCTGCCAGCTCACGGATGGAGGGGATCTGATCCCCCGGACGGAGGGTGCCTCCAGCGACGTAGTATTTGATCTGGTCCATCATCTGCCGATAGACGGGCACGCCGGAGCGCTCGTCGAGCTGGAGGTGGAGTCTCGGGATCACGGAATCGTCGTTGAGCTCAGGGTGGGAGGCGGTCGTGCCGAGTCAATGGTGCAGATGTGCTGGGACACCGTCTGCGGTCCTGCTTCGACCCCGCGGTCGTTGCCGAATTCATTCTGGCTCGCAAATCTCCGCGTGCGGTTCAGGTTCGATGGGCATTCCTTATGGCAACGAAGACAAGATGGACGGGTGTATTCCCTGCAATCACGACCCAGATGGCGCGGGATGGCTCAATGGATGCCGATGCGACGGCATCCCACGCGGAGGCGCTCATCGCCTCCGGGATCTCGGGGCTCATTTTCCTCGGGTCCCTCGGCGAGAACCAGTCGCTGGCCGGCGATGAGAAGCGGGAGCTGCTGTCGAGGATGGTCGGTGCGGTTGCCGGCAGGGTTCCGGTGCTGAGCGGGGTCGCTGAGAGCAGCGTGGCTGAGGCGGTTCGATTCGTGCGCGACGCCGAGCGGATCGGGGTCGATGGCTTCATGCTGATGCCCCCCATGATCTACAGGTCGCCCGATCCCCGGGAAAGCCTCCATCATTTCACCACGGTGGCCCGGTCGACGGGTCTCCCCATCATGATCTACAACAATCCCATCAGCTACGGGCACGATCTGGCCCCAGAACTGATGGCGAGGCTGGGCGCGCAGTCGAACTTCGTGGCGATCAAGGAAAGCTCGGGCAACACCCGGCGTCTGACGGACCTCCGCAGGGTCTGTGGGGATCGTTTCGCGCTCTTCACGGGGGTGGATGATCTGGTGCTCGAGAGCGCGGTGTTGGGCATCGATGGCTGGGTTGCGGGTTCAGGAATCGCGTTTCCGCTCGAGAACCAGCATTTCTGGGAACTCACGCGGGCCGGTCGATGGGATGAGGCCCGTGGGCTCTACCAGTGGTTCACGCCCCTGCTGCACCTCGATGTCCACCCCAAGTTCGTCCAGTACATCAAGCTGGCGGTCCAGGAGGCTGGCCTGGGCTCTGAGTGGGTGCGGGCTCCCCGGTTGACGCTCACCGGCCCCGAGCGCCGCTCCGTTCTGAAGATCATCCATGATGGCCTGCGGAACCGACCCAAGATCCCAAAGTCTTCGATGGATGGTCGGAAGGCCCAACGGGACCTGAACTCAAGGGCCGCTCGCCGATGAAGCCGTCAGCAGCCGGAGGCGCCTCCGCGGCCCGGGGAAGTTGGTGGAGGGCCGAGTCCTCTGGAGGGTGAGGAGGAGTGGACGGGACCGTGTTGTTGGAAATCCGTGCTTGCCACGCTGTGCCCTCTTCCTAGTCTCATCAACATCAATTCCTTTATGGGCTCCGTATCTCAAGTTCTCTCTGTTGCTGTCGCGGGTGCGGCGGTGGCGTTCACTGGCTGCAGCAGCATGGAACACAAGCTCGGCCGTGGTATTGCCAATGTCATGGAGCCTGTCCGGATGGGTGAGTTCACGCGCTCGACCGAGCAGACCTATCTGGCGGATGGCCCTGTGGTCGCCCGCAGCTATGGCTATGTGCATGGCGTGACCCGGACGGTCCAGCGCACGGTGGTGGGTGCATTTGAGATCGCCACTTTCCCGATCCCCTCGGAGCCTCTGATCGTTCCGAACGAGCCGGTGTTCCCGGACAGCGTCGTTCCCGAGATGTCCAGCAATCTGGGTGTATCGACGGACCGGTATGTGGGTCTCGATGGCGGCGGCGCCTTCCTCTCCGGAATCGGTTCCACCTCCTTCAATCCCGCCGAGGACTGATTTCCCAAGTTCACTTTGCGCGCCAACCTGGGGTTGGCGCGTTTTTTTATGCCCATCCGCCGCAGTTCGCCCTGCAAGGTCAACCTTGTCCTGAACATCCTCGGACGGCGTCCGGATGGGTTCCATGAGCTGGAGACGCTGTTCCTCCCGGTTCCACTCCACGATGAATTGTCGTTCGAACCTGGTGGCGACGGGATCCGGTTGACCTGTTCGCATCCCGATCTTCCGGTGGACGGGTCGAACCTGGTGATGCGCGCTGCGACCCGCTGGATGGAGGAGTCCGGGGTCCGCGAGGGTGTGGCGATCCACCTCGACAAGCGGCTGCCGCTGGCTGCGGGTCTGGGAGCGGGGAGCGCCAACGCGGCGGTGACCCTCCTCGGTTTGAACGAGGCATTTGGAGGTCCACTGGCTCCGGAACGGTTGGACCGGATTGCTGCCGGATTGGGGTCCGACGTGAACTTCTTCCTCCAGCCCAATCCCGCCCTCGCATCGGGTCGGGGCGAACGGATCCAGCCGCTGGGGCGGTTTGAAATCCTCTCGGGGACCACCCTCTTCCTGTTCCACCCGGGCTTCGGTGTACCCACCCCATGGGCCTTCCGGGAGTTGGCTGACTTTCCGGAATGCCGGGATGGCCGACCGGGTCGGGCGGCGGCCGTGGCGGAGGCCTTGGGACGAGGGGACCTTGCAACAGCCCTGTCGGGCCTCTACAACGCATTGGAGGCTCCCGTGCTCCGGAAATATCCCATCCTGGCGCTCCATCAGGAATTCCTCAGGGCCCACGGTGCCATGGCCACCCTGATGTCGGGCAGTGGCTCCACCACATTCGCCCTGTTCCACGATCTGGATTCGGCGCAGGCGGTCGTGCCCGCCTTCCGGGCCGAGTTCGGGGAGGTGGGCTGGTTGGCGACCGTCCCGCTGTGAACCGGTGACGGGTGGGGGTCTGAAGTCCCGAGCCGGGGTGGGTTTGGACGCCCGGGTACAGAGGCCGCTTGAATCACGTGCTGGCTTCCACTGATCCTCCGCGGATGCCTCTTGCCACTGAATTCAGCGGGGTGACGGTGGTCACCAAAGCCAACGTGTATTTCGACGGTCGGGTCGTCAGTCATACGGTCCGTTTTCCTGACGGATCCCGGAAGACCCTCGGGATCATCTTTCCCGGTTCGTTCCACTTCGGGACCGACGCGGCCGAGCGCATGGAAATCGTCGCTGGGAGCTGTCGGGTGAAGCTCGACGGGCATCCGGCCGAAACAGAGATCCAGGCCGGCGGGTTCTTTGATGTTCCGGCCAAGTCCGGCTTCGACATCGCGGTGGCCTCCGGCCAGTGCGAATACATCTGCTCGTTCCTGCCGTGAGCGTCCCGGGTCCGGTGGGGAAGCCGACTTCCCTTGGACCGTGGCTAGCTTGAGAGCTCCTGCCGACGGGAACCGGATCCTGATCCGCCTCGTGTCATGCCCCCGCTTCCCCATCGCATCGCGACGCTCCTCTACTGTTTCAACCCCGACGACGAGGTGCTTCTGCTGAGGCGGGCCAAGCCGCCAAACCAGGGGCTGTGGTCGCCGCCGGGGGGGAAGCTTGAGATTGGGACCGGAGAATCACCCCATTCCTGCGCCGCCCGGGAGGCCTCGGAGGAGTTGGGTATCCGGTGCCGTCCTTCAGACTTCCAGTTGACTGGAATTGTGGCTGAACAGGGGTACGAAGGCACTGCCCATTGGCTGATGTTCCTGTTTGAACTGAGGACTCGACTCGACTCATTACCGAAACCCCACGAGGAGGGGGAGTTCCGGTTCTGCCGCCGCGAGGAACTCGAAACCGTGGCCATGCCGAGGACCGACCGGGAGCGGATCTGGCCGCTTTTCTGGAGCCACCGAGGAGGGTTCTTCGCGGCGCAGTGTCGATGTACCCCCGGACTTCCCGACGTCTGGGAACTGGAGGAAAGCCGGAAGGGGTCCCGAGGATGAATCCCGAGGAGCGCGCCCAGTCGGATGATGTGTTCATGGCCGAGGCCCTGCGCCAGGCCCAGCGTGCCTACCGACGGGGCGAGGTCCCGGTGGGAGCGGTCGTGGTCCGCGAGGGACGGATCATCGCGCGCGCCTACAATCAGGTGGAGCTGCTCAAGGATGCGACAGCCCACGCGGAGATGTTGGCGCTGACGATGGCCGAGTCCGTCGTGGGGGATTGGCGGCTCACGGACTGCACCCTCTACGTCACCAAGGAGCCCTGCCCGATGTGTGCCGGCGCCGTGGTCCACTGCAGGCTGCAGCGCGTCGTCTTCGGTGCGCCGGACCCCAAGGGTGGGGCGGCCGGGGGCGCATTGAACCTGCTGCAGTTCCCGGGTCTCAACCACCGATGCGAGATCTCCTCGGGGATTCGCAAGGAGGACTGTGCAGGCCTCCTCAAGGCGTTCTTCGCGGAGCGGCGTAGGGAGCCGGGGAGCCCGCCCGTCTCGCCGTCGGATTCCCCGCCGCCCCACGGCGTGAACTGAGCCGCCGATGGTGCGCGGGGGAATCGGGACCGCGACCCGCAACGATGGATGGAAGGCCCTCCCGCCTCGGCAGTCGACAGATCCGGACGGTGCGCCCTAGGTTGGGGGGCATGCGCTTTGCCATCTGCAACGAGATCTTCCAGGGCTGGGACTTCGAGCGGGCATGCGACTTCGCGAGGCAGGTGGGCTATGAAGCCATCGAGGTGGCCCCCTTCACCTTCGGGGCCTTGGTGACCCAGATCACCCCGGCACAACGTTCAGCCATCCGGGGCGCCGCCCAGCGGGCCGGCATCGGCATCTCAGGCATCCATTGGGTGCTTGCCCATACCGAGGGGTTCCATGTGAACCATCCCGATCCTGCGGTGCGTCAAAGGACGAGCGACTACCTGCGGGTCGCGGTCGAGTTCTGCGCCGAGCTGGGTGGCCGGGCGATGATCTTTGGCTCCCCCCAGCGACGCAACATCCTGCCCGGGGTCCAGCCTTCGGATGCGGTGTTGTGGACCCGGGAGACGTTTGCGGAGGCGATCCGGATCGCGGAGCGCCTGGGGGTCACGATCTGCATGGAGCCCCTGGCCCCGACGGAGACCAACTTCCTGAACACGGCCGCCGAGGCCCTCGCCCTCACCGAACCCGTCGGTTCGGCGGCATTCCAGATCATGCTCGACGTGAAGGCCATGTGTTCCGAGTCCAAGCCGATCGAGACCGTGATCGGCGAGTGCCGGGGTCGTTTCGCCTACTTCCATGCCAATGATCGCAACCTCAAGGGCCCCGGCTTCGGGGATGTCGACTACGGGCCGATTGTCACGGCGCTCCGATCCGTGGGGTATGACGGCACGATCTCGGTGGAGGTGTTCCGTTTCGAGGAGGGGCCGGAGGTGATCGCCCGTCAGAGCCGGGAATACCTTCGCCGGCAGTTTGGCTGCTGATTCCGTGTGTGGGTTGTCGAGCGCAAACGTCCCCCCAAGTTCAGGAATGGCCGGTTGGATCCGGGTTGTCCAGAATGCCCCAGTGGAACCGACCGGAACCCAGCGGCCCTTGGAAACCAGCGCGACGCTGGACTCTCCAGTCTCGGTCCTCCGGGGTGTTGGACCGGAACGGGTCCAGTTGCTGGACCGGCTGGGAATCCGGTCCGTACGGGACCTGTTGTTCCATGCGCCACGCCGTTTTGAGGATCGGCGGCGGCTGGCCCGGATCCGTGATGTGGAGCTCGGTGGTACGGTGACCGTGCGGGGTCGGGTTCTGACGCTCGGGGTGACGCGTTATCGCAGCGGAAAGTCCGTCTTCCAGCTGGTTGTCGACGACGGGAGTTCCAGGCTGCATTGCCGGTGGTGGAACCTGCCGTTCCTCGAGCGGATGTTCGCTGTCGGGGACGAGCTGCTGGTCTGTGGCCGGGTAAAGGCGATGAGACCCCGGACCATGGACCATCCGGAGACGGAAAAGGTCCTCGCGGGGGATGAGGAGCGGATCCATGTCGATCGATGGGTCCCGTTCTACCCCCTGACGGAGGGGCTCACCCAACGCGTTCTTCGCGGTCTGACATGGCAGGCGGTGGAGGTGTTTGGACATCTCCTGACGGAGCCTTATCCCGACCTTCCGATCCGGATGCAGAAAGTGCGTCCGGCTGTCGAACTCGGAGGGGAACAGCTCACCCTGGAGGCCCGATCAGTCCCAGACCGTTCTCAGGCCATTGGCTGGCTTCATTTCCCGGACGAGCCCTGGCAGGCCGACCTGGCCCGGCAACGGTTCGCTCTGGATGAATTCGTGGACCTGCAGTTGACCATCCAGCGCCGCCGTCGCCGCCTGGAGGCCAACGCCACGGGGTTGCCCTGTTCCGGGGACAACCGGTGGATGAGGCTGTTCCTGCCCCGCCTCGGATTCCCACTGACCGGTGCCCAGCAGAAGGTGCTTGGCGAGATCCGATCCGATCTCGGTGGGGCCGTGCCGATGCGGCGTCTGCTGCAGGGCGATGTTGGCTCCGGCAAGACCCTCGTTGCGGTTGCAGCATCGATCATGGTCCTGGAGAGCGGGTACTCGGTGGCTGTCATGGCTCCGACCGAGATCCTGGCGGGTCAGTTGCATCACAATTTTCGGCGATGGCTGGTTCCGCTTGGGATCGAGGTCTCATTGCATACCGGTTCGAGGAAACCGGACCCGGAAACAGGATCCAAGGGAGTGCCCCGGGTTGTCGTGGGTACCCATGCCCTGATCGAGGACGGTTTCGGGATCAACGACCTGGGGCTTGTGGTGATCGATGAGCAGCATCGGTTCGGGGTCGTGCAGCGGGAGCGGTTGCTCAGGAAAGGACGCTACCCGCATCTGCTGGTCATGACCGCAACACCAATCCCAAGGACGCTGGGGCTCACCCTGTATGGAGACCTGGATGTCAGCATCCTGGATGAACTGCCGGGGGGGCGGCGCACCATCAAGACCCATCTGCGGACCCGGGAGGCCCTGCCCAGGGTGTGGGTCTTCGTACGCAGGCAGCTGGAGCAGGGCCGCCAGGCCTACGTGGTCTACCCGAGGATCGATGCGGGCGAGTCGGACGACCTCAGGGCGGTCACCAGCGAGCACGAGCGGATCCGTCTGGAGATGAGACCCTACCGGGTCGGCTTGCTTCACGGTCAGTTATCGGCGGAGCAGAAGGAGACCGTGATGAACGAGTTCAGGGCCGGTGTGGTGCACCTCCTGATGGCCACAACAGTGGTCGAGGTGGGGGTCGACGTGCCCAACGCCACGGTCATGGTGGTGGAGGATGCGGATCAGTTCGGCCTGGCCCAGCTCCACCAGCTCCGGGGTCGCATTGGACGCGGTGCGCATGCATCGCACTGCATCCTGATATCGGGTCGTGAAACGGCAGAGGCCAGTTCGAGGCTTCGTGTCATGGAGCGCACAACCAATGGCTTCGAGATTGCCGAGGCGGACCTGGCCCTACGGGGGCCCGGGGATCTGGTCGGTCGACAGCAGAGCGGAGTCCCTGACTTCCGATTTGGCGATCTGAGGCGGGATAGGGGCCTGGTCGAGATGGCGCGGGATCTGGTGTGCAAGGGGTTGGATTCGGGTCTGGTGTCGACTTCGCCGTGATCGGTCGAGAGACTGCGGGGATGAAGGTGTCGCTGGTGCTGTTCGACATTGATGGGACGCTGATCCGGACGGGTGGGGCAGGGGTCTGGGCGTTCGGGGAGACCGCGGACAGGCTCTATGGTCGTCCTGGTGCGACTGCGGCCATGCGTTTTCATGGGCGGACCGACCGTTCCCTGATCTGTGAGTTTTTCCGCCAGGAGGGGTTGCCGGAGACGGAAATGGAGATCCGGAGGTTCTTCGATGGGTATTTGGGCCATCTCAAGTCTCGTCTCGATCAGCACGTGGGGGAGGTCTGTCCGGGGGTTCGGGAGCTCATCGAGGCCCTCAGATCCCATCAGGATGCGCCCCAGCTTGGGGTCCTGACCGGCAACGTCTCGATGGGAGCCGACCTCAAGTTGCGCGCCCATGGGTTGCAGGATCTCATGGGATTTGGTGTTTTTGGTGGAGAGGAAGAAAATCGCAACAATCTAGCCTTCAAGGCTTTAGATATGGCAAAGGTACGTTTTGGTGATGGGTTTTCGGGCAAGAACATCCTGATCGTGGGTGATACGCCTGCGGACATCGAGTGTGCCCGGGCGATTGGAGCGCGATGCCTCGCCGTGGCGACCGGTGGAAACTCGTTCGAGGAACTGCTGGAGCATTCCCCCACCTGGGCAGTCCGTTCCCTCGAGGGGCTTGATCCTTACAATCTGCTCCATCTGGGCTCGTTCCAGGGTGGTCCCACCGACTGGGAATCCTTGTACCATTCGGGGGACACCCACTGGGACAAGGGCGAGCCCGCGCCGGGGCTGGTCGATTTCCTCTCGGATCATCCCGCTTTGGAGGGGGCGCGGGTGCTCGTCCCCGGATGTGGCCGAGGTCATGACACGATCCCATGGCTGCGGAAGGGCGGGGATGTCCTGGGCCTTGATCTGTCTCCCCGGGCCGTGGATGAGGCGCGGTGCCGGTATTTGACCGGGACTCGGCACCGGTTCTCCGTTTCCGATTTCCTGGCGGGACCGGGCACCCACGGGAGCTTCGACTGGGTCTTCGAACACACCCTCTGGTGTGCGATCCCTCCGGATCGCCGTGGGGATTATGTGGCCGCGGTCGCCGCCGCAGTCCTCCCCGGCGGCCACTACCTCGCCATCAACTACATGCAGCCGTCGGATCCGGTGGGTCCTCCCCACGCGGTGACGGTCGCTGAACTCCAGCAGAGGCTCGCGCCCCACTTCGAACTCTGTCGTCACTGGGTACCTCGTTCCTTTCCCGGCCGGGAAGGGCGGGAACGCATGTTCCTGTGGCGGCGCAGGGTCTGATCACGACGGTTGGAAACCGATGAAGACATCCGTAAATTTAACCACTTGACGCGGTTTTTCTGTTTGACCCCTCCGTCGGCATTTCATACGTACCGCAACGCTTATCCAACGTCGATTGCCTGCGGGCGCATGCTTGCGGGCGATTTTTTTCGCTGGGTCCAACCAACCTCACCATGCTGAAGGCATCCAAATCGTTTCTGGCGGTCGACTTCGGGGCAGCGACCCTGAAGGTGGCGGAGATGGCCCCGTCCGACGGGGGAGGGTTGAAGTTGATCCGGTACGGGATGAAGTCGCTAGGTCTCGCCGGTTCCCAGGACGCAGCCCGTGAGGGAGCGGTCAAGAAGGCGCTCGCGGAGCTCCTTGCCGAGGGCGGATTCGGGGCCAAGGACGTCAACCTCTGTGCCCCGGGTTTTCAGGTCTTCTCCAAGTTCGTCAAACTCCCGCCGGTCGACACCTCCAAGGTCCGGCAGATCATCCAGTACGAGGCGCAGCAGAACGTCCCATTCCCGCTGCCCGAGACAGCGTGGGACTACCAGATCCTCGGGAACAGCCCCTCAGGCGAACTCGAGGTTCTGCTTGTTGCGATCAAGTCGGACATCGTCGAGAAGCAGATCTTCGGTTCCGGCGAGTCTTCGGGACTCAGGATGCAGACCGTTGACGCCTCGATTGGTGCCCTGGCGAACGCATTCCGATACAACTACGGAGATGTCGAGGGCTGCAGCGTCCTCATCGATGTCGGCGCCAAGACCAGCAATGTGCTCCTGTTCGAGGGCGCCAAGTACTATGCCCGGAGCGTCAATGTCGGCGCCAATGCGATTACCCAGGAGTTCGCCGCGGAGTCCAAGCTCCGGTTCGATGACGCTGAGAAATTCAAGCTGAGCGATGGTTTTGTCAGCCTGGGTGGTGCCTACGAGGAGCCGGACAATCCGAAGGTGGCGGCCGTGTCCAAGGTGGCACGGAATGTCCTGACCCGGCTGCACCTCCAAGTCGCCCAGACCATCCAGTTCTATAGGACTCAGCAGGGCGGTGCCGCGCCGGTCCGGGTCTACCTCTGCGGAGGTGGATCGCTGATGCCGTACGCTGCCCAGTTCTTCGAGGAGAAACTCTCGCTGCCGGTCGAGTTCTTTAATCCGTTCCGGAACAACATACAGGTCGATCCTTCGATCGACGTCTCCAAGCTGGAGACCGTCGCACCCCAGTTCGGCGAATTGGTGGGTCTCGGGCTGCGGAACGTGGCCCAATGCCCCATGGAGTTGAACTTGATGCCCGCCGCCTCGCTGGCGCGTCAGGAATTCAATGCGAAGAAGCCATTCTTGATCGCGGCGGCCTACGCAGCCGTGGTCGGAGTATTCGCGGTCGGCTGGTTCTATTCAAAGGTCGCCGACGTCCGCAGGGAGGGGACCGCCAAGATCGACGAACAGCTCCAACCGCTCCAGTCGACAGTGTCCCAGCTCGAGGCTGCGGAAGGCCGACTCAAGAAAGTGAGCGAGGATGCGACCCAGACGGGACGTTGGATCGAGGATCGTCTCATCTGGGCCCAGATCGTGTCCCAGTTCGGAAGCATTCTGAAGACGACGGAGGCTGAGTCGAGGTCCCGGCTTGGCGTTCCCGTCGGGATCTGGATCGACAGCCTCTTGTCCACCGAGCCCGCAAAGGATGCTGCTCAGGAGGAGGAAAGCACCGAGAGCAGTGGTGCCAATTTCTACCGGATGGACCCGATCTTGGCGCGCCGCTACGGGCTAATCCCGAGGGGACCTGCCGGAGAGGGTGGGGAAGGGGGAGCCGAAGGGGGTGAGGCCAAACCAAAAGCCAAGACCCCGGCGAACTCGACCAACGAGATTGCCGTGATCAACCTCACGCTGAAGGCGGTGAACATCAACGCCAAGGCCAATGGTGAGATTGCCTACGCCGTGGAGAAGGCGATGAAGGCCTGCCCGCTTTTTGATGACAAGGAGACCCAGCTGGCTGGGACCCTTGAGCAGTTGGCCGACAACGCCTCGTCGTTCTCGTTCCCCCTCAAGATCAAGCTCAAACGTCCAATAAAACTCTGATATGGAGTGGGTTAAGAAAAACATGGTGTTCGTGATCGCCCTGGCGGTCGCTGTCCTGTTGATGGGCGGAGGGGTTTGGTACCTGCTCGGCACCAAGGCTGATGCGGATGGCGTGGACGCCGAGATCCAGGCCAAAAACCAGGAGCTTGATGGCTTGATTCAGCGTCCGGTCTACCCCGATTCCGCGAACATCAAACTTGCCAAGGAAGAGGAGGTCAGGGTCTCTGATTTTATCAAGGGGGCCCGTTCCCACTTCACAGAACTCCAGAAACCGGAGGGTCTGGACACTGCTGGCTTCAAGTCCCATCTCGAGGCCACCATCAGTGAGCTCCTCAGGGATGCAGAACGGGCGGGGGTCAAGCTCCCCGACCAATCGGGCAAGACCGGATACGGCTTCACCTTCGATGATCCCCGGAAGCAGCTGCAATTGCCTGCCAATGCGCTGGTGCCGTTGGCGGTACAGCTGGGCGACCTCAAAGCCCTCTGTCAGGTTCTTTTCGACGCGAAGATCCCCTCCTTGGTTTCCCTCAAGCGAGCGCAGGTGTTGACCAATGAGACGGGATCTAATCCCAACATCTGCAACAAGAAGATCGAGACCAATTCGGCTCTAGGCTCTGTCAAGTACCCCTACGAAGTCGTCTTTCAGGGATTCAGTCCGGAACTGGCATCCGTCATGAATGGCCTGATCCGTTCGACCAACGCCTTCATTGTGAAGTCTCTCAACGTAGAGCGCGGTAATCTGGATTCCGCACCTGCCGAACAGACGGTGTCACCCATGGCCGGCATGAGAAATCCCTACGGAATGGACCCCAACCTGATGCGTCGGTACGGGATGATGCCGGGAGGTTTTGCCCAGGGCGCCCAGGCCCAAGCCCAGCCAGCCGGCCGCCCGGGAGAGGTCGTCGTCGAAGAAAAACCGCTCAAGGTCACGATGGGCATCGAGCTGATCAAACTTCTGCCGCCAGAGACGGCCAGCAAGCCCTCCAAGACCGCATCCGCCGCCGTCTCCAACTAGACGTCCCAAGTCGCCCTTCCTCATCCCGACAGGCCCATGGAATTCCTCAAAAAGCACTACGAGAAGATTGTTCTCAGTGCCGTGCTGCTGGTTGTGGCTGGCGTCGCCTTCTGGCTGACGCAGGCTGTCAGCGAAGTGCAGACGTCCCTGGATGAGCAGCTCAAAGCCCGTGTCCGAGGTGCCCGGAAGCAGCTTCAGCCTGTGGATCTGACCAACTCGGTCGCCGCAGTCCAGCAGTTGGAGAAACCTTCCGCCTTGGAACTCTCTGGAGGCCATAGTGTCTTCAACCCATCCCGCTGGATCCGTGGATCCGATGGGGCTCCCAAGCTCGACCCTCGGCAGGATCTCGCTGCGAGCCTGAAGATTGTCCAGACGAAACCCCTGAACCTTCGCATTGTCTACGTTGGGCCGACTGGAGTGGGAGATCCCTACCGTTACGAGTTCAACATCGAGCAGCAGCATTCCAAGAAGGCTTCAGATCGAAGGCCTGTGACCATGTCTTTGACCGAGGGAACCAAGAACAACTTGTTCCGACTCCAGGAAGTCCGCGGGCAGAAGGATTCCGCCGGCGAAGTCGTGATCCAGCTGCTTGGCGGAGAGACCATCACCCTGGTCAAGGGCAAGCCGTATGAAAAGGTCATGGGCTACTCTGCGGATCTACGATTCGAGAATCGTGATTTTGCCGGAAAGAGGTCGGATGAGACCCTCACCATCACGGGAACGACCTACAAGATTGTTGCCATCGGGAAAGACGAGCTTGTAGTTTCTGCCCCCAACGGCACCCGGACCACCATCAAAGCGGCACAATAGTCTTAACTTGTTCTCACTGAATTTCTTCGAGCATTTCCCTGAGTCTTCTCGATTTCCAACCGCAAGTACCATGTTGAAACTGCATCGTCTCGTCAGCTTGTTGCTGCTCCTCGCCGCCTCACAGCCGGCTTTCTCCCAATCGCCGAGTCAGCTTGCCGAAGAGGAATCCGTTCGGCGTCAGGAAAAGCAGATCCTCTTGGGCAAGACCATCGAAGCAGCAAAGGCCGCGAGTGCCGCGAAGGATTTTGCCGGATCCGCCAAGCTCTATGAGGATGCTTGGACCTTGACCGACCAACTCGGAGCGGCCGCTGAGGCTGAGAGGGCTCAGGTCCGCACGGGTCTTGGTGCCGCTCGCCTTGAATTGGCCAAGTCGGCCGCCAAGAGGGGTGATTACCGCGAGGCTCAGACCCAGATTGCCCGCGCCCTGAAGGTTGATCCTACCAACGCGGCTGCGAAGAGCTTCAAGGCCGAGAACGACAAGGAGATGGCCAATCTGGTCGGCAAGATGCCGTCGGAGGAAGCCTTGGCCCAAGTGCCTGCCGCCAAGGCACAGGAGCTGAAGGCTGCGACTCTCGCTCAGGATGGAAAGCTGCTGTACGAGGCTGGCAAACTGGATGACGCCGAAAAGATCCTGAAGCAGGCCAAGGAGCTCAGCCCGGAGAATCGGACGGCCAACTATTATCTGGAGCTCATCCAGCAGGCACGTTTCGGGCGGTCCGCTCAGACCAAGAAGCTGACGAAGCGCGAGATGCTGCTGGAGGTGGAGCAGGCCTGGTCGATGCCGACCAACAACCTCCCAGACGCCAATCCGTTCGCCCGCACCAATCTGATCTACACGGGCGCGGGACGACAGGCGATCCAGCACAAGCTCGATCGGATCGTCCTCAATGAGGTCAAGTTCGACGGCGTTCCCTTGAGCGAAGTGGTTAAGTACCTCGACGAGCAGGCGAGGCTCAGGGATCCCGAGAAGAAAGGCATCAACTTCATCGTGAACTCGTCAGCCACCGATGCTCCTGCACTTCAGGCGGCTCCCCAGCTGGATCCGACCACGGGTGCACCGGTGTCTCAGGCTGCCGAGGAACCGATTGATCTCAACAGTGTCATCATTCGGCTCTCGCCAGGGATGCGCAACGTCCGGCTTGCCGATGCGATCGATGCGATCTCAAAGGTTGCTGAGAAACCCCTCAGAGTCTCCATCGAGGACTACGCGATTGTCTTTACGCAGCGTCGCAAGGAGCGTCAGCCCTTGTTCTCCCGGACTTTCCGCGTTGATCGCAATACGTTCCTGCAGGGACTTGAGTCGGTGATGGGAATGGATATGGGCGTCGGCAGTGGATCAAGTGGCGGCGGTGGTGGTGGTGGCGGCGGTGGTGGTGGTGGCGGCGGCGGCGGTATGGGCGGAGGTGGCATGGGTGGTGGTGGCATGGGCGGCAGCATGTTCCTGATTCCCAAGGTCATGGGCGCAATGGGCGGCGGCGGCATGGGCGGCGGCATGGGCGGCGGCATGGGCGGCGGCATGGGCGGCGGCATGGGCGGCGGCATGGGCGGCGGCATGGGCGGCGGCATGGGCGGCGGCATGG
>Ga0315902_10006785_pt1 | contig 15773 bp, 18 predicted proteins | sample LakEriMetagenome_9_FD_203523 | JGI IMG/M metagenome (GOLD analysis project Ga0315902, IMG submission 203523) | Freshwater fungal communities from buoy surface, Lake Erie, Ohio, United States - Buoy 12 MA117 | ecosystem: Environmental > Aquatic > Freshwater > Lake > Lake biofilm | place: USA...
GCGATTCATCTGCCAATGACAGTGTCCTGAGTTTCATGGAACCTTCTAGAGACTTCATCTAAACGAGGTCGCGCCAGTCGGTCTCTTCGTCGTCAACCGCAATGATCATGCCGGTCGGCACGGCATCAGGCAGCGTGATTGCACCTGTGGTTGGGGCCAGGTAGGCCTCTTCGTCGCGCCTAAAGGCCAGCACGTTGGTCACATAACTCTGCACGGCTTCAAGCAGCGGGATGCCGCGCTGCTCGTTCTCGGCCTTGTACCAGCGGTGCTCTAGCACCTGGTGAAAAATCTCGGCGGGCTCAAGTTTGCCGCGCATCTCGATCGGAATCGCGTTGACCACCGGCTCGTAAACCTTGCTCGTCCACTCGTGGGCAAGCACCTCTTCGTCAGCACCGGGGCGCTGGTGCTTGAGTTTGTATTCGTCAATTGAGTTCAGCAGGCGTCGAGCCTGGTTCTCTTCAACGTCGAGACCGGTGAGTTGAAGCAATCGTCTTGCGTGGTGGCCGGCGTCAACAACCTTTGGCTGAATGCGAACCTTGTTGCCGCCTTCTTCGCTAACGATGGTTAGCTCGCCGATGTCGAAGCCCAACTCGTTTAGCTGCTGCACGCGCCTAGAAATTTTCCAGCGTTCTTTCGACTCGAAAATTTCTGCTCCAGTGAGCGATTTCCAAAGTTCACGATATTGATTCACGATTCGATTTGAAATCTCAACCGGGTCGATTCCAGTCTGGGCGTTTCCGCTGGCAATCAAATCCATTAGTTCACCCGCGATGTTGATGCGTGCGATTTCGAGATCGTTCTCGCGTTGCCCCGAAGATAATCCCTGTTCATAGAGCTGGCCGGTTTCGGCATCAACTAGGTATGCGGCAAACGAACCGGCATCGCGGCGAAACAGAGTGTTAGAAAGCGAAACGTCACCCCAGAAAAAACCTGTCACATGCAATCGCACTAGCAAAAGTGCAAGTGCGTCGACGAGACGTTTTGCGGTTTCGAGACGTAACCCCTGAGACCACATCGCTCGATAGGGAAGCGAGAATTTAAGGTGTCGGGTGATGAGCGCGGCCATCAGCGGTTCGCCGTTTGCATCCGTGCGATTGCTCACAACCGCGAACGGTTCGACGCTCGGCACCGATAGTTTGTTGAGACTTTTGAGCATGTCGTATTCGCGACGGGCGAGCTCGGGCAACGTCTCTTTAATCGCGATCACATAGTTGTTCAGGTGAGCAAAGCGCACTATGTGTCGACTGAGGCCCTTCGGCAGAGCCGCAATTGTCTCGGCCGGCCAGTCTTCTAATGGCAAATGCCACGGTAGGTCCAGCAGTGCTGGCTCTACCGTGGCAGCCGTTATATCTAGGGATGAACTCAATTAGTTGAGGCGGTCGCCTGAAACTGCATCGAATAGGTGAACAATCGCGTCTCCAGCAGCCTTCAAGAACACAGTCTCGCCAGCCATTGGGTGTGAGCGACCATCGACGCGAGAAACTACGTCAATTGCCTTGCCGTTGATCTGGGTCGAACCGTATAGGTAGCCGTCGGCACCTAGCTCTTCGATAACGTCGATTTCTACCTCGATGCCCTCTTTCTTGGTGAGGTCAAGGTTCTCTGGGCGAAGACCAACAAACACGGTGTCTCCTGATGCCTTCGAAAGAACCGAAGCCGAAACCGGAAGCACGGTGTTACCGAACTGAACTCCACCAGCAACTTTGTTTAGCTCAAGCAAGTTCATCGAAGGTGAACCGATGAAGCCGGCAACGAAGAGGTTCATTGGCTTTTCGTAAAGGTTTCTCGGTGAGTCAACCTGCTGAAGAATTCCATCCTTCATAACTGCAACGCGGTCACCCATGGTCATAGCTTCGACCTGGTCGTGGGTTACATAAACGGTTGTTACTCCGAGGCGACGCTGTAGCGAAGCGATCTGAGTGCGAGTCTGAACGCGAAGCTTCGCATCCAAGTTTGAAAGCGGCTCATCCATGAGGAACACCTGTGGCTTACGCACAATTGCTCGACCCATCGCAACACGCTGACGCTGACCACCAGAGAGGGCCTTCGGCTTGCGAGCTAGGTATGGCTCAAGGTCAAGAAGCTTTGCTGCTTCGAGAACGCGCTCTGCACGCTCTTCTTTGCTTACGCCAGCAATCTTCAACGCGAAGCCCATGTTCTCGGCAACTGTCATGTGTGGGTATAGCGCGTAGTTCTGAAAGACCATTGCGATGTCGCGGTCTTTTGGTGGAACGTCGGTGACGTCACGGTCGCCAATGAAGATTTGACCTTCGTTGACTTCTTCTAGACCTGCGAGCATGCGCAGCGAAGTTGATTTACCGCAACCAGAAGGTCCAACCAAAACCAAGAATTCGCCGTCGGCGACCTCGAGGTTGAGCTTGTCTACTGCTGCGCGTGCGCCACCCGGGTAAACGCGGGTTGCGACTTTGAATGTTACTGATGCCATTGTTTTCTCCTCACCGGCAGGTACGAGCCGGACGATCCGTAGTGATAGAGCCAGAAGGCGGCTGCCCTCTGCTACTTCTAATTATGCCAAGGCTTTTGCCCACCCGAGCCCTCGTTTAGACTTGAACTCTGTCCGAAACCCAATCGTGACGAAAGGTACCTCAATGAGTTCAAACAACCGCCCAACGCGCTCGCAGCAGCGAGAAGAGGCTCGCGCCAAGGCCAAGGCCATGCGCGAACAGCACAAAAAGGCCGAGCGCCGCAAAGGTTTGCTGGTCAAGGCCAGCATCGCGCTCGCGGTAGTTGGTGCGGCGGCCGTTATTGCCTCAGTGGTTATCGGCGGCATGGCTGGCAACGTGAACTCAGCTCAGAGCGACACCCCGCTCAACCAGACCTCAAACAACGGCTTCTTGGTTGGAGCCAACGGAGAGATGTTCACCGCCACTTCAACTCCAACTCCAACTCCTTCGCCAGGCGCAACTGCGGTGCCAGCCTCGCCGGTGAAGATCATCACCTACGTTGACTACGCCTGCCCATTCTGCGCCTACTTCGAAAACGCAAACATTGATCAAATCAAGGGTTGGCTAGACACCGGCGTGGCCACTCTCGAGGTTCGTCCGCTTTCATTCTTGGATGGCCGCGGCTCACCAAATGAGTACTCGAGCCGTGCCGCGAACGCCACCGCCTGCGTTGCTTCATACTCTCCAAACAACTACTTCGCATTCAACAAGGCTCTCTTTGAGACTCAGCCTGTTGAAGGAACTGCCGGACCAAACAACTCTCAGCTCTTTGCCACCGCCAAGTCTGTTGGCATCACCAACGAGTCGAAGATCGAGTCTTGCATCAAGAACAAGTCATTCGGCAAGTGGATTCTCAAAACCACCGATGCAACCTTCGAAGCTGGAGTTCCTGAATTCAGCCCAACTTTCTGGGCAGAAAAGAACGGAACGCCTGCCGTGTTTGTGAACGGTCAGCACTACAAGGGTGGCGTTGACAACCCGGCTCAGTTCGCACAATTTGTGCTCGGAATTGCGGCGGGCAACTAGAATTACAAAGTTCACCTTTGGTGATCGATAGACACAGATTGCGAGCTCGCCCTCGTAAGAAGAGTGGTCAAATTCTCTTCTGCAAATCAGGTGTCTAGGCCGACCTGGCGCAATTGGTAGCGCATCGCACTTGTAATGCGAGGGTTAGGGGTTCGAGTCCCCTGGTCGGCTCCAAAAAATGAATCGCGTATCGCGTGGTCAAGTTCTTCGTTCAAGTCTCAGCCAGCCTGTTCGGCAAATTCCGATAGCTTCGAAATTTGCTTCGACCATGCTCGGGCTTCGCTGGTCGGCTCTGATTGAGCGAAGGCTCAGATTGAGTTAAGCGCCTAGCGAGCTGAGCGCTTCAAAGATCAAGAATGCTGGCCAGACCAGTGACTTGAGCACTCCGAGAACGCCATCCCAGAAGCCATCTGCAGTTGAGATGAAGTAGATCGCAGAGCCGATCATGCCCAAGAAATAGAAAGCCGAGCCGTTCTTGGTTACGGTCACGTTAGTTTTGCCAAATTTCTTTTTCATGCTCTTCTTCACTTTTTTCTTCACGTTTTTTGCAATCTTTTCTGCATTGAATTCACTCATGTCGAAATTCTAGCCTTCGGTGAAAGTAATGCTTACTGAATTGATGCAGTAGCGATCACCGGTTGGGGTCTGCGGGGCGTCTTCGAAAACGTGCCCCAGGTGGCAGCCGCAGGCAGCGCAGCGAACTTCGGTGCGAACCATGCCGTGCGAACGGTCTTCGATTAGCTCAACGGCGTCGCCAACTTTCGGCTCGTAAAAACTCGGCCAACCGCAGTGCGAGTCAAACTTGGTCTCGCTCTTAAAGAGCTCAGCGCCGCAGCCGCGGCAAGAGAAAGTGCCAACGCGCGCCTCTTCTAGCAGCTCACCCGTATAGGCGCGTTCGGTGCCGGCTTCGCGAAGCACATGATATTCAAACTCGCTGAGTTCGGCTCGCCACTCATCGTCGCTCTTGTTTACCGAGTAAGTCATTGAAACTCCGTTTCGATTGTGTTTCGAAGCCTAATATTAGGCTCGAGTGCGAAAGAGAAAAACACAGAGACATGGCCGATAAATTCCCCACGGATGAGTTCGACGCCGCTCCCGTTCACGGTGGCCGTCACCGCATTCGTCGCACCGCGAAGCATCGCATCCTGGAGTTTTTGAAGATCGCATCTTTCTCGGCGATCGTCGCACTGGTTGGCTATGTGGGCCTCAAGGGAATCGACAGCCTGAACTTCTTTACAGACAACTCGACGGTTGTCGCGCAGCCGGTCGTTGAAGAGCAGAAACCGCTTGTCGTTGTGCTCGATGCCACAGAGCAGCAGGGCTTCGCGGGTAAGTGGGCATTGACTCTCGCCAATGCCGGGTTCAACGTGGCTAGCGCTGCCAACTACACGCCGGCCGATCGCGCCGAGCGCGAAAAGACCGTGGTGCACATCAGATCGGCGGCCGACCAGGCAACGGCTGAGGCAATCGCCAAGAGGCTCAAGCTCGCATCGGTGCTGGTTTCAACACAGTTTGCCGATGCAATCACCGTGGTGCTTGGCACCGATTTAGAGCAAAACTAGCTTTTCTCTCATTTCATTACACTTCGATAACAAGCCAGAAATGTACCTTTTGCCCTATTATTCGTGGTGGCTTAGGGCTAGGGTTGAAAATGGTCGTAACAGTACGCAGCATCCGCTTCATTTGCCGTTCGACTGAGATCCGGCTTCCGGGTCTGTCTAATAGCAACAGGAGTATGGAATGGCACAAGGAACCGTAAAGTGGTTCAACTCTGAAAAGGGTTTTGGCTTTATCACTGAAGATGGCGGAGCAGACGTTTTCGTCCACTTCTCAGCGATCAAGGGCGATGGCTACAAGGAACTAAAGGAAAACCAGCGCGTTTCTTTCGACATCAAGGATGGCGACAAGGGCAAGCAGGCAGACAACGTAGTCGCAATCTAAGACCACAGTCTTGAGAAGGCCCCGCGAAAGCGGGGTCTTTTCGCATTTCTGGCCGAAATTCGGGTTTGCACTCTCGGGGTTCGAGTGCCAAAATGGATTAGCACTCCACATCAGAGAGTGCCAACGAACTAAGCAAACGGGAGAAACCCAAAATGGCAAAAATTATCGCATTTGACGAGGAAGCTCGTCGCGGTCTCGAGCGCGGATTGAACATTCTCGCTGACACCGTCAAGGTCACTCTTGGCCCACGCGGCCGCAACGTTGTTCTAGAGAAGAAGTGGGGCGCTCCGACCATCACTAACGATGGTGTTTCGATCGCTAAAGAAATCGAACTCGAAGACCCATTCGAGCGCATTGGCGCAGAACTCGTAAAAGAGGTCGCAAAGAAGACCGACGACGTCGCCGGTGACGGAACAACCACCGCAACGGTTTTGGCTCAGGCCTTGGTTCGCGAAGGTCTGCGCAACGTTGCAGCCGGAGCAGACCCAATCACCTTGCGTCGCGGAATCGACAAGGCAGTTGCTGCGGTCATCGAAGAACTGCACGTCATTGCGCAGCCAGTAAGCACAAAAGAGCAGCGTGCGGCAACCGCATCTATCTCTGCTGGTGACCCTTACATCGGTGAGCTAATTGCAGAAGCAATCACCAAGGTCGGAAAAGAAGGTGTTGTCACCGTTGAGGAGTCAAACACTTTCAGCACCACCCTTGAGCTAACCGAAGGTATGCGATTCGACAAGGGCTTCATCTCGGCTTACATGGTCACCGACCCTGAGCGCCAAGAAGCTGTTCTCGAAGATGCATACGTTCTAATCGCAAACTCAAAGATCTCAAACATGAAAGATCTTTTGCCAGTCGTCGACAAAGTTATGCAGTCGGGCAAGCCGCTGTTGATTATTGCCGAAGACGTTGAGGGCGAAGCTCTTGCAACTTTGATCGTCAACAAAATTCGCGGAATCTTCAAGTCGGTTGCCGTAAAGGCACCTGGCTTCGGTGACCGCCGCAAGGCCATGCTTCAGGACATCGCAATTCTCACCGGTGGTCAGGTTATCGCCGAAGAGGTTGGTCTAAAGCTTGAGAACACCACGCTCGACCTATTGGGTCGCGCTCGCAAGGTTGTTATCACCAAGGATGAGACCACGATTGTTGAGGGTGACGGCACAGCTGAGGCAATTGCAGGTCGCGTTGAGCAGATTCGCCGTGAACTCGAGAAGACCGACAGCGACTACGACCGCGAGAAGCTACAGGAGCGCCTAGCCAAGCTAGCCGGCGGTGTTGCCGTCATCAAGACTGGTGCGGCTACCGAGGTTGAGCTCAAGGAGCGCAAGCACCGCGTAGAAGACGCAGTTCGCAACGCCAAGGCCGCTGAAGAAGAAGGCATCGTCGCCGGTGGTGGAGTTGCTCTAATTCAGGCCGGCAAGGTTGCTTTCGAGAAGCTTCAACTAACTGGCGACGAGGCAACCGGAGCGAATATCGTTCGCGTTGCAATCTCAGCCCCGCTAAAGCAGATCGCCATCAACGCCGGTCTAGAGCCTGGTGTTGTCGCGGAGCGCGTTGCAAACCTTCCGGTAGGTCACGGCCTAAACGCAGCTACCGAAGAGTATGTCGACATGGTTGCCGCTGGCATCATCGACCCAGTGAAGGTGACTCGCTCTGCATTGCAGAACGCGGCATCGATTGCCGGGCTATTCCTAACCACCGAAGCAGTAGTCGCAGACAAGCCACAGCCGGCTTCTGCAGCACCTGCACCTCAGGGTGGCATGGACTTCTAAAGTCAATTCAACAAAGCGGGTGGTCTTCGGGTCACCCGCTTTGCTTTAACTCGCGAACAGGCGAAGGTTGGCGTTTTCGATTTCTTCATATTGTTGAGCCGCGTAAGCCAGCGCTATTCCGAGTTCACCCAACTGCGTTTGCACGGCGGTTGCAGTTGTGTGCCAGCGAAGCGCTAACTCTTGAAATTGGTTTGCTGCTAGACCGCGCCAAGAATCTTGCAGCGACTGCAGTTGCGAGTGAAGTGAACCGATGTCGCTTTGCACACGACCAATCGTGCTCTGAATTGCCGTATTTGCTGCGAGAACCTGCTCGCTATCAACTTGAAATTGTGTCATGCACAAATAATCGTCATTAAAACGAGCCTGCGCGAAACCTTCGAAAAACTGTGGGTAAGTATTGCCGTTTTCAGACGGTGAATTACTTGAGTGGCAGCGTGATTCTGAAGGTGGCTCCGCCACTAGGAGTCTCTAAAGCCTTCACTTCTCCGCCGTGGCGAGTGACGATTGTCTTCACAATCGAAAGGCCGAGACCGCTTCCGCCGGTTTCACGGTTTCGCGAATTGTCTGCACGATAGAAGCGCTCAAAAACCTTGTCGCGCAGAGCCTTTGGAATGCCTTCGCCGTGATCGCGAACCTCGATGACCGCTTTGCCCGAAGCTTCGGCCAGCGCAATCTCGATTCGATCTTTCGGGTCAGAAAACTTAACCGCATTCACCAACAGATTGGTTAGCACCTGTCGAATCGCAGAGGCGTCAACGGCAGCCTCGAGTTTAAAGTCGTCTGAAAGTGTCTTGCCGGCCAGGTCAACAAGGGCGAACTCGTTCTTCGAACCGTTTGCCCCCGCGTCGCGAATTGAAAGAGCCGCCAACTTGGCTAGGTCGTGCTTGGTCTTGGTTAACTCGAAGGTTTCATCCATGCGGGCAAGGGCCAAGAGATTTTCGACGAGTTCAGACATGCGAATCGACTCGTTCTCGATGCGGCCCATGGCCTCATCGATATCGGCTTTTTTCTTGAGCGCTCCCATTCGGTAGAGCTCGGTATAGCCGCGCAGGGTGACCAAGGGTGTGCGGAGTTCGTGGCTGGCGTCTGCCACGAAGCGCTTCATCTGGTCGAGCGCCTTGTTTCTCGAAGACATCGCATTGTCGATGCTGTCGAGCATTGAGTTGAGCGAGCCGTTTAGTCGACCGATTTCGGTGTTCTTGTCGGCATCAACAAGTCGTTGGCTTGTGTCACCGGCGGCCACCATGGCTGCCGTGCGCTCAACCTCGCGCAAGGGTCGAAGTGCCGAGGTTATTGTGAGCCAAATCGCAAGGCCGCTGAGCGTCAGCAAAAAGAATCCGAAACCCGTTCCGATTGCCCCATACTGCGCAATGAGTCTGGCATTGGTCACGTCTGGCAGTGCGATAACAATCGAGCCGTTGGCTCTGGTTAGGGGTTTGGCAACGATTCGCCAGCTACCCAGGTCGCGGTAGCCGCTTTTTGAACTGACTTCGATATCGAACGGGCGGCCCTCTGTGGCCATAACTGCCTCTAGGGTGAAGGCGTTAAGGTTGGGCACGGCATTCTTTGCGTTAGCAGATGAGACGAGCCCGAATAGAAGTGACCCGTTGCTGTCTAGAAATGCGATGTAGTAGTCACTGGGAAGCCTTGGCAGAGTAATTTGCCTTAGGGCCAAGCGCTCTTCGAGAAGCAGCGGCTCTTCGTCGGCCAGTGCTGCAGCGGTGGTGGTGAGCAGAGTGTCGGTGTTTTCTTGCAGATAGGTTCTCAGCAGCGAGATCGTGCCAAAACTTGAAAGGGTTAGCAGTAACCCAATCAGTGCGATTGACATCACCGTGAGCTTGACTCTCAGCGAAATGCGATCGTTGAGTGCCGCTAGTTTTTCTTTCACAAGAAAAACTTACTTCTTTGAAATCGGTGCCACATACATGTAGCCAACGCCGCGCTTGGTGCGAATCAGTGGCTCAGTGGTTACCGGGTCAAGTTTCTTTCTCAGGTATGAAACGTAAGACTCAACGATTCCCATTTCGCCGTTGAAGTCGTAGTTCCAAACGTGATCGATTATCTGCTCTTTCGAGAGAACACGGTTTGGGTTCGAAATCAAGAAGCGCAGCAACTTGTATTCGGTTGGGCTGAATTCAACAATCTGACCGTTCACAAAAACATCGTGTGCGTCTTCGTTGATTCTGATTTCGCCAACCTCGATAACCGAGCTGTCGGTCTCCTTGGTTTTGGTGCGTCGCAAAATTGCATGGATGCGGGCCACGACTTCGTCTAGCCCGAAAGGCTTCGTGACATAGTCATCGCCACCAACAGTTAACCCGGTAACGCGGTCTGCTTCTTCATCGCGAGCCGAAAGAAAAAGCACCGGAACGTTGATGCCCTTGGCACGAATCGCTTTGGTAACGCTGAAGCCATTCATATCCGGAAGCATGACATCGAGCAAAATAATGTCTGGCGCGGCTTTTTCTGCTGCTAGAACTGCTTCGTTGCCATTGCCGACTGCGGCCACGCTGAATCCGGCAAAGCGGAGTTGGCGGCTGAGCAGATCGCGAATGCTGGGCTCGTCATCGACGACCAGAACCTTGATGTTTTCCATGCTCTAAGTGTCAGCGAATTGACTGTGAGAAGTCTGGGAGTAATCTGCGTGGAAGATGCAAAAACTCACAGGTCGAAAGCGTCGAGAATTTCGTAGCTGTAGCCCTGTTCGGCCAGAAAGCGCTGGCGATTCTGGGCAAAGTCTTGGTCAACCGTGTCGCGCGAAATTAGCGTGTAAAAGCTGGCTGTGCGCCCGTCGACCTTGGGTCTGAGCAAGCGGCCGAGTCGCTGGGCTTCTTCTTGGCGGCTTCCGTATGAGCCCGAAATCTGAATCGCCACAGAAGCCTCTGGCAGGTCAATCGAGAAGTTGGCGACCTTCGAGACAACAAGGGTGGTTATTGCGCCGGTGCGAAAGAGGTCAAAGAGCCGCTCGCGCTCATCAACCGGAGTCTCTCCGGTGATCATCGGCATTTCTAATGCATCGGCGATTGTGTGAATCTGATCGAGGTACTGACCGATTATCAAGGTTGGTTCGCCCGCGTGCTTTGCCAAAAGCTTCTTGATGACGTCAATCTTCATTGGCGAGGTGGCGGCGATTCGATAGCGGTCTTCTTGGTTCGCCATTGCGTAATTCAGTCGTTCTTCTTCTGGCAGATCGATTCGAATCTCAAAACACGCGGCCGGAGCAATGTATCCCTGCGCTTCAATTTCTTTCCAGGGTGCATCGAATCGCTTTGGGCCGATTAGTGAAAACACGTCGCCCTCTTTGCCGTCTTCGCGAACCAAAGTTGCGGTGAGACCGAGCCTTCGTCGCGCTTGCAAATCGGCGGTCATCTTGAAAATCGGAGCGGGCAGCAGGTGCACCTCGTCGTAAATAATTAGCCCCCAGTCATTTGCATTCAGCAAAGACAGGTGAGCATATTCACTCTTTCGTTTTGTGGTGAGAATTTGATAGGTGGCGATTGTGATCGGCTTAATCTCTTTGACTGATCCGCTGTACTCGCCAATTTCATCTTCGGTGAGAGTTGTGCGCTTTAGCAGTTCGGCTTTCCACTGGCGCGCGCTCACCGTGTTGGTCACCAAAATCAGGGTGTTGGTTTTTGCAACCGACATGGCAGCCGCGCCGACGATAGTTTTGCCGGCACCGCACGGCAAAACCACAACGCCAGAACCGCCCTGCCAGAACTTGTCTACGGCTTGAGTTTGATAATCACGGATGTGCCAGGTGTCGTCGGTCAGCGCAATCTCGTGAGGCGTTCCGGGGGTGTAACCGGCGAAGTCTTCGGCTGGCCAGCCGAGCTTGAGCAGTTCTTGCTTCACCTGGCCGCGAGCCCAGGGCTGAATCTTGAAGGCTGTTTGGCTGATGCGCCCGTCGAGTAGCTCGGCGATTTTGCGGTGTTTGGTGGCTTCGGCCAGGATTGCTGGCTCTTGGCTGACCAGCTCGAGCTCGCCGGCCGAGTCGCGCTGGATGGTCAAGCGACCGTAGCGATTCATGGTCTCGGTAATGTCTGTGCGAACCGATGTCGGCACCGCAAACTTGGCGTAGCGATCGAGCACGCCGAGCACAAAGTCGCTGTCGTGACCTGCGGCTCTTGCGTTCCAAAGCCCAAGCTTTGTGATGCGGTAGGTGTGAATGTGCTCGGGCGCGCGCTCTAGTTCTGCAAAAACGGCAAGCTCGTGACGAGCCTCTCCGGCCAGCTCATGGTCGACTTCGAGCAGGGCGGTTTTGTCGCTCTGAACGATAAGTGGTCCGCTGGTCATCCTTATAGCCTATTGAATCGAGATGCTAACAACCGAGCTCAGCGGCAAGGTTCGCTCGAGGTCGGCCTTTCGGTCTTTTGCACGCAGCCTGCCGTTTGCAACTCCTACTGGTTCGACCAGGTATTCGACCTGTTCGCCGCTCGAGGTTTTCAGAACAATCAGCATCTTGGCCTTGTACTTGATTGCGAGTTGAATCTGTCGCAAGAGATCATCGTCATCGGGGTCGCTTGTGCCTTGAGTGTCGGCTTGGCGCATACGCATGATGTCTTCGACAACACTCTGTCGCTGCTCTGAGACCTTGTTCTTCGATGACAACTTCTGCGGAGACAAAACCATGCCGTTTTCATCAACTCGAACCGCCACAAAGTTAGCTTCGCGCAGAGCGAAGTAAACCAACTCGGCTTCAAATCTCGAATGCAAACTTCCGGCTTCGTCGAAGTGCAATGCGAAGGGCTTCAGTCGCTGGTCGTTGTGGATCTCGGCAAGCAGAATTTTGTCTGTCGAAACGATTTGGCTGTGCGCGCCAGACTTGATTGCATAAACCTTGAGTCTGGCAAATCTCGACTCGGCTTCTTTCAGAAGGTAGTCAACGGGTTGCGGCAATTCTTTTGCTGAGAGGCGAAGAAGCAGTGCGCGAATCTCATCGATGGCAAGACCGGTCTCGAGCCCGTGGCTTACCGATAGCGCTGAGAGCCTGTAACTGCTGGCCATTCCGATTTGCTCTGTGTCTGCGAAGCGACGCAGGCTGATTTCAAGTTCAGTTGGCAGCGGGCTTGGTGCAATCAGGGTTAGGTCGGCCTGAATGATTACCCTTTCGGCTGCCGAAGGCAGCCCGGCAATTGCTCGCTCGCTGGCGGCCTGCATTGAAGTCGAGAGAAGCCCTAGCCAACTGGTTGCCTGCGAGTTGGCAATTAGCCCAATCAAGTTGGCAATCTCGGCAACCTTCTTGATGCGGTTTGTCGCGGTCGAATCGGCGAAGGGGTAGACCTCGGCCAATCGTCGCTCGAAGCTCGCGGCAGGCTGTATCGCCAACAGTTCGCGTGCGGCTTCGTCGCCTAGAAGTGACAGCCAGGTCTCGGTTAGGTGACTCCACCGCTCGCGGTCACTCCAGGAGATCCAGTTTTCGGCTCTTTGCCCAAGTTGCCAGCGCGAGCCTTCTATTTCTGCGAGGTTGGCAAACTGTGCGAGCTCAAAAACCTGCTTCGCATATTCGTTTGACTTGCTCAGGTGAGCCGCAAGTCGCTTCACATCTGGCAGGCCGACACCGCGTTTTCCGACCTCGCGAATATATCTCTGCTCAAGTTCAAAAATTAGTTCGGTCAGCGCTTGAATTACATCGAAGATCGCCAGACTCGCATCGCGGTCAATTTCGGCGGCAGACAATTCGCGTCGCTCGTTATCTGAAACCACGACGAGGTTGGAGATTTTTCTGTGCGAACCAATTGTCGCCATGGCATCGACAGTGCTTGCGAAAATCTTTGGCCCCTGATCGGTGCGTTCGGCTAACATCAAGTCGAAAATGAAGTCACCGAAATCTGACTTCTTGTTTTCGCTCAGGTTTTCAAGTTGCTCAAACTGGCGCACGGTCAGCGAGCTAAGCGCGGGGGCGAGCGATTTTGCGTTGGCCAGCGCATCTGCCATGTCGAAGAAGTCTCGAAGGTGCGAAGAATTGAGCATTCGAAGTTGAATCACGCGCTCAAGCGAAGCGTCGTCTAACCTTCGCAGTGCCGCGGCGATTCGCAGTTGATCGCTCACTGTGGCAACCGGCTAACCACGAGGATTTTTGCGAGAGCGCCTGCGCAGGCTGGTGATCAGCAAAGCGATTATGAGCACGAACGCAAATGGCAGACCGACAAGTGGAAGTTGGGTGAGAATCGCCCAAGGTTGACCACCAAAAAGTCTGGTTAGCAGAGCCACAATCATCGCCAGCAGAGAGACAGCTACAACTGAGGCAGCCATGACCGCTAGAACAGACTCAACCCTGTTCTCGTTCTTTTCTGAATTTGGCATCCTTCAAGCCTACCCGCGCATATGCGCCCTAGTCTCGGGGCGGTTCGAAGGCTAAAATGGCAAGGTCTTATTGAAAGAGGTTCAAATGCCAACCGGCAAAGTTAAGTTTTACGACGAAGACAAGGGCTTCGGATTCATCGCGTCTGACGAGGGTTCTGAGGTTTTCTTGCACGTGTCAGCGCTGCCTGACGGCGTAACCTCTGTTCGACCTGGCACCCGAGTAGATTTCAGCATTGTTGACGGCAAGCGCGGAGCGCAGGCCATGGCGCTGCGCATCCTTGAAGCACCGATCAGCTTGGCTCAGCGTTCACGCAAGCCGGCAGACGAAATGTCGCTCATCGTCGAAGACCTGATTCGCCTGCTCGACAGCATCGGCGGCGGTCTCAAGCGCGGAAAGCACCCAGAGCCAGCTCAGGGTGCCAAGATCGCGGCCTTGCTTCGCAAATTGGCAGACGAACTGGATGCCTAAGCTCAACGAATCTCAGCTTCGCGACCGTGCCCGCTTGGCTGCGGTCGAGGCCGCGCCAAAGAACGGTGTCGGCGATTTTCTGACCCAAATCGAAGAAGACGAGAACGTTTACACATTCTTGTTCGCCGCCAAGATGAAGGGTTACGTGGGCTGGACCTGGTCGGTTTCACTTTTTGCGAACGACGAAGACACCAGCGTTAGCGAAGTCAACCTAATGCCGGGCGAAGACTCCTTGATTGCGCCCAACTGGGTGCCTTGGTCTGAGCGACTAGCAGACTACAAAGCTCTTCAGGTCGAGCTCGAGGCCCAAGCGGCACTCGAGGCCGAAGAAAACGGCACTGCTGACGACGATGAAGATTCTGAAGAAGCAACCGAAACCGAATCAGAAGCCGGTGAAGTCGCAGAAGCGGCCGAAGACCTAGCGGCGACTCTCACGGATGTAAGCCCAGACGCCGAGCAGAATGCCGACGACACAGGTGGCCGTATACCAAGGTTTTTGAGACGTCGACTGGGTCGACTGAAACACAAGAAATAGCAGCGAAACAGTCCAAATCGAAACGCCAACCAGAATGGCAGCTTTGGCGTTTACCTTTGTTGGCTCGGGGTCTGGCTTTCGCTCAGAATCTTTCACGTAGAAGCGCATGAGTCGAAACTATCCGAGTTGTGAGACTACGTAGTCGATTGCACCGGTGAGTTTCTTGACATCGCTCAAGTCGGTTGCTGTGAAGGTAGCCACGCGTAGTTGGTTGCGCCCCAACTTGCGGTATGGGTCGGTGTCGACAATTCCGTTGGCTCGCAGTGTCTTAGCCACTGCTGCCGCATCAACGCTCTCGTCAAAGTCGATTGTCACGACAACCTGCGATCTGTGTGCCGGGTTTGACACAAAAGGAGTCGCAAATTCAGAAGCCTCTGCCCACTCATATAGGTGGTTCGAAGCCGCTTTAGTTCTGGCGTCTGCCCAGGCGAGTCCGCCGTTTTCATTCATCCAGTCGATTTGATCTGCAAGCAAAAACAAAGTCGCGATTGCCGGGGTGTTGAGTGTCTGGTTCAGGCGCGAGTTATCGATTGCGGTTTTCACGCTCAGAAACTCTGGAATGTAACGGTCGCTTGCAGCAATTTTCTCTGCGCGCTCGAGTGCCGCGGGTGACATGAGCGAGATCCACAATCCTCCGTCAGACGCAAAGTTTTTCTGCGGTGCGAAATAGTAGACGTCGGTCTCGGTTGCGTCGAAATCGATGCCACCGGCAGCCGAAGTTGCATCGGTGAACATCAGCGCGTCTTTGTCGGCACCGGCAACTCGCAAAACATCTGCGACAACTCCGGTCGAGGTCTCGTTCTGCGGGTAGGCGTAAGAGTCAACGCCGACCTCTGCACGAAGTTCGAGGCGCGAGCCAGGGTCACCCTGAATCACGGTTGGCTTTTCTAGCCACGGATTAGTAAGTGCTGCCGCAAACTTTGCGCCGAATTCACCGTGCACGAGGTTCTGCGCTTTGCGCTTGACTAGAGAGAACGCGGCGGCATCCCAGAAAGCTGTCGAACCGCCATTGCCCAAGACAATCTCGTAGCCGGCAGGGTTGTGAAATAGCTCGAGCAGGCCGTCTTGCACTCGCTTCACGAGCTGCTTCACCGGAGCCTGGCGGTGTGACGTGCCCATGAGTTTTGCACCCTCGGTGGCAAAAGCCGTGATCTGAGCCGGTCTCAACTTCGATGGGCCGCAGCCGAATCGTCCATCTTCTGGAATGAACTCTGCAGGAATCTTGATGTCGGCCATGGGGCAATTCTAGCCAGCACCGAAAT
>Ga0315902_10006795_pt1 | contig 15763 bp, 15 predicted proteins | sample LakEriMetagenome_9_FD_203523 | JGI IMG/M metagenome (GOLD analysis project Ga0315902, IMG submission 203523) | Freshwater fungal communities from buoy surface, Lake Erie, Ohio, United States - Buoy 12 MA117 | ecosystem: Environmental > Aquatic > Freshwater > Lake > Lake biofilm | place: USA...
GCTGTCGTTGGTCGATGCCGCGCCGTTGAACGTGCCCGACGAGTCTTCGACAAACACGACGCGACGACCGAGGCCCTTCATTCGCCCTTCGAGCTTCTTCTGCATCGGCGTGGTCGCAGGCACAACACGCACCATCCCGCCCGTCGCACGCTGAATGTCCGCGATGTCCGCCGCGTCGGCGCTGCTCACCGCGGGGGTAGAATTGGGGGATGCACCCGACCGCGCAGTTTCGCCCGTGGCAGTTTGAGCCGACCGCGATTGATCCGCGATTGGAGACGCTTCGCCGGATCGTTGAAGCGGCGGACGAATTGCAGATGTGGAACCCGGCCCGGTCAGACGTTCCGCCGACGCCGCCTCCTGCGTCGCTGCTTGGCCCGTGGCAGTCGGCACCGTTGCACGACCCGTTGAAGGTGCTCGCGTAGGATTCTGCGATGAAGACCGCTGTTCAGGTTGTGGCGATGATGGTGCTTGCGGCGTGGTTAGACCGGCTTGCTTGGTCGCGTCGTTTCCAAGCTGATTTGAAGGCTCGCCCGTGGTATTACGACGGGTTGCGTCAAGTTCACGAGTCGCTTCTTGCGGAGTCGCAAAAGAACCTGAGTCTTCTTGAATCGCAGGTTGCTCGCCAGCAGGCATTAACGCTTCGATGCGCCGCCGCACCGCGCTGATAGGCCCGCGATCATCCACCCCCAACTCACGCGCCCGCGCACGCAACTCCGCGCCGCTCAGGTCGGTGATTGCAGGCAGCGACGTTTCCGCCGCCCGCGCGGGCAGCACCCCGCCGCTTCCGGCCACACCACCGCCGTTCGCGTCAGTTCCACCAAGTACCACCCGAGCAGAAAGCCGCCCGTCATCGGCCAATACCCGTCCGTTGGTATCCACTTCACTGTTTCGACCCTGTTGCGACACGAATTGTCTACCACCACCGAGTAGTTGTTCGTCCGCAGCCGCCCCCAGCGACGACGCGGTAGCACCCCCAACGCCAGCCACCGCGTCAACGCCGACCGGCGCGACGGAACCAAGTGCAGGCTCGACCGCACCCCCCGATGTGACAGCATCCGCATCGTCATCTCCTCGCAAGCGTGACAGTTCCGACTCGAGCGCAGCAAGCCGATCCGGCGCGAGCTCGACACCGCTCTGCAGTTCCGTCACAATCTCGTCGATGCGCGCCAGCGTCGTGGGGTCGGTGCTAAAATCGGGGGATGAAGTATTTGCCGCTGCCGATTCCGCTGCCTGGGCCGCTTCCGGTGTTGACGATGCAGCCGCAGGCGATTCCGACCCCACAGCCGAAGCAGCCGACGATGCACCTTGCGGGGATTCCGGTGTACGAGGTTGAGGGGATGAAGGGGTTTGCGATTGCACACCCCCAGCAGCCGAAGTAGGACGCCGCGCCAGCCGCGATTGCACCGCCTCAGCCGTGATCTGGCCGCGCGACCGAGCGTAATCCCCGACCGCACCGCCAGCGACAACCGGCGCGCCCATCAGCCCACCCAGCACGCCGCCCGCAACAGCCTCTTGCCCCATCTGGCGGAACGCTTCGCCCGACAGCGGGGCCGGACCCTGGCCCGTCATGCCATAGCGAGCAACACGATCCACCGTGCCTTGCAGCGGTTCGGTTGCCGCCTCAGCAGCGGACGACGCGGCCCACTGGCGAAGGGCATTCTTGATAGCCGAATCGGACGCACCAGCCGCCCGAGCCGCAGGGGTCAGCATTCGGCTTGCCAAGGCTTCCACACCGAACCCGCGTTCGAGAGTCGCCTTGACCGCACCAGCAGGAGCCGCCGCCGCAAAACCCGTCAGCAGGGCTTCTTCTTCGTCGTATCCCTTCGCCCGCAAGTCTTTGTAAATCGTGTCAATGGTGTTGCCGCCTTCGAGCGCAAACGACGTGAACCAGCCAACCGCGCCGCCCACAGGACCGCCAAGCAGTGACCCGCCGACAACCGCCGCCGTTTGGGGCAGTGAGTTGCCCGCCATGAAACCGATGCGAGCCGGAAGTGATTGCAGCCGAGGTTGCACCGCCGCTTCCATCTGGTCACCCGCCGCGCCGTATGAGCTGGCGACACTGCCAAGCCACTGCATAAAGCCACCGTCTTGCGCGACAGATTGCCCACGCTGGACGCGGGCGAAGTCGGCCATCTCCGCAGCAGGAACGGTGCGGGAATCGCCAAGCGTCGCAGTGGGCATCGCAGCCGGATTGTCGGCCCCAGCCACAGGCTGAATCCCACGAGCAACACCAAAGCCGCCCGGAGTCGCCACACGCCGCGCAAGTTCAGCACCCGTCACCAACGCACCCTGCGCAAACCTTGCTGCACCACTCACGCCGCGAGCAGCAGCAATGTCGATGCCCGCCGAGGTCGCGTCAATTGCACCCAGCGGTTCAGGGTCTGTAGACAACGCCGCAAGAAACATCGCTTCATCGACCCCAGCCAGCAGATCGGATTGCGGCACGTCCGCAGCCAAGGCCGCAAGAAAGTCCTCGTCGGTGACTTCCACCCGTCCAAGCTGTGCGCCGCCCACTTCGCCGCCGGTGTAGCCCAGCGACACAGCAGGCAAAGCCGGGGTCGCGCGACCAGCAAGCAGAGAAGCAGCGGAAAGCGGGCGGTCGGTCATCGTGCGGGACATGGGCGGACTCCGTTCAGTTGGGCAATTTTAGGGCTTGCGTGGGGCCTGTTTGCTGCTAAGGTGTTTGCATGTGGGGACAACTACTAGCCTTTGTGGTGTTCGCGACGATCTACTCGTTTGGGTTCTTTGCCGTCGTTGCGGGAGCCAGGCGAAAAGATTTCGGCGGCTGTAACGACCGCTTCGGCAATCTGGCGTTTGGCTGCTTGATTCTGTTCATGGCAATCGGTGGGTATTGGAGGGTTCACAATTGAACACGAACACGATAAATCTCACGCCCCCGCGACTGCAAGACGCACCCCGCTTCGTTGATCCGAATGCGGGATGGAACAAGCCGCTGATACTTCGCGCCATGCGTGCGATTGGGGCGGGGTTGTTCGTGTTCGCAGTCATGTGGTTGTGGAAAGAGCCTGAGTTTGCCACCCGCATCGTCACCATTGCGGGCGTTTCAAATCCGATTGAGGTTCGCGATCCGTGGCGACCGCACATTCAACTGCATCTCATCGCAGCGGTTGGGGCTGCTTTTTTCGCCGCTGGAATTCCGCATACATCTCTTCGTTGGTCGGGGAGCGACCGAGAGACGCGGTAAGATCGGCGCGAATCGCTTCCTTCGCCATTTGTGCCGCGCCCAATGCCCTGGTCGGTTGTGAAGCAACTGCGCCGCCCCGCATCGCATCCAACTCCGTCAGCGTCATCGGCCCGGCTTGACCAGACGCAGGCATGACCGCGCCCGCCAACTGTTGTGCAAGTTCCTGCTCTTGCGCGTACAACTGTTGGAGTTGCTGGTACTTCGCCGCGTTCTCGGGTTTTGCAAGCTTTTCGGGATTGGGCGGCTGGCCTTCGACAAGGGCACCGTCAAACTTCAACTGCTCAAACAGCGACCGAGCCGCCGACCGGATCGCGCCCAGGCGACTTTCAATCTGCTTCATGCCGCCGTCGCCTGCTCGTTCTCGCCCCGGCATCCCGCTCGCGGTTTCGTACCCAGCATCCTTCAACTGCGCGGCAGCCGCAAACCGCTCTTGAAAGGGCACGCGAGGATCATTTGCAATCGCAGCCAACTGCGCGATTTTCTGGGCTTCGTCCGCACGCTCCCGCATCGTCGGCTGCATCACCTGTTCGCCCATCGCCGCCATCTGCTTCCCGGCGTTTCCGTACATCGTCCGCAGCCCGGCATCGCCCGCGATCATCCCAAACTGCCGCGCGTCAAACTGAGGACCAGCACCCGCGACGTACTGCGCGCGAGCGTCAGGATTCGCCAGCGTGATCGGCGGGCCGTTTTCTGGATTCATCGCCGCCGCCAGCCCAGCCGGGCCAGACTGGATCATGCCGCCCAACTGCGTTTGCTGTTGCATCGCCGCTTGCTGTTGCTGGGCTTCCGCGGCTTGCATCACCGCCTTTTCGAGCACCTTGGGGTTCTCGCTTTCCAGCATGATCAGCAGCGCATCACTCTGCGCTTTGGCTTCCGGCGATGCCGCAGAGCTCCGCCGTGTCCCTTCCAGCAGCGAGCGATGTTTCTTCGCCGCATCACGCAGATCATCCAGATCCCGCTCGCCGTCCAGTTGCTGCATCATCCACGTCAGCGACTGGGGCTCAACGTCCCCGTTCGCCACCGCATACGCGAACATCTCATCTTTGAACGCCGGCGCTCCGTACTTACGGGCCGACGTTGCCCGAATCCGCTCCGCGACGCGCGGCGCCAGAAATTGCTGCATCGTCGATCGCGTCCGCTGTTGTTGCTCCATCTCTTGGAGGTTTGCCGCCTGAATCTCGGATTGCACCTGCATCATCCGCTGCGCAAGCGGAAACTGCTGAGCAGATCGATCCGCCGCCGCTTGCTGAATCGCCTGGTCTTTCAACGCCAGATCGTTCCCAAAGGCGCGCTGCGATTCCTGCGCTGCAAACGCGCGGTCGCGAAACGCGCGATTGTCGCGTGAGTCGATGATGGACTGCGCGCCCGAGCTCGCCCGGTTGAAGATGTCCGCGCCCTGGCCCATCGCACCCAGCAGGATGCGGGCAAACGAGGTTGTGTCAACGTTGCTCATGGCGTTCCTTAGTTGAAGACGCGGAACCGGTATCGCACTGACTCGGTGCCGAGGTTGTCAAAGCGCAGGCGATAGATGTAACCGTTCACCACGCCGCTCGCCGTGAGAATCGTGGCCGCACCGGCCGTGTCGCCAAACATCGTCGCCAGCGTGGGGTGAAAGCGGATGCGGGGCGATGTCAGTGAAAACGGCGCATTGCAACTGAGTTCCGGGATCGGAATCCATCGCGGGTTTGTACCCGACTGTGCAAGGTTTGTGGAGCTTGTCGGCGTGTCAACCTGCATCACGCCATCCAGCACACCCTCGCCGTCCATCACTTCCATCGTCAGCAGCTTCATGTTCGGATCGCCGGGCACGTTCCACACCGTCACGCCTTGGCCGGGCGCAAGAATGCCCTCGCGTTCGGGGACAAGGATCGTGCCATCCAACTCGACGACCTTGATCGGTTCGCTGAGGTTGCCAACGACCTTGGTAACGCCGTCGCGCGTTTGCTCGACTGCGAAGAAAACGCCAATGGAATCAGCCATGTCACAAACTCCCGATGGTTCAGCCCATCTGTTGCAGCCGCGTCAGCATGTCGTTTTGGGCCATGCCTTGCAGCCCATACCCCAGAGCCGTACCGCCCGCCGCGCCCAGCGTGTTGCCGATGCTCGATGCCATCGCGCCGCTTGGACTCACACCGGGGAAATACTGCGTGGTGTTCTGGCCGAGGAACGGATTGAACGCCGCGCCCGTGGTGAGCCCGAACTTCGCCGAGATCGGGCTTTGCTGGGCTTGGAAGACTTGCGTGTCGATGCCGCGTGCAAAGTCACCGCGAGCCAATCCGCCCTGCATCGAGCGATTGATGTTGGCGTTATCAAGGTTCGCCATGAACCCGGTCTTGGCTTGGTTGATGTTCCGCGTCTGGTCCGCGAGCCCTTCGGCGATGCCGCGCGAATTGCCCTGCATCTGCGATGCCGCGAGACTCGACCCGCCCAGCCCGGCATTTGCCAGCGACGCGAGCGAGCCGCGGTTCAACGCCTGTTCGCGCCGCGCCGCATTGCGCTCCGCCGCACCGATTTCATCCTGGTAATTCTTCGCCGCGTCCGCTTTCGTCTGCGCGCCCATCCCGTCGATGCGTGCCAGCATCTGGTCAAAGTCGCGCAGCCGCCCTTCGCCTTGCGTCTTGAACGCATCCGACAGCGACTTCATCTCGCCGATGGTGCCGCTTTGCCCGCCGATCTTGCGGAACTGGTCAAGGCTGTACTTGCCCGCCTTGCCCGGATCGCCGCCCGACTTCTTCATCAGGGCTTCGCGTTCACCCTGAAGCCGTTGCACTTCGGCGTTGCCGCTGCTGCTGGCGCCGCGAGGACGACCGCCAACACCCGTGCCGAACATGGCCCGCGTGTTCGCGCGTGTCGCGCCGCTATTGAGCTCGCTGATTCGCGCGTCGATCTCTTGCAGCCGCCGTTGCTCAGACTCGCTCAGAGGCGTGCCGGATGTCGCTTGACGACCGAAAAGCTCCTCGTACTGGTCGGCAGGCAACATCCCTTGCAGCATCGGCAGCGCGTTCTCACCGCCAAGCGCGAGCGCGAGTTGCAGGGCTTGACCGAAGCTGGTCCGGTCGTCGTACAGATCGAGCGCATCACGACCGGCTTGCACCTGGGCGTTGGCCGCGCTCTTCGCGCCGCTCGCACCAAAGATGCCGCCCACCAGTGAGCCGATGCCGCCAATGCCCGCCAGTGTTTCAAACAGAGCCATCGCACCGCTCCGGCGCGAATCGTGGACAGACAAGTATAGCGGATGCTAACTCATGCGGAGACAGCAAATGCGTTTTCCGCACCCAGCATCGCACGCTTCAGCGCTTGCCGCACCGTCACACCTGGCAGCACGGTCTTCGTATCGAGCAGCGTGTCGGCCACTTCGTCAGCCGAGGGGTTGGCACCGATCCGCAGAGTCGCAGCGATGGTCCCGGCGCCGCGAGCCGCCGCCGTCACCGTCGCCAGCCCGGCCGTCGTGCCAGCGATGCGATAGAGCAGCCGGGCCGATGCCGAGCTTGTGACGCTGCCAGCTGCGGAGCCCGCCACCGTGCCCCGCCCGGTCAGTGTTGCGACACCCACCGCCGGCGCAACCACCGCCGCCGCGATGCCGCCGGGCGATCGGGCCAAGGCAAACGCCTTCTCCCCATACCCGGCAGGCACCGCTGCAATCGCCGCCAGCCCTTGCGTCAGCGTCACCCCGCGCGTCCAGGAGTCACGCATACCACAGGCCGCAGCCGCGCCCGTGATCCGAACCCGCGAGTTGATGCCGCCGACGCTGAGTGTGAGCATGGTTCACCCGTGAGCCGTATCGACCGTCCCCATGAGAATCCCGCCCGTGACGAGCGCACCGCCGACTTGCACGAGGAAGCCCAGGCACGCCCCGTCTTCGACCTTGGGCAAGCTGGGCAGTTGATACACCAGATCGCGCTCGCTCGCCGTGTTGACCGCCAGCACGGGAATTGTCGCCAGAGGCTTGCAGAGCAGCAGCGATGCCGTGCCCGTCGTGCCTGTCGCGAGCGTGTAGGACTGGACGCTACGAATCCCGCTGTCACCCGCAGCCAGTCGTACAAAGGGCGAGCCGTCCGTGAGAAAGCACGTTGACAGGGGAGCCGACGCCGCCGGGGCCGTGTGCGCTGCCGCGACGTTGCCCGTGTTGCCCGCTTGGTCGGTATAGGTAAACGTTAGCGCAGGAGCCGCCGCGCCGAGCGCACTGTTCACCGTCACCACCGCTTGCACGCCCACGCCGTCGGTGTAGCGCGGCAGCCCAACGCCGTTGGTGAGCGTTGTCGGTGTGCCCGTCACCACCAGCGACGGATACAGCAGCAGAAAATCACACAGCAGCACCGTTGCAGGCACCGCCGTAGCCGTGGGGGTAAACGCCGACAGATTCGTGATGTGGCGAGTCAGGGGAGACACGTTCGCCCCAATCGGCAGCGCGCCCGCCGTCGCGGAACTCAGTTGCACCGCCGTCCCAGCCGTGCCGCCCAGGTTCATAGCCGACGGAACACCCGCCCACTGCAAGCAGTCATGCCAGCGACCCGCAGCCGAAGCCGCAGCGTTGTTGCTGGATTTCTGCAAAAAAATCTTGTTCGCGTTCCCGTTCGTGATCGCGTTGACAAGAGCGTCAATAGAGGCAAACGGCATGGATCAATCCTCCTGAATTTGCAGCGTCGTCGCCAGTAGTTGCGGGGTGATGAGGTTGGAAACTGCCAGCGATGCAGTGAGTGACCCCTTGTAGAGCAGCCGCCCGGCCCCGCTTGTCGCCGTGCCCACCGCCCAGTGCGTGATCGTGTTCGTACCGCCCGTGCATTGCGGGAAAGTGATTGCTGCAGTGTTCACCGCCGTGTTGCCCGTCACCGTCCAGCCCGCGGAGTCGCGCGACACCGTGACGCGAGCATACCCGGTGTAGGTCGCCTCATTCGTCGTCTGGTCGCCAGCCTCGCCCGGATCGCCCGTGTGCAGCGACACGAACAGGTTTGACCCATACGCGCCCGGCAGCGCAGTCCCGTTGAACACCAACGCCAGCACATCGTTTTCGAGTGCATTGCTCTTGCTCATGGCTCAGTCTCCGTGATCGACGACAGCACGCCGCCGGTGTATGCAAACTCTTTGTAACTCACCAGAACCGCCGACGGATCAAACGTGTCGATCCGCGTCAGCGCATCGCCGGTGTATGTGAACGTCTTTGCCGCCCCGCCCGCGTAGTCGATCCGCGACACGCGCCCCGACCCGTCATAGGTGAACGCCGGCGACTTGAGCTCGAGCCCGCCCGTGATCGTGCCCATGCCGATCTCGCGCGGCGAACGCCGGAAGTCATACCCGGATGGATAGCGCATCGTCACAGCACATCACCCACTTGCAGCGTCGTGTTCGTCGTGCTGCGAATCGCCGTGACCTTGCACCGCAGGCCCATCGCCCACCACGCTTCATCCGCTTTGAGCTTCCAATTCCACCGCGTCGATGTCGCAGGCTGGTCACCAAAGCACAGCAGGATGTCGGATGTTCCCGAGTTGTACAGCAGCAAGCCGCGCCGCCGGGTGTCGCCGCTCGCCTTGGGCGCGACTTCTACCACCGTCGCAGTGACAGCAAGCTGGCGCACGTTCACAACGTCCTCAACGCGATTCTCCATCGCGATCTCGAAACGCTGCCCAAACTGGGCCGTTGTCGTGTTGGATGCTGCCCTGCTCATTTACGTCCCCGTGGGTGGTGTCGGACTGCCCGGACCAATACTGCATGACAACGCCGATTCGATGCGAGGCACATCGCTGGAAATAGGCCCTTCGGTAATGACTCCATCTGCGCTGTCCGAGCCACCCGTCGGGCACACCGCATCGGGATACCAAGACGAGTTCGGCAGCAGCGCACATGCCGCTTCGGTGATCATCGAGCACACAAGCGTGTCGCCCGGCGCGTTCGGCGGCTTGTACCAGCACGCCCCCACAGGACCGCCCGGCACAGGGCAAGCCGTGCCCGGCCCCGCCCATGTTCCGCCAGCCGTCGCGCAAGCCGCTTCCGTCGTGATCGAGCAGGAACCATCGCCCAGCGTGCAAGCGCCCGTCGCAGGCGGGTTGATGTCGTCGCTGCTACACACGCCAAACGGCACAGGGTTGACCGGCAGCACCGGCGTTTGCAGCCGGCACACTTGGCCCGCAAGGAACGGCACACGCACCGGCGCGTGACGAAAGGCCCCTTGCTGCATCGTGCAATCGACGTACTCCAGCGCGAAGTGCGTACCCGCGACGTAGGGCTTGATGATCGCGAGCATGGCGTTATCCGCCATCGGCTGCACGATCTTGACTTCGGGGTAGTTGTTGAGGCCCTTGCGACTGCGCGCCGTGTGGATGAATCGCCGCCGATCCTCGGTGAACACATCCTCTGCCGAGTAGCCGCCCACCACGCGGACCACGATGTCGCCAGATTCCCGCGTCGCCTGGGCAATCAACGTCGTCACCAGCACCGATTCGATCAACCCCGCCGCGTCGATCAATTGCAGGCTCATCCACTGCTCAAACGCCACGCCGTCATCGCGTCCGCCCTTCACGTCGGAAAACTCGCGAATGTACCCATCGCGGCAGCCCAGCACAGGCCGACCAAACCAGTTGGTGACACACCACGGATCAAACTCCGCGCTCGCAAACTGGATCGGGAACAGCCCGCCCGCAGCCGTCTGATACCCCGCCCGTTCGTCATAGATGAAGTGCTGCGAAAACTCGCCGTCTTCCAGCGTCTTCTTTGTCAGGAACAGCATCGCCCAGCCGCGGCGGGAATCACGCACCGCCGACACGACGTAGTTGTCGCGCTCGCCCCGCGGGAAGGTGATGCCCTTCTGCAAAAGCGACCGCGTGAGATTGCTGGCCCCGCCGCCCGTGCTCGAAAGCACGATGATGCCGTCCGGGGAGTGCATCGTCGTCATGCCGGTAACGTCCACCGACACGAGCGAGTTGGCCCCGCTTGCCCCGCTATCGAGGGTTGCGGGGATCTGGACGATGTTCCCGAACACGGGATGCCCGGTGATGACGAACGTGGAAAACTGGCACGCCACAATCAGCGTGTTCGCGTTCGACTTGTAGACCGCGATGATGTCTTCGCCGATGGGTTGATCTGAGTTGGCCGGGCCAATGACAAACGCCGCCGATGCATCCGATGTGCCCGGCACATAGTCGAAATCGAGGGGGTCACCCACCGCCGAAAAGTACACGCCGCGATCCGCGCCGGATTGCACCGTCACGACCGCGCAGCCCATGTACTCCGTGCACAGCGTCGCCAGCGTCGTGCCTTCGCCCGTCACATCTTGGCCCGGCAGAAAGCCTTTGTTGGGCACCCAATCAACGACAGTGCGTTCAATGGGGTCCACAATCTTCGCCCGGCCCTCGCCGACGAGATACGCCTTGCCGCCGACCTTGCCCGCTTGCAAGAGCTCATCACCGACAAACACGCCCGTGCCGATGCGCAGGGGTTCGGACGCATCCAGGCTGATAAAGACATGGCCGTCACAGCCAGCGACGAGCGTTTCGTTCTCGACCACGCCCGTGTACACGGCAAACTCAGGAATCACCGTGGATACCGTCGCGTTGTTGACTTCGGAGATGATGCCCACCCAGCCATTGAGCCGGAACGTCGGCGACACTTCGTTGACGTGCTCAATCTCGACCGGCGCAGCCAGCGACGACGCAGTGATCTTCGCTTTGAGCTTCCCGCCGTTGGATTCCGCCCGCAGCGTGAAGGGCTGCCCCGCCGCGAGTCCGTGGGCGATGGTCACCGTCGGCGCTTGCGGCACGTTGTCGATGAGCCGGCGGATGGTCAGGTTCGCATTCGTCGCGCCGCCGTCGTTGGCGATGCCGCATTCCCAGCACGAGCGGCCGTCTTCGGTCGCGTACAGGCCGATGCGGATGTGGTCGGTTGTCGTCAGGCAAGCGGCTTCGATAGCAAGCCCTTCCTGCATGGCGACGGAAAGCACCGCCACATCTCTCGATGTGCCGGTGTGAATAAAGGGGGTTGTTGCGCTGCCAGTCCAGGGCATGAATCAGACTCGCTTGGTGATACCCAGATACCGACCCGCACGCTGCCAGAAGGTGCCACGGTTCAGCACGCGCTGCCGTGTGTCACTGTTGATGAGCCGAGCAGGTCCGCCGATGTTCTGCGCCATCGCAGCCACTTCGTTCGCGTCAGCCGCAAGACCGTCCCAGCCGCGCATCTGCCACCAGAACGTCGGCTCGCCGTTCACGTTGTTCTGGTCGCCGCTCAGCACGCGGTCGTACCGCACCGGGATGATCGTCCCGCTGGCAGCATTCACGATGGTGCCGTCCACGCTCGCCGCCACCCGCAACGTCGTGCCCGTCAGCGACAGGGCAAGGAAGATTTGCGAGTTGCGATCGAAGTTCATTTCTTGCCCAGCCGGAGCCGTGCAGTGCACCGTGTTCGTGCCGTCCGTCACGCTGATTCGGTTGTTACCGGGATCAGCCGTCACCCGCAGATACCGCGTGCCGTCCGACAGCGTGAACAGAGCGCGATTGGCGTTGCGGCCCGCCGCGTATTCATCGCCGCCCAGGGGCGGGATCGACACGGCAGCCGTGAACGTCCACGAGTTGCCCGCTTGCGGAACCGTCAACCGCGTGCGAGCTTCGGCGTAGGTGCCAGCCACAGGGGGCGGGCTGATTGCCGGGTACTCACCATCGCCCGTCGTGATGTAGTCCAGCGCGACCAGCATGTCGCCCGAGTAGTAGCGATTGCCGTTCTCGGTGCGGAACGAAATGCCCAGCGGGAACGTGCCGGGGATGCTCGCGCCGTTGGTCCACCCTGACGCGGGACCGGCGTCGTAGCTGAACGGAATCCACTGGCCAGTGCCGTCAAGCCGATTGAGCGAACCGATAGACGAGCGTGAAAACAGCGTCGAAAAGTTTGTGCCCTCACCAAGCCACAGCAAAGACTGCGTTGTCGCGGCGGCAAAGGGCGGGGTTGTGTTGGGATTGCCTTCGGGCACGGTCATCAGGTAGCCGCCGACACGCACTCGCAGCGTCTTGTCAAGCGTCGAACCAGTTCGCACGCGCGTGCTTGCCCACGGATGCCGCGACAAGATGCGCTGAATCGTGCCTTGCGTCGGAGGCAGGGGAAGCGGCTGGCCCTGAATCAGCAACGGCAGTTGCGAGCGAGTCACTTCCACCGTGTCGCCAGCGTTGTTGCCTGCGTCAATGTGTGTGCCGATGCCCGTCGTCAAGTGCTGCGTGATCGCCGGGCTGCATGAGATGAGCGGGCGCACCTTGCGCGCCCACCGAGGCGTGCGGATTGCAAGCACGGATTGCGAAACCGGCCCATAGAGGAACCAGCTATTGTCATCCGTGATGCGATAAACACCCATCCGAGCGACGCCGCTCGCCGCCGAAATGTTCGGAGCGTAGAACGCGGCAAAGTGGTTGCCGTCGCCATACATGATGCGACCAGGCGGAGTTGACGTGCTCCATCCATTGGTCGTGCTGCTCGATGTGTAGCACCCGACAAACAGATTCTCGCGGTTGCGAGGATCAAACACCGCATGGAACTGATTCCACTCGCGCAGGTGCGATGTGATGCCGCGACCTTGCGCCAATTCCCAACGAATCGTCGTGTCGTTGCCGACGAACGTCGGCAGGTTGCAAATGGTGCCAATCGGCGAGCTTTCGTCGGCGCCGAAGTACAAGCGGCCATCGGGCAATTGCGCGCACGCAACGGGCTGGTGGCACTGCTCAGGGTTGCAGATGATGCCGCCAATGTCTGAAGCGTTGCCGCTGCCACCGTTGATGTCCACATCAAGCGTCATCGTGGTAGTGGTGTGAGCCGTCACTTTGGCAAGCGTCGGCTGCGTCACACCCGTGCCGGCGTTCACGATGATGTACATGCCCGCGCGGTTGCCGATCGTGCCCGCATCCAGAGCCGCCGCCGCCAGCGTGCGACCGGCATCAGTCCATGTCGCACCAGAGAATGTCGCAGCATTCGCCGTGCCGTACTGATTGCCGCCAGCGAAGGGGAACACCGTCCATCCGTTGCTTGTCGCGCTCGCTGCCGTCGCGTTGGTCGGAAAGGGGGCAACAAACGTCACGCTGCTAGGCGTAGTGTCCGCGATGCCCAGCGTGTGACCTTGCAGATAGTTACGGTCGCCGCGCACGCACACGACGGTTTGTGACATGGTGGCATCACCGAAGATGACCACCACTGCCATGCCGCCGTTGCCCCACGGGGTCACACCCGCGCAGTGGCAGTGCAACCCTTGGACACTGGCATCGCGCACAATGTTCGTCAGAGGCAGCACAGTTCCCGGCACAAACGGAGAGTTGGGGCCATCCTTGGTCAGTCGCACCAGATACGCCTCGCCACCGGCCGAGCCGGGGTTTGTGCGATAGTCCGTGAAGGTGAGCCACTTCTCATTTTGTGTGCCGAGGTCAAACACTTGCGGCATCATCCACTGCGCGCCGCGGGCTTGGCCATTCTGGATGGAAGGTGATCGGAAGTGCAGGCGGAACTTGTTGGTGCCACCCGCACCAGGCAGCGAATCATCCCACCGAACCAGAGCCACAGCGCGAGATTGGTAAATCGAGCCGTTCCACTCAAGCGCTTCGCACGCGACAAACACACCACCGCCGCAAATCTGCCATGAGCGAGGCGAGTAGATCCACGCGCCGTCTTCGCCCTGCGCAGTGCCAGCGCCGCGCAGCATGTCTTGCAGGCCGTTCTTTCGCCCGCTGGGGTTGAACGTCGCGTCAGGCGTGCTTGTGCAGAGAATGTCGCAGTTGCGTGAAGCAGCAGCAGTCCACGCACCAGTAGTGATCGGCGCACCGACTTGGATCGAGATGCGACTGATACTGGTGTTGCGCAGGTGCACGGCGCACGGTTGCCCGTCGGACCATTCGCCCACCGCCGCCGGCACATTGGCGGTACTGGCGGAAGCGTCCAGCGTCACCACGTCCGTGGGCACGGGCGGAGCGACGAACAAACGCTCCGCGGCATAGACAGGCTCATTCACGCCGTAGGTTTCGCCCGCCGCGCCCACCGTCGCATACGCGCGGGTGTGCGACAGCGTGACACCAGACGAGAGAATTGCACCACCGTTGAACTCAGCAGACCACGACATGATTCACCTACCTTCGGGCTTGGCCCGTCACTTGCTCTTGACAACCGCGACGGGTTCGCCGCAGAACGCTTCGATCTGATCATCCGACGCGCCCGCCGCAATCTTCGCGCGGGCATCTTCCAGCCACGCCAGCCAGTTGGGATGCTGGGTGGGGTCAGGCTCGCGACGGCAGCACGACGGGGTGTGAACGTGTGGAACTTCGGGGTTGGGGGTTTCTTCGCTCATGGCTTACTCACTTGCTCTTGGGTGCGAAACGGGGTACGTCGCCCTCTTCGCCAGAATCGCCCGTGTGAGCGACAAGCCGCTCCGTCACGCGCTCTTGGCGTTCAATCAGCTTTTCGTGTCGGTCTAGGTTCTTTTGCTCTTGGTCAGTGATCGCCTTCTGGATGACCGTCGCGCGCTCGAACGCCTGCATCCCGTCGCGTGATGCGAGCATGGCCGTCGCGTTGAACTCCGCCACCTTCACCGCTGCGTCCTGCGCAGGCTTGGCGATGCGCGACCAGCCTTGCCAGATCAGCCACGCAAACCCAGCAATCGCCGCGACGACGACCACGAACACGGCAACCACGCCACCCTTCTCGATCCAGCTAATGATCGAGGACGGCGCGGGCATCTGCGCAAGCACAAAGGGGTTATGTAGAACAGCATCCATCGTCGGTCACCTTCTACGGGCGGCGCGCCCGAACTCAACCACACAACTCGGTCACAGCCCGGAGAGAAATTGCACGACGAGCGGCACCATGTCGCTCGTCACCTGTCCCGTTGTCTGAATCTCAGCGATGCGGGCTTCCTTCTGCGCTTGCGTCAGGTTCGCCCAATACGACTCGAGCGCGACAAGGCTTTCGTTGCTCGCCCGCACGCCCTCGCTCGCGATGGTCGAAAACTCCGCGACTTCGATCAGGCCCGTTTCGGGATCGACCTTCAGGCCCTTGCCCGTCACGTCCGTACCGCCCGCGATGCTCACTTGGCGCGTGCCGTCAGGCAGCACGTTGATCGTGACGTTGCGGGGGTTGGAGTTGACGTAGAACGCTTCCGTGCCCGTCGCAGTCGTGTTGATGAAGCCGCCCGGACCAGTGCCGTTGAGCGTGCCGATCTTGTCGTTGTCCTGAATGTTCAGCGACACCGGCGACGCCGCTAGCAACTTCGATTTGTCGCGCTCGAACGTCTGCTCGCTGCCGATGCTCTGGCAGCCACTGGCGACCACGAGCGACACCACGGCGAGAAGCGAAACGACGATGAGCGAGAGGAAACGGTTCATGTGTGTCCCTTCAAACTTTGAACGTGTGCGCAACGACGACGGCCCCGTCATTCGTGACGGAGACTTGCCGTGCGTTCACGCCCGATCCCAGATCAACCGACTCGACAATCTGACCGCCGTAAGCGTCGATGAACCAGACTTGCGCATTCGCGCCGCCCGATCCCGCCCACGTTGCATTACGCTTGCCCACGGCAACCACCGTGGTTTCATTCACTGACGGCACGTT
>Ga0315902_10006797_pt1 | contig 15760 bp, 15 predicted proteins | sample LakEriMetagenome_9_FD_203523 | JGI IMG/M metagenome (GOLD analysis project Ga0315902, IMG submission 203523) | Freshwater fungal communities from buoy surface, Lake Erie, Ohio, United States - Buoy 12 MA117 | ecosystem: Environmental > Aquatic > Freshwater > Lake > Lake biofilm | place: USA...
CGGTTTCTACTCCCGGGGCAGGCTGTCACAGCATGACCTTCAACGAATCCAACTCTGTCGAAGCCCTCGTCGCCCGTGCCCTCGCCGGCTCGGACACGGTGACGGCGTGCGGCCCTGGCCTGGCCCGCAAAGGCGGCGCCGTCGCCGGCGTCGGTTGGCACCGGATGGCCTCGGCCGACCTCCCCCGGCAGCACCACGAGCCGTGGGTCGAGCAGCAAGTCGTCGATGCCCTCTGCCGGCTGAACCCCGAGATCGCCGCCAACCCCGAGCTCGCCGACGAGGTGCTCTACAAGCTCCGGGCAATCCAGCAGTCCGTCCGCGCCGACGGCCCCATCAAGAGCAACGAGGAGTTCACGGCCTGGCTCCGCGGCGAACGGACCATGCCCTTCGGCACCAACCACGAGCACGTCACCGTCCAGCTTATCGACTTCGACAACCTCGAGAACAATCAGTACGTCCTCACGACCCAGTATTCCTTCCGGGCCGGCGCCACCACGCAGCGGCTCGACCTGGTGCTTCTCGTCAACGGGTTTCCGCTCGTCGTGATCGAGGCCAAGACGCCCGTCCGCTCGAGCGTCAGCTGGGTCGACGGCGCCGTGCAGGTGCAGCGGTACGAGACCGATGCCCCCGAGCTCTTCGTCTCGAACGTCTTCAGCGTGGCCACCGAAGGTAAGGACCTGCGGTATGGCTCCCTGCGGCTGCCGCTCAAGGACTGGGGCCCGTGGCGGCTCGACGAGGCTCTGCCCGTTGCCGGCCAGCTTGCGAGCGTCGAGGCCGCCGCCAAGAGCCTGCTCAAGCCGGCCGTGGTGCTCGACGTCCTCGCCAACTTCACGCTCTTCGCGACCGACTCGAAGAAGCGGCGGATCAAGCGCATCTGCCGCTACCAGCAGTACGAGGCCACGAACCTCATCGTGAACCGGGTCGTCGCCGGCAGCCCCAAGAAGGGCCTCATCTGGCATTTCCAGGGGTCGGGCAAGTCGCTGCTCATGGTGTTCGCGGCGCAGAAGCTCCGGAACATGCCGCAGCTAAAGAACCCGACCGTGCTCGTGATCGTGGACCGGATCGACCTCGACACGCAGATCTCCGGGACTTTCCACGCGAGCGACATCCCCAACCTCGTGAAGGCCGACTCCCGCGAGGAACTCTCCAAGCTCCTCAAGCAGGACACCCGGAAGATCATCATCACCACGATCTTCAAGTTCGGGGAGGCGGACGGGGTGCTCAACGACCGCGCGAACATCATCGCCATGGTCGACGAGGCCCACCGCACGCAGGAAGGTGACCTCGGCCGGAAGATGAGGGCCGCGCTGCCGAACGCCTTCCTGTTCGGCCTCACCGGCACCCCCATCAACAAGACCGCCCGCAATACGTTCACCGCGTTTGGGTCGGAGGAGGACCAGCACGGGTATCTGTCCCGCTACGGCTTTGAGGACTCGATCCGCGACGGCGCCACTCTTCCGCTGCACTTCGAGCCGCGGCTGATCGACCTGCACATCGACACGGCAACGATTGAGGAGGAGTTCGCCAAGCTCACCGGCGAACTGTCCGACCTCGAGCGTGACTCCCTCTCGAAGCAGGTCTCGCGGATGGCCGTGCTCGTGAAGTCCCCCGAGCGCGTGCAGCGGATTTGCAGCGACATCGTCCACCACTTCCGGGAGAAGGTGGAACCGAGCGGCCACAAGGCGATGGTGGTCACGTTCGATCAGGAGTCGTGCCTGCTCTACAAGGCCCAGCTCGACAACCTACTGCCGCCGGAGGTCTCGGACGTCGTGATCTCGGCGACGGGCAAGAAGGGGGCCGAGAACGAGCAGTACCGGAAGTACGACCGCGACCGGGAGGCAGAGGAAAAGCTGCTCGAGCGGTTTCGCGATCCGGCCGACCCGCTGAAGGTGCTGATCGTGACCGCGAAACTTCTCACGGGCTTCGACGCGCCGATCCTGCAGGCGATGTATCTGGACAAGCCGCTGCGGGACCACACCCTCCTGCAAGCGATTTGCCGCACCAACCGCACCTACGCCGACACGAAGACGCACGGGCTGATCGTCGACTACCTCGGGGTGTTCGATGACGTCGCCCAGGCTTTGCAGTTCGACGACCTCTCGGTTCGGCAGGCGGTCAAGAACTTCGAGGAGCTGAAGCGGAAGCTGCCCACGCTCGTGCAGAAGTGCCTTGGCCATTTCCCGGGGGTCGATCGCACGCTCACCGGGTTCGAGGGCTTGATGGCGGCCCAGGAGTGCCTACCGAACAACGAGGCCCGGGACGCCTTCGCGGTGGACTTCTCGAACCTGATGAAGGTCTGGGAAGCGCTCTCGCCGGACTCGATTCTCGACCAGCACGAGACCGACTACCGCTGGCTCTCGAGCGTCTACGAATCCGTCCAGCCCACGACCGGCACCGGAAAACTCTACTGGCACGTCCTCGGGCCCAAGACGATCGAGCTGATCCACAAGAACGTCCACGTGCAGGCGATCCGGGACGACCTCGACCGGATCATCGTGGACGCGGAGCTGCTCGAGGAGATGCTGGGCAAGGGCGATCCGCGGAAGAAGGCTAAGGAGATCGAGATCAAGCTGGCAGACCGGCTGCGGAAGCGATCCAGCGACCCGAAGTTCAAGGCCTTGGCCGAACGGCTGGAAGAGCTGAAGGAAAAGCATGAAAAGGGTCTGCTTGCGAGCGTGGACTTCCTCAAGGCGCTGCTCACGCTCGCCAAGGACACTGTCGCGGCCGAAAAGGACGCCGACGAGCGGGCCCCGGCACCGGAGGACGCCGACCGAGGGAAGGCAGCCCTGACGGCGCTCTTCGAGGAGGTCCGGACGAAGAAGACCCCGATTATCGTCGCCCGGGTCGTGGCCGACATCGACGAGATCGTGAAGCCGGTTCGATTCGATGGCTGGCAAAAGACGAGCGGCGGCGAGCGAGCGGTGAAGCAGGCCCTCCGCCAGGCCCTGCTGCAATACAAGCTCCATAGCGACCAGGAGCTCTTCGACCGGGCCTACGGGTACATCAAGCAGTACTACTAACCGCGGGGTGGCGTTGATGGCCGACTACATGGCGTACTGGAAGACCGACCAGGTCCGCGCTGCGATCGAGGAGGCTGCGGACGGGCACATGGTGGATCACGCCGCCAGTGAGCAGTTCGGTAAGGTCCAGCCGGGCGACACGGTCTGGATCGTGAACATCGAGAAGGGAACCCACCGCTTCCTCCTCGTCGCCCGGATCGAGGTGCGGGCGGTGGTCGGTCAGCGGGAAGCCGAGCGTGCCCTCGCCCGGCATGGCGATCTCTACCAGGCGTCGTACCACCTGCTCGCCATCGAGGGCTCCGAGGAGCCTGCCCGCGAGATTCCACTGGATCGCGTCGCCCGACAGCTACGGTTTGTCAGCCCCGAACCCCGCGACCGTCTGACCATCGCCGATGGGCAGATCGATGCGCAGCAGGTTCGTGCCCTGCGGGAGTTGACGCCCGACACGATCGAGATCTTCGAGGGCCTATGGCGAACGGCGTCAGGCCGCGATCCGCGTCGGTCGGGGATCGATGGTGAGGAGCACGTGCCGAACCGGTCGTACCTCGAGGGCGCGGCCGTCCGGGTGCTGGTGAACCGCTACGAGCGCGACCGTGGGGCCCGGGACGAATGCGTCGCCCGCCATGGGACGGCTTGCGCCGTGTGTGGCTTCGAGTTCAGCCGCGAATACGAGGGCGTGGGCGCTGGCTTCATCCACGTCCACCACATCGTGCCGCTCGGGACCATAGGCCAACGCTACCGGGTCGATCCGATCAACGACCTTGTCCCGGTGTGCCCCAACTGCCACGCCATGCTGCACTGGGGCGCCAACCCGCCCTCGGTGGAGCAGCTGCGGCGGAAGGTGCGGAGGCCGCGAACCTAAACATCCCTCGAAACCGCGGCATATCTGGTGAGCCCGGCACGCTGTCGGCGCTCCCGGTTCTACCGGCCGTCGTTTCCTCTGGTTCGAGGGAGGTTCCCATGGTCGATCCGATGTCGGTGGTGCTCGGTGCCACCGTGTGGCTCATACGGTTCGCGTTCTTCAGCGGGTGGACCGTCACCAAGTGGCTGACATGGCTCACGTGGCCCATCTGGGCGTGGGCCTTCGGTCTCGGCGCCCTCCGCGGCCTCACCTGACCGCGTAGCGCTCCCCCTTCCGCGCGTTGGTTTGGCCGCCTCGGTGCGTTACCGGGGCGGCCTGCTTCTTCTCCGGCGGCACTCCGCTGCCGGACGGTCCCTGTTTCCTGTTTCCGTGAAGGAGTTCTCCATGTTGAAGTTGAACACTGGCATCACCCGGAAGGTCGGCCTCCCGGACTACGGTTCGGCGGGCGCGTCCTGCAACCTCGAGGTCGAGCTCGACACGAGCCTGTTCCACGACCTCGAGGGGCTGCACCAGGTCGTCCGCCGTGCCTACGCGGCCTGTAACCAGGCCGTGCAGGACGAGCTCGCCCGGCTCGCCACCGCCTCGAACGGCAACGGCAGGTCGAAGGCTCGGGCGGCGCACGAGGTCGTTGAGGTGAGCACGAGCCCCACGTTCGGTGGCGCGCGGCTCACGACGACGGCCGGCAGCGGCTCGGTCCGTCCCTCCCCGGCGGCCCGGCCGGCCACGGCCGCGCAGGTGAAGGCCCTCAAGGTCATCGCCTCGCGGAAGCGGATCGACCTGGCCAGCCTGCTCCAGCAGCGGTTCGGGCTGGTGGCCCCCGGTGAGCTGGTCATCCGGCAGGCGTCCGAGCTCATCGACGAGCTGAAGTCGGACGAGGAGACGACCGCGAGCGGCCGCGGCGACACGAACGGCACCTTCGTGACGAACGGGGGTGGCCGATGATCGCTGGCGCGAGCCTGCCGGTGATCGAGCGGACGGGGGGCCCTACCCCGTCCGCTAACCCGGCCAACGAGATCGCCCGGAAGCTCACCGGCCGGGACTACATCTCGTGGTCGGCGCTCTCGACGTTCCGGACGTGCCCGCTGCGGTTCTACTACCGCTACGTGGCCGGCCTGCCGGAGGAGAGCGTGTCGGCGGCCCTCGTGTTCGGCGGCGGCGTCCACGCGGCGGTCGAGCAGCACTTCCAGTCGATCCTGTCCGGCGAGCCCAAGCCGGACCTCGACTCCCTGCTGTTCGCCTACCGCTCCGCGTGGCTGCCGCACGATCCCGAGAAGGTCACGTTCGGGGCCAGCGAAACCCGGGAGTCCTTGGACGCCCTCGCGGCCAAGATGCTAACGGCGTTCCTGGCGAACCCGGCGGCGGCCGTCCGGGGCCGCGTGTTGGGGGTGGAGGAGGAGATCCGCGGCACGCTCGCCCCGGGCATGCCGGACCTCTACGGCCGGGTGGACCTGCTGACCGAGGACGATGACCAGCTCGTGATCTCCGACGTGAAGACGTCGCGATCGCGCTGGGGCGCCGACCAGGCGGAGGAGTCGGCCGAGCAGCTGCTCCTCTACTCGAGGTTGGCGTCGGAACTTGCCCCCGGGAAGAAGATCGTGACGCGGTTCCTCGTCATCACGAAGACGAAGGAGCCGGTCATTGAGGAGCACGTGGCCGAGGTGAAGCCCGAGAGGGTCGCCCGGACGCTCGCCGGTGCCCAGCGCGTCTGGCAGGCGATGCAGACGGGCGTGTTCTACCCGGCGCCGTCGCCCATGGCGTGCGCCGGATGCCCCTTCCGTGAGGCCTGCTCGAAGTGGCAGGGCTGAGCGGGGAGAAGGCGGCTGGGGAAACCCGGCCGCCTTTTTTTTCGCTATCAGCGGTCCAATGGCCGTGGGTCCCTATCTGAAGAACGAGACTTCCTAGGAGATAGAGAGGAGATTGTACCGGTTCCGCACTGGTGCCGAGGTACATCGACGTGAGTGCCGAACTGGGTCGGCACTGGTGTTGATGTCGCGCGAGCCAGCAACCGTTTCGTTGGCGCCCCGGCTGACCGACGACGGTGGCTGTGGCTCAAAACGCAGCCCCCCGAAGGCCTCGATATTTTGGGTACACATTCGCGCGCCGTCGCGTTTTGCAACACCTGTAGTTTTGCGCGGTATTCATCGACTTTGAGCGCCCTCCACGCAGAACTCATGCCGCAATCGGGGTGTTCGGGCGCTAGAATTGATGGTGTAGGCGAGCAGATTCGCGGCCGAAACTTGGCGATTTCCAACGCGCGCGAACACCTGAAACGCCAAAAAGTACGGATTTCCACGGCCGCCCAGCCAGCCCCCCAACGGCTTCGCATCAAGGAGGATGACCATGCCGGGCGCACACTCATTCGACGACCCCGCAGGCCGCCAACTGCTCGCGGCCATCAAGAAGATCCGGCGCATGACCTCCGGCGACCCAAAGTACCACTCGGGCCGCAAGAAGAAGGAGTTCGCCTCGCCCTTCTTGGAGTTTCTCGACACGCTCCAGAAGGCCGCGCGCCGGATGCCACAGTTCTACGAGTTCGACCCACAGCACGCCGACGGAATCCGGTACGCAGACGTGGCCGAAGGAGAGCGCATCCTGAACGACATCATCTACGAGTGCCAGCGCAGCCTCGAGGCGATCGGGCACGCGAAGATCGACCTCGAAGCGCGGGAGTGGGCGAGAGCGCGGGGGCTGAGCCGGTAAACCAAAGGGCCGACGGGATGGCAAGCGATAACAGTTTGCCTGAACCGCAAAAAATGGCCTTAACTTCGAGGTTTTGCCGGGCGGAGACACCCACCCAAGCCGCGCGGTTTCTTGACCCATTCTGCCGGACGGGCTACCCTCTTCGGGGGACTCTGCCCCATCGTCCAAGGCCCAAACTCCGCTGGAGCCGCTCGCCATGCCGAAGCAGTATTTCCACGTCGTCGATAACCAACGACATGGGCCATTTTCAGGTGTTCAAATCAAGCAGCGGGCGGCAACGGGCGCAATTTTGCCGCACCACCACATCCAGGAAGACGGTTCTCCGAAGCTTTACGAGGCTCGGCTAGTGCCGGGGCTTTTCGAGACACAACCGCAAGCAACTGCACCCGCATCGAGCACACCGCCTGCCGGAAACGGTGACCCCGAGAAGCAAACAGGCCCGTTGAAGCCTCGCTTTCGCAACCCCGTCAGCGCGTTGTTGAACTCACTGACAACGATCACGCTCGACAATATGCACGCACGCGTCGGCCGCGGTGAGCTATCGCAGGCCGCTTTCGAGCAATCCGGCGCCGTGTTGTTAACCGAACTGCAATCGGCAATCGTGTTCGCCGAGTCACTTCCAGAGTCACCCCCGCCATCGGGCGCCAACACACCCGGCAAACCGAAACCAGGCGATGCGCAACACCGCGCACCGGACGCCGGACGTCCTGGAAGTCGGCCGCTTACTGGTACGGTAGTGCCTCCAGCCCGCGATGGCGCACGGACAGGTGGGGCGAAGTCGTCGCCCCGACAGGCGCCAATGGCAGCGCCCGCAGCCGCAGCGGGCGCATCGGGTGCGTCGGCGTTGCAGTTGGGGGCCGCAGCCCTAGCCGGCGGCGCTTGGGGTTACCTGTTGGCCAGACAAGGTGGCATGGGCCATGGCATGGCCTACGGCCACGGCATGGGAGACACACACATCCACTACCACGGGACGGCGTCCGACTTTGCCGACACCTCGTCGCATGACACGGCCACGGCCGACCATGTCCCCGTGAGCTACGAGCAGCCATCAGCTGACGCCCAGGCCAACGTCATGGGAGTGGACAGCAACAACGACGGGCTCGTCGACACGTTCTATGGCGACTCCAACGGCGATGGAACGGCTGATGTGATGGGTCGTGATACCGACGCGGATGGTGATCTCGATCACATAGCCATCGACAGCAACAACGACGGCACTTTCGATCGCAGCTTCACCGAAGATGACGCCACCGCTGAAGCAGACGACGTAGCAGATTCCGCCGAGGACGATGTCGATGACCAGGACTTCGAGTCCGATGGTGACGATGCCGACTATGACGCCGGCGACTACGGCGACATCGCTGATGTTGGCGGCGACTTCGGCGGTGATTTTGACTTCGGCTGATTGAACTTCATGCGTTCTGAAGGGGCGAAAACCCAAGCCCTCGAAGGAAAATGAGCGTCGCGCCAACCGCCGGAATCAATGCCCTCGGGAACGTGCTGTCGTCACCCGGGCTGGAGCAACGATCTCTCGATCCAACAGAGATTCCGCGACCGGTTCTTACCGAAGCCGTTCGCGCGTACCTGGCCGCGATTCCTCACCATATGAGGACGGCGGCCCCGTTTCAGTGCGACATCTCCAGGGCCTGGGAGTTTCGCTTCTATCGCGTTGTGGTGTCTATATTGGTTGAAACCCGCACGGTAGCGAGGCAACGGGTTCCGTATAGGGGATGGAACATTCCAGCAAAGACGAAGGACGAGTCGAACATCAATGCGTGGTCGTACTCGATGCCCCGCAAGACGCTGGATGATGCCTTGGAGCCGAAAACCAGCATCGTCGCAGATTCCCAATCACTGCATGACTGCACGCGTTGTTCGGTCACTGGCTGGCTCGACTGCCAAGGCTGCAATGCCAAGGGACGCGTGACCTGTACTGGATGCGCCGGGCAGGGCCGATTCACCTGTACGGCGTGTTCGGGCGCGGGCCAAATCAAGAAAACACGGGTCGTCGTCCGGCAAGAAAAGTGCAAGAATTGCGCGATCAACACCGTGGCAAACATCCTCGCTGTGTTCGACGATAACCCGTACACGCGCGCGCGAGTGTGCCGCACCTGCGGCGGCTCGGGCATCCGACAGTGGAAGGAGAACGAGCAGTACACGGTCGACTGCAAGCGATGCCAGACCACCGGAAAAGAGGCCTGCAAGCCTTGCAAAACGACAGGCTTGGTCACATGCACCGGCTGCACGGGCAAAGGCAAGGTGGGCTGCCCCGACTGCGACAAGTGCAAGCGCGTCGTGTCGTATCTAGCCGTGACGCAGGAACACAAAACGCTCACGGCGGAGGAAGACGCAATCCCCGAGGCATTCGCGGAGTCGATCAAACATGACGATCCACGAGTATTTCGGGCAGGCGCTACCCAATTGGTCTTCCAGGACACCGCTGACAGCGTAGCGTTGGCCCCTTACGAGTCTATTGCTGCGACCACAACCGTTGCCGGCCAAATCGGCAAGAAGTCCTGCCGGCTCATACAAAAGACACGTGGCGGTAAGCCGACGGAAGCACGGATTGTGCAGGAACGAGTCGCGCTGTTTCAAGGATTGAGTTACGGCTTCCAATATTCGTTGCAGGGTAAGGGCTATAAGGCTGTAAGCCGCCCTGTCGATACCAGCAGTGGCCGGCCAACAGGCCTCGTATCGCACGTGTCGCCGGCAACCCGATGGCTCTGCGAGCAGATGAGGGAATCGCAGGGGCTTGCGGACTCAGGTGATGCCCGCGAGGCAGCGCTGCTACTGGGGCGGTGCAAGGAAGTCGCCGCCGCCGATCACGTCTGCGCCCAGTACCTACGCGAAGGCATTTCCAAGCTTCCGGAAAAGGTGCTGGAAATGTCGGACAAGGTGATGTTCACGTTCACGCAAATCATATTCTTCAGCAGCGCCGCCGGCATCTTCGTGGTCGGTCTGTGCCTCGGTTTCATTTTGAACCTCGCCTTTCCGGCTGTTTTGGCGACGGTGATGGCGGTTGTGTTTCTTGTGTTAGGCGTAGTGCTGGGCCGTTCGCAGGCGGATGTGGCCTCGAACAAGGGCGCGTGGTCGTCCGCTATGGGGCTGATGCGACGCCGGAAGTGATCGCATCGTGACTCGCGGCCGTGTTCGGTATCTGCGAGTCCATGAACTCCACAATGCCGGCGCGAAGGCCATCAGGAAGACTCCGAAACCAATCGAGCCACCCGTAGGCGGTCGTCCGGGGCACCTTGAAGAGACGGGCCAGATCGACGCCCCGGTAACCCGAGCGCGCATGGATGTAGGCGGCGAGTACCCGTTGCTGGTTCTTCGCAATGGCCTTCCGGACTAGGGCGTCATCCGGCTTCGCGAACGCTGCCAACCGGTGCCCAAGTTGCCGCTCCAAGGCCTCCGCTTCAACCCTCATTCGGTCCCTATCCCGGCCGTAGAGTTCGATCAGCGGCCGGAGCGACTTGCGGCTGGGGTCTTGAGCGAACGCGAGGACGGCCCCGAGAAACTTGGTCTGCCAGTCAATGTGTTGGAGCCAGTATCCAGCGTCAGCAAGCGCCAAAGCCTCGTGCAACAGAACACCCCGGGAGTCCGCCTCGCGCAAGAGTTCAGACAGAGCGTGGGTGTTCTGCGCGAGGAACTGATGGCACTGCATGAACTGCTGGCTCATCAGACGAACGGTCTGCACGAGTTCATGATTTCGTCCTGACTCTACGTTTATGTCGACATAGGCGCTCGAGTCCATGGTTGAATCCTCGTGAAGCGTGCACGCCATTTTCCCATTTCCGGGTTGCGCGCGCCAGCAAATGCGCTACGCTGACCGGATGCAGTACCGGCTTCCCACGCCGCGCGTCTTCGCCGACCACGAAACCCGACCCGCTTGGCGACGAAGCGGTTCAATCCTGTGCTGCCACCGGTCCGCGCGCACGATCTCCCCCGCCGTCCAAGTCGCTGCTGTGGCAAGTAATCCCCAGACAAGCAGTTTTCTGCGGCGCCCCGGCTGGGAGTCCTTCCGCGCTGTACTCACCGACTTGCGGAGCCGTTGCCCGGCCGCTATGCCCGTCGTGATCCGGGCGGCGTGGCTCCCCGACAACCTCCTCGGGGAATGTGTCCGGCGACGGCATCGGTTCGTGGTGCGTCTGAATGACCAGATGGGTGAAGATCAGGCTATCGAGGTCCTCTGCCACGAGTGGGCGCACGCCCTGGCGTGGAACTACTCGCTCGACCAGCTCGCCAACGTTCCCGACCTCGACCCCGCGGAGTTCGACCGGGCCAGCCATGACGAGGCTTGGGGCTGCGCCTATGCGCGGGTCTGGCGGGCATACCTCGAGGGCGGGCGAGCGGAAGGCTGACGGACGGGTCGGCCGCCCAAGGCCTCCCACAAGCCTCTGGAGGGCATTCAGCCAGGCGTGCCGGCGGCGGCAAGGTCGGCGACCACCCGCGCCAGAACGGCCTCCCGCGTGGCCTCCGGGATCGCCATGCCGGCCACGAGGATGACCGCCCGGGCGAGCAGTTCCACGTGATCGGCCGGAAGTGCGTCGCATTGTGCGTCGCAAGCGGAGGCGATCCCCAGATTTCCCGCGCGAAATGCGGGTTGTTCGCGCCCTGTCCCCGCCATTGCAATGTCAACACCGACCCCTTCGGGGGTCGGTTTTTTGGACCGGATGTACGGAGACGACAACCATGAAACAGCCGATTTCCGTGGCGGAAGCGGCCAAAATCCTCAATATGTCCCAGGTTGGCGTGCTGAAGCGAATCTCGAAGGGACAGATTCTGGCGGTCCCCCTCAGTGGCAAGGGGCTGCTGGTCTGCCGCGAGTCGGTCGAGGGACAGGATTGTAATCTTGAAGAGTTCCAGAAGGCATGCAGGCGGTGGATCAGCGTCCCCGAGGCTTGCGACATCGTCTGCGTGACCGACGCCATGATCGGCCGCATGCTTGCCGACGGCAGGCTGAAGGGATTCCGGCTCAACGACAAGGCGTGGGCCGTCGATCGCAAGTCTTGCGAACAGAACATCCGCGAGTACCTCGCCAATCCGCCGACGTACGGGAGGCCGCGACGAGTCGGCGAGCAGTGCGCCCCCAAGAAGCGACCCAAGGGAAGGTCTCGCCGAAAAACTCCTTGACCACGGTTTGCGTGTCCGTATATTCCGGGCATGTCGCTGCTGAAAAAACTCTTCTCGCCTCCGGAGCCTGCCCCGCAGCCTCGCGACGAGTGCGACCTTCCCGACACAAACGTGATGCGGGTTCGCGCGGCTCTCCTGGCTCGCTCTGAGTCTGGATACAGAAAGTACGGCACGACGACAGACCGTGCCGACATCGACCTCGCCGGTTGGCTCCAGCAAAGGATAGCCCGGTCAATGGCACTTCCGCAACGGTCTTCCGGCTGACGGACTGCCCTTGAGCAGCGGAGCAGCGACATTGGCTGTTTTGGACGTCCGGAGGCGGTTCGCCAAAACGCCGCGCATCCCCCTGGCGGTGGCGTTGTTCTCGTGTCCGCGCAGGCCGTGTCCCAGTCGGCCGTTCCCGGGGCTTCGACACCTCGTGTCCGATGCCGCTCAGAGGCTGTGAATATCGATCGCGGGCAGTTCGTCGGGCGCGGCCTGAAAGACGTCGCGATCGTCATGGGCCTGCACCAGTTCGCCCCGGTCGATGGGCGGGCCGCGGGCGGGCGAGACGGGCGGAGGCTCCAGCGGTTCGCCGAGGTGTGTCAGGATCTTCCGAATCGCCCCTGGTTCCGTGATGAACGCGATCAGCCGGATGTCGCCGCCGCACGCTGGGCAATCGAGCGGAAACTCCTCCCCCACCCGGGCCATGAGCTTCGCCCAGGCGATCCGTGAGGTGTCGTGCGAACCCCAACAGCCCTTCCGGCACGCTCGTGCCGCCGGAGAGAGTCCGCGAGCTCGCCGAGCGGCTTCCCTGCGCCGTCGTCGTGGACGAGGCCTACGGCGACTTTTCCGACGCCAACTGCCTCGATCTCGTGCGGCAGTGCGAGCGGGTGATCGTGACGCGATCGTTCAGCAAGTCGTATGCCCTCGCGGGCCTGCGGTTCGGCTTCGCCGTGGCGCGGCCGGAGATCATCGCCGAACTGCAGAAAATGAAGGATTCCTACAACTGCGACGCCCTCTCGATCGCGGCCGCGACCGCGGCGATCGACGACCAGGCCTGGCTCGCCGACACCCTTGCGAAGATCATCGCCACCCGCCGCCGGCTCACCGACGGCATGCGAGCCCTCGGCTTCGACGCCGTCGAGAGCCAGGCCAACTTCGTCTGGTGCACCCACCCTTCCCGGCCGCACCGGCCGATCTACGAGGCCCTCAAGAGCCGCGGGATCCTCATCCGATTCATGCAATACGCGGGCTGGGGCGACGGCCTGCGGATCACGGTCGGCACCGACGACGAGATCGACGCCTTCCTCGACGCCATGAAGACCGTCTGACATGAAGACCATCTGAAAGGCCCCCATGCCCCGCTCCGCCACGATCGAACGCACCACCGCCGAGACGAAGATCCGCCTCACCGTCGACCTCGACGGCTCTGGGAACGCCTCGGTCGAGACCGGCCTCGGCTTCTTCGACCACATGCTCACGCTGCTGGCCGGCCACTCGCTCTTCGACCTCACGATCCGCTGCGAGGGCGACCTGCACGTCGACGGCCACCACACGGTGGAGGACGTCGGCCGGGCGCTCGGCACGGCGATCAAGGACTGCCTCGGCGACCGCCGCGGCATCCGCCGCTACGGCCACTCGCTCGTGCCGATGGACGAGGCCCTCGCCACCGTCGCCGTCGATCTTGGCGGCCGGTCGGCCTGCGTCTTCGCCGTCGAGTTTCCGGTGCCGACGATCGGCACGTTCGACGCCCAGCTCGTCGAGGTCTTCTGGGAGAGCGTGGCCGCCACGCTCGGCGCCAACGTCCACGCGGTCCTCCACCACGGCAAAAACGGCCACCACATCGCCGAAGCCGTCTTCAAGGCGGCAGCCCGCGCCCTCCGCATGGCAGTCGAGGCCGACCCGCGGCAGCCCGGCATCCCGAGCACGAAGGGCACGCTCACGTCGTCGTGAATCCCGCGATGCGACGACCCCGGCGGAATCCCAACGCTGAATCCTGAACAGCGGGGCGATCGTCTGCCTCGGGGCGGGAAACGCTCTCGCCGCATTTTTTCTGCCCTTTTGAACCGTTGCGGCCGTCGCAATCGACGGCTATCCTTACGAGGGTTCGGGGGCACCTCTTGAAAGGGGAAATCATGGCAGCGAGACAACGCACGAACCGTGTTCGATCGATCGCCGCGGGCGTTCGGGGGGTTGGCTGTGAACACCTCGAAGATCGCCGGATGCTGGCCGCCTACGTGGACGGGGAGATACTCGTTCAATTCGCGGATGGCGCTACGGCGTCCACCCGGGATGCCGCCCGCGGGCTGGTGCAAGGGCGGCAGATCGAGGCCATCCACACCCGCGCGATGGTGCAACAGGCGACGGGCGTGTTGGAACGAGTCGCCATCGGCAGGGGGCTGAGCGTCGAGCAGGCCATCGCGGCGATCTCGAGGCGGCCGGACGTGCTGTTCGCCGAACCCAACTGGTGGCTGTCGCCCGCGGCGGTCAGCAACGATCCCGCATACGCCACAACCGGCCAGCTGTGGGGCATGTACGGCGACGACCAACCGACGGCAATCGGCCCGACGGGCACGACGAATCAATTCGGTTCGCAGGCGGAGAAGGCGTGGGATGCCGGGCTTGTCGGCTCCCGGTCGGTGGTCGTGGGCATCGTGGATGAGGGATTTCAGATCGACCATCCCGATCTCGCGGCCAACGTCTGGGTGAATCCTTTTGATGCTCCGGACGGCATCGACAACGACGGCAACGGCTACATCGACGACGTCAACGGCTGGGACTTCTACTCAAACGACAGGACCGTTTACGACGGCGCCGCAGACGACCATGGAACGCACGTGGCGGGCACCATCGGAGGCATTGGCGGCAACGGTGCCGGCGTGGCCGGCGTGAGCTGGAACGTCACGATGATTTCCACGAAGTTTCTCGGCCCGAACGGGGGAACGCTCGCCAATGCCGTGAAGGCGATCGACTACCTGACCGACCTCAAGAATCGCCATGGCATCAACATCGTGGCGTCGAACAACTCGTGGGGGGGCGGCGGCTACTCATCGGCGCTGCATAGCGCGATCATCCGCGGCGCTAACGCGGGCATCCTGTTCGTCGCCGCGGCCGGAAACGGCGGGAGTGATGGGCTCGGTGACAGCAACGACTCCCTGACGAACTACCCGTCCAACTACTCGACGCTGCAGGGGACGAGGACGACGAAGGCCGCGTCGTACGAGGCGGTCGTCGCTGTCGCGGCCCTGAACTCGGACGGGTCGCTGGCGTCGTATTCGAACTACGGTTCAACGACCGTGGACATCGCCGCGCCCGGCAGCGGAATCTATTCGACGCTCTCGGGGGGTGGTTATGGCACCCTCAGCGGCACGTCGATGGCGACTCCGCACGTGACCGGTTCGGCCGTACTCTACGCAGCCGAGTATCCGGCTGCGTCCGCCCAGCAGGTGCGGGAGGCCATTCTGAGCACGGCGAGGGCGACGTCTTCGCTCACGGGCAAGACCGCCACAGGCGGTCGCTTGGATGTCGGAACATTGGTTCAAGCTGCACCGCCCGCGCCGCTCGCGCTCACGGTCTCGTCGGTATCGGCTCCCGAGAGTCAGGGAGTGTTCGGTTTTGTCGTCAGCCTGAACCGTGCCAGCACCACGAGGGTGACGGTGAACTTCGCGACGGCAAACGGCACGGCCACGGGCGGTCGCAATGGCGACTTCACGGCCACGAGCGGCACGCTGACGTTCAACCCAGGCGAGACTTCGAAGCTCGTGAACGTGTCGGTGAGAAATGACGCGTCCGTGGAGCCCGACGAGACGTTTTTCGTGAGGTTGTCGAGTGCCGCGGGTGCGACGATCTCGGCTGGTAGTGGCACGGGCACCATCGTCAATGACGACGGTGTTACCACGCAGGCAACCCTGGCTGCCTTCGCCATCTACGGGATGTCGACCGACACGACATCCAGCACCACCACATCCAGCACAAGGATAGCCCGGTCAATGGCACTTCCGCAACGGTCTTCCGGCTGACGGACTGCCCTTGAGCAGCGGAGCAGCGACATTGGCTGTTTTGG
>Ga0315902_10006799_pt1 | contig 15757 bp, 15 predicted proteins | sample LakEriMetagenome_9_FD_203523 | JGI IMG/M metagenome (GOLD analysis project Ga0315902, IMG submission 203523) | Freshwater fungal communities from buoy surface, Lake Erie, Ohio, United States - Buoy 12 MA117 | ecosystem: Environmental > Aquatic > Freshwater > Lake > Lake biofilm | place: USA...
CTGCCGCGCCCGCTGCTTGAAGGGCGGGCCGGTGTGCTAGACTGCAGCGGTTCCGCGGGCGTAGCTCAGTTGGTAGAGCGCTAGCTTCCCAAGCTGGATGTCGAGGGTTCGAGTCCCTTCGCCCGCTCTTCTTCTTTCGCCGGAATCACGTGGAAAACACGGGCGATTGTCGGCTTCTTCGCGCGGGCAGATTTTTTGCCCGATGGACTGCGAGGCCCTGCGGAACCCTCCAAAGCACCCCCGTTCCCTGAAGTTGGTACAACAATTGGTACAACGGGCTCGTTGACCTCGGCGGCATTGGTCGAACCCACAGCCTCCAGCATCGGGGGCGTGGCGGGCAGCAAGTTGACCGCCTTCGTGACGTCGAGGTGCTTCTCGTCGGCGTAGGTTTTCAGCACGAGGTCGAGCGACGAGACCCGCATCGCCGCCATGGCCGTCCGCGGATCGACGCCGGCGACGGCCAGCTGGGTGTTGAACGTGGTGCGCATGGCATGCACGTCGAGCCGGCGGCCCCGCTCATCGACCTTGGGAATCCCGGCTGCCGCAAGGTCCCGGTCAAGAATCCTGATCAGGCCCGCCGGGATCTGAACCAGCCGGTCATCGGCGGCCAACACCCTGCCCTGCGCCGCGAGCCGCCGACGCCGGTCTGCCAACCAGTCCCGCACGTGGCCGGCGACGTCGGGCCGCAGGGGGATCGTGGATCGCTTGCCGTTCTTCGCGTGGACACCCCGGAGGGTCACCGCGGGCGCGTCGTCGGTCAGGTCTACGTCGGCCACGGTGAGCGACGCGAGTTCGCCCTTCCGCATCCCGGTGGTCAGGAGCAGCTCGTACGTGAGCGCCCGCTCCCAGCCCTGCAGCTCCAGATGCTCCGCCCTTTCCGGCTGGAGCACTGATCGCCCACGCGCAGCCGCCTCGGCGATCGTGTCGACCGTGAGGGGGGACTTCTGCCACGTGGCCCGCGATTTGGTGGCCCGTGAGCGGCCCGGCGACCGAACCGTGGACCGACCGTGCTCCGCCAGCGGCCGGAGTCGGGCGATCCGGAGCAGGCGGCCCAGTTCGCCGGCCGTCATGGCCCGGCGGCGGCGCCGGACATCGTCGCTCTCGTCAAGCTTCTTCAGCCGATCAAACGGGTTCTCGATCAGCCGCCCCGATTCGACGAGCCAGTTGCCGAAAGCCGTCAAGGCGATGAGCTTCGCATTGATCGTCCGCGGCCCCGGGGCTTTACGGATGCGGACAGTGCCGTCTTTTTTCGTGATCGTCTCGTCGGGTCGACGGAGACTTTCGCTGGCCCAATCGAGAACCTTCTGGCGGTCGAGGTCACGGAGTGTTTTGAATCCGCATGCCTCGGTGATGTCGCCCAGTCCACGACGCACGTTGTCGACGTGCGTCTTCGACACGTTGGGGTGGGCGCCCTTCCCGCGGCTGTTCGCCAGCACCTTGAGATATGCGTCTATGTGTTCCTCGATTGGCGTCGAGAGGTGTTCGGTGGCCTCGGCCTCGCGGGGCGAGAGCATTCCCGCCCGTACCTTCTCGGACCGCGCTTCGAGATCGGCGAGTACCTGCTTGGCGGCGTCCCGAGTCCGGCAGCCGGTCGCAACCTTGCGAACCACACCGGCCCCATCCCGAAACTTGGCCGTGAAGGTCGCCGCCTCCACGATGATGCCCGGGCGGCTCGCCTTCGGCCCGGCGGTGCGGGCCCTCTTGCGCTTGCCCGACGCATCGCGCCACTCTGCCCATTGCTCGCCGCCGCGCGTCACGATCGTGGCGCCGGCCGGCAGCGGCCGCGTGACCTTGGCTCTGAAAACTGACCCCATGTCTGACTCCTTTTTTCTGTCGTCCCCCAGCGTACTCCGCTCGGGTCATTTCCGGCCGCCGATACGCACGTGCCGAACGACGGGGCACCCGGCGGCGATCCAATCGTCCACCACATGCCGGTTCCAACGCCGCAAGCCGCCCAACTGAATCGGCGGCGGGCATCGGCCTGCGTCGGCCATCCGGCGAATGTGCTTGAGGGAACACCCCAGCTTGGCCGCGAACTCCTTGACGTCTATCAGCGGCTTCTCGGCCGCCGGCTTTGCACCAGCACTGCCGCGGACGCGGACCCATGCGGCTCCCACAAGCTGGTTCACTTCGCCGGCAGGCCGCACGGGTGCCGGCGGGTTGATGTCGAGCGGCACGAGCGTGGCTGGCCGCGTAGCGATAGCGGCCGTCTGTTCAGATTCGTAGTTCTGCATGGACAAGTCTCCGTGATGGAATGTGATCGAGGGAAAAGTGATGGTGATCGACGGTCAACCTTGGGGATGCCAGCGGATCGTCACGGTCGGTATGCGCGTCATGTCGATACCGCGGGGGTGGCCTTTCCTTCACGACGCCCCCGCCGGCGTGGCTTCGGGATCTCGAACAGCCGGAACGCGCCCGCCTGCTCGTCCAACCACTCGCCCTGCTCCTGCTGGACCAGCCATCGGCACGCCTCCCGCAGGTCCTCGCGGCCGTGGTCGGCGAAGGGTTCACGGGCGGCCAGCGCATCGATTTTGATCGCGGCGGTTCCCCCGTAGCGCACGTACCTGACGAGCCGCTCGATAAGGCGGATCCCCCTCTGTGCCCCATTGGCCATCGCCACGAGCGCCTGCAAGGCCGGGTCGTCACCGGCATCGCTCACCAGCCCGACGGGTGCCCCTTCAGGAACGGCATGGCCGCCCCGCAGTTCGGGACGCCAGATGAGCCACCGACCGAAGAAGAACAACGTCGCCGCGGCCGCCGCTTGGGCGTCGTCGGCGTCGATGTCGCCGAACGGGCCCTGCTCCCCAAACTCGCCTGCGGCCCACCGGAAGCACCGATGCAACAGGGCGAGCTTGACGGCATGCTGGACGAGCTTCTTCACGATCCCCCGTTGCGGCTCCGGAACACCGAGCAAGGCGACGAGTTCGTTGAGACGACGCATCAGCTGCCGGCATACATCAACGGCCGCCGACGTGAACCGAGCCTCCACTTGCCCGCCCATCGTGTCCGACGCCAGTTCCTCGATGTGCAGCATGCGATTGATCGCAGTGGCCCACGCAGCGTTCAAGGCCGGGTCATCGACGTCCCGCGGCCATTCGGCTTGCCGAACGTGCTGCTCGCCGACCAGCAGTACCCGGTCGAGGCAGCCGTCGTCACCACGTGAACCGTACATGCACTTCATGACGTCGGGCTGAATGCCGCCCAAGATGCACACGTACGGCGCCGCGAGTGTTGTAGATAGCCCGCTCGCCGATGCCCGCTGCTGCCGTCGACGTCGCCCGTCGTAGAGCTCGCACCACATCTGCCGGTCGGTGCCGCCGGTATTACGGATGAACAGCGTGCTGATCTCGTCTGGATTCGCGAGCAACTGACGCCGGTTACGTTCGAGCAGGACGAGCACCCCCGCCCCCGTGAAGTCGTTCACGATCACGCATGGCGCCGGCCGCTCGGCGACGCGACGGCGCACCCCGCCGTCGCCTTCGTTTTCCTCCTCCTCGTCGTAGTCCTCCTCGCCATCCTCAATCGCCGACTGCTCGCACAGGGCTTCTTCATGCCGCACAAGCGGGGCGAGAACCCTTTCCGCCAACGAAGACTTTCCGTTTCCCTTGTAGCCGACGATCGCCATGAACAGATTCGCACGTATCCGCCATCCGTTTTGCACGTATGCGGAGACATCCGCGCCCGACGCAGTCCCGCCCCCGGCGAGCATGTACGCGATAGCGTATTCGTCAGGGGTGTCGGTCGCCTCGGAAAGCGACCGTCGGTACTGTTCGAGCTGGGCGGGGAAAAATTCAGGGAACGTCGCGGGCAGGCCGAGGTGGCCGAGGAACTCGTGGAGAGACATGTGTATCCGCGTCTGAGCGCGGCTCCAAGGATGGATGGTCGGGGAAACGATGACTGGGCTGATGAGGGGCGCGGCATCACTGGTCGAACTGCCGCTGCTCCTCGACGATGATCTGCTTGAGCAGCCGGCGCAGTTCGCGATGGTCCGCGATGGCGAACGGTCGCTTGAGCCGCTCCCACCGCTCGCGGATTTCCGGCTCCGTCGGCGCGGGCTCGTCGACCTCGACCCGTGACGCTTCGAAAAACAACTCGGCTTCGGGGCGTGCCGATTCCTTCTTGGCGGTCTTCCTGCTGCCCGGGGATCGCTTCGCTGGCACGACGTCCCGGAGGCGCTTCTGCCCCGCGGCGACCGCGACGATCTCGACGCTGCTGATCTCGCCGGCCTCGACGCCGTCGGCGAGGGCCACGGCTTGGCGGGCCTTGTGCAGGCCGATTTTGCACATGGCGGCGAACTGCCCCACGGTGCTCGCCGCGTCCTTCTCCCGGCTGGTGCGATCGGCGGCAGAAGACTCTCCCGGTGGCGAAGAAATCTCCGCCGCCGAGCCTCGCCGGCCGAACCGGGTTGCCGCCTGCCGCTCCTGTCGGCCTTGCCGGATGATCGGCACGAATTGGGCGCCAAGGGCCGCTCGCTGGTCATCCGTAAGGTGGCGGCGGTGGACGTTGACCGAGAAGATGTGACCCGCCACCGTCTCGCCGCCGGTCGGCTGCCACTCGACCGTGGGCAGTTCGACCTCAATGCCGCGCCGGCGCAGCTCCTCGACCGCACGCACGCGGTTGCGGCCGTCGATCAGGAGGCCCTCGTTCAACTCGACGGGCGTGACCGTGCGGGCAGTCCCGATTGCGTCGACAAGTTCGTCGAACTCGCTGCCGACCAGCAACGGGAATAGGCTTGCCAGCGGGTGGACTTTGAACCCGCCGATCTCCTCCATCTCCGCGTCGGCGGGGCCACCGCCTGCGATCGCGCCCACAACCTGAGCAATCGGTCGCAACTCTATATGACCACTCGCGTGGGGCGAGCAATCGGCAGCCGCGGCGATCAATCCTTCTTCAATATCCGGCATGACGTCGAGATCCATTGTGAAACCTTTCTGCCGCACGCGGCGGCGTTGAAGTAGTTGTCTTCATGACCGCGTGGCCATGAATCCATTCAACGGAGTATCGAGAGGCCGGCGGCGTGGGTCTTCGACCATGTTCTTTCCAACCTCGTGTGAAGGTTGGAACAGAGGCGTTCCAAGTCGGCGCGCCCGGCGGCTCGCCCTAGAAGCTGGAGGGCGGGGCCACGAGCATGGTCAGTCCCGTGTAGACCGTCTTGCCGCGATGCTCGCCCGCCGAGGGCCTGTGCTTGTTGAACCCGCGTCGTAGCAAGTCGTTGCCGAGGCGCTTCGCGTTCCACGCCCGGGGGTTCTCGCCGCGCTTCTCAAGCCACTCGTGGTAGGCCGCCATAAAATCGTTGAACCTGACGGAGCCGCCCCCGGTGCCGCAGCACTCCTCCAGAAAAGTCCCGAGCGTGTCCTGTTCGGCCACGTATTGATCCGTCGCGGCTGCAACAGCCACGGCCGTAGGCACGCCGTTGTCGAGATAGTCCCGCATGCCCGCGAGGCACCAGTTCAGAATTGCAGCTCGGTGCTGCTCGGATTCCAGCCGTGGCTTCAGGGTTGGGTCCTGATTGGCGCCCTCGAATCGTGCCGCCCACGGGACGATCTTCAGCCGGCGCCTGATGCCATCGTCGGTGCCGTTGATCGTGGGCGGGTCGTTGAAACTGACGTGCACGTGCCACGTCGGGTCCAACATCCAGAAGTCCTCCTTCATCCGCCGGGCCGCCACCTTGTCCCCGCCCGTGATCGACTTCACGAAACTCTCGCGCAGCCGCTGGCCGCCCTCGCACTCGATGGCCGTGACGAGCCGCTTGCCGTAGAGCATCGCGATTTCAGTCGGGTGGCCCTCTCCCTTCTTCATCATCAGGAAATTGGCCGGCGCCGCGACGGCGTAGTCCCCGAGCATGTTGGCGAGCGCCCCAAGGAACGTGCTCTTGCCGTTGGCTCCGCGGCCGTAATGGCACCACAGAAACTGCGGGCTGACGTCGGCGGAGAGAGCGAGCCCGGCCGAGACCTGAAGGAACCGCACGAGTTCCGGGTCGCCCAGCATGCACTGGTTCACGAACAGCAGCCATTCCTCGCTCGTCGCCCGCGGATCGAAGTCCACGGCGGCGAGCTGCGTGATGAGGTTCGCCGGCTCATGGGGAAGCAGTGAGCCGGTGCGCAGGTCGATCGTGCCGTTGCAGACGTTGAACAGATACCGGTGCCGGTCGAGTTGATCGTGCGATATCCGGATTGGCCGCTGGCTCTTGGTAAGCGTGACGATGTTCTGGATGTGGTTGGCACCGCCGCAGGACTGGATGAACTGAAGCGCCTGCTTGGTCCTCTCTTCGTGAGGGAGCGCCGCGTACTCGACCCACAAGGTGTCGCGGAGGTCTTGGGCCGCCCGGACGGCACAGGCGCCGTCGTCCATGGCCCAACGGCGACCGTCCCAGTAGATGAACTTCTTCCAGTCCTCGACGTACTTGATGCGCTCGCATATCTCAGCAGCCAGTCGGCGGGCGAAGCCGATGTCGTCCAGCGTCACGTCACGGCACAGGTCGAGCGAACCGTCGCCGTTCGATTCGCCCGGAGCCGACAGCGGCGTGATGTCGATGGCCGGTTCCCGGCGACGCCAGTTGTAGAAGTCGTCCGGGCCGCCGTCACGGTAGGCGTTGTCGATCGTCCGCTGGAGGTATGTGCGGTGCGACGTCCATTTCTCGCGGCGCAGGCCGCTCTGCATTGCGATGTCCCGGACGAACGCTTGTTGTCCCTGTCCGCATAGCCACGCCAGCGAGCCGATCAGGGCCATGTCTGCCCGGGAGGCATCACCGTCATACGCATCGAGTTCACCACCCCACAGGGATGGGAAGTTCGGGCATATCCGGTGCCCAAGTTCGATGATCTCCGCTGCGGACGCTGGCGGAGGCGGTGGAGGGTCGGGCCACGCTGTGCTGTGCGCCGACGCCTGCCCTACCGGCCTCGTGCACGCCCGCTCGGCTTCGATGCGAGCGATGAGTTCGTCGAGTTCATCCTGCCGCGGTTCGATGGTCCCCGACAGCCAGAAACCAAGGGTATGACCAGAGACGGTGAAGTATCGCCCGCGCCCATAGACCTCGATGTTCCCGGAGCGTTTGCCTTCGGGGACCTCACCGTGGACCAGAATATGGACACCGGTTCTCGATACGCTGAACTCCGCATAACTCGCGAACTCGTTGACTATTGCGTTGGCCTCGCGATTCAGGCCAAACTCGCCAACAGCGTTGTCGATATCGACGCCCGCCCAGCCGTCACCCAGCGCGAAGCCGAGGCCGTCGCAGTGCCCTTCCTGCACGGCGGCAAGCGCGGTCTCGAAGTCGCACCACGTCGCCGGGTTCGTGCTACTGGCCTTGCGGTTGGGGTGCGCTCCCTGCCGCGGTTCCTTGGTGAACTCGACCGTGCCGTCGCGCTTGGTCTTCTGCACGGCCTTGAAACCGAGCCACCGATTGGCCGACTTCATTTCCGCGGGGATACCGGCGGGGTTCGGGCGTAATAACTGGTTGATGTTGGTGAGCATGTCGTGGTCCTTTTCGAGCCTGTGTGCGGGGCTTCCGAGCCGCCGCAAACCGACATCTAGTGGACTCACGACAAGTCACAGGGTCTTCGACAACTTTGATTCCAACATGGCCATGAGGTTGGAAAGACTTCGTTCCAACCTCTATAGGCGCAGCGGCAACCCGGTGCTGGCGAGCCGTGGTGCACCCGGGTTCACGACACGACAGGCGGGGGCAGACCGAAGAGCCCGGATGAGCGGCCTGTCGGGGTGGTTTGCACGCGATTGCACGCGATGCGAACCATTTTCCGGTTAACTCTCTATGGCGATTGCCTAGGCGCTAACCGGAAAACACTATTTATCGTGTGCAATCGTGTGCAGACGGATCACGATCGCCGTCTGCGCTGCCGTGTGGAGCGGTTCTCGGGCGTGACGCGGCCATCAAGTTCGAGGCCCCGGATTTCGGCTAGGTCCGGCCAGCCGTCAAAAATTTCCCGCCCATCGTCCGTGAGCACATAGCCTTCCTCACGGCCTGACTCTCGCGTGACCGTTGCCCTGACCAACTCCTCTTCACGAAGGCGGTCCATCCGGTTGTTGAACGTCCGTCTGGCGGGCTGCATCGTGACATCAAAGGTCCCGTCAGGCCGTGGATTCTGGCGATGGTTCTCTTCCAGATGATGCGGTATCTCTGTCAGAAAGACCAAGAAGACGTCGCCGGTCGTGCACGTCTGGAACCTTCTGTGATTGAGTAGGACGTCGAGCACCCGGCCGATGATGCTCAGGTACGGCATGTCTCCACGGTCCAATCGCAACAGTTGCCACCTGTTGCGGGCCAACATTCTCTGGTTGTTGTCGGTTCCGCTCACCGTTGCGCGTGCCGAAACCTCCTGCACAGTGACCGAGAAGGCATTTACAGCGGCATTGATATCGAAGTGGAGGTATTCAACGGCCCCGAGCAGTCCTTCAGCTCCCCACGTGACGACAGCAGCGGAGAGCAGTTCCGCCTCGTTGAGTTCCAGTGCCGCTGCTCCGGTCACCTCCTTCTTGGCGGCTTTCTTTGCCGCCTTCTTTTTCTTCTTGGCCATGTGCGCCGCCTACGCTCGCTGCTCGGGAAGGTGCTGCGCGAGTTCTTTCAGCGTCTTGCGGAGCCGCCTGATCTCCTTCGGCTCCGGGCCGCCTGTATCGTCCTTGTGCGAGCCGAGCCTTGCAGCGATCCGGGCCGCTGACACTTCCTTGGGGGTCATTTCCCGCCGCCCAACCATGCCGCCCGTGAGTATCCCCAGCGTGAGCGCCCCGAAAACAGCCCCCGGAACCTGCCCTGCTGCTCCGCCCTTCACGCCCGGGCCAACTTTCATCTCGACCGCCGCGCTGACCTTGCCCACCAGTTCCGCGAGCGTGTCCTGCACATTGGCCGTGAAGCTGCTCAATTCCATGCCGTGCAGCCCGATGTTTTTCTGGGCAAAGTTCACGGCCTTCATCACGGGCGTCCTGATTTTTTTGCCGTCATTGAGCAGCTTGTCGCGGGCTTCGGCCTTCTTCTTTGTCGTGCCCTCGAACCAGACGATCTTGGCCGCCCGGTATGCCTTTTCGAGCCGGGCCTCAAGCTCGTCGCGATGGGTGTCTACCTCGTCATCGCTGCCGGATTCGATGCCCTTGAGCAGCAGTATTCCGAGCAGGCTCAACTGGGCGGCGTGGGGAACTACCGGCAGGCGGGTCTTCACGGTCCAGAAGTCGCGGTCCTGCTCGGTTACGCGCTGCAGTTCCGCCAAGACGGCCCTGAAAAAGTCCGTGTGCCGCGCCAAAGAACGCCTGCTACCTGCCATGGCTCGCCGCTCGCTCTCCAAATATCCAAACCGGCCGACGAGACTACCAGCGCGCCGGCAGCTCTTCAGCACAGGGAACCCGGGCCCGCTGAAAGGCCGAAAACGCTGGATCCAAATATCATTATCGCGCTTCCACTAGCCTAGCGCATACGCTCCCGAGCGCAAGCTCCGGCCCCCAAGCCAACTACCAGCCAGATTCAGCAGAGGGTATTGAGCACCACACGCCCCAAGTGGCGATTACCCGGGACCACCTGCCTGCCAAAGTGCTCACCGTGGCTATTCGCAGGCCCCCTCGTTTTCCCCGCGAGATACGCAGGTCGTGTTTCCCAGCCAACGCAGCCAGAGCCCCAAAAACTTCCGCGACAAACCATAAACAATTGGCTGCGGTCTCTGTCGCGGCTCAAAAACATTGCCGGTGTCTCCCCAAGCCGTCCCCCCGCCAGATACAGCACGGGGTATAGAACGCCACACAGCCCAAGTGCCCATAACTCGAAGCACCTGTCGGCCAACCTAATCACCGTGGCCAATCCAGCGTCCCCTCGTTTTTCCCGAGAAATACGCAGGTCCAATTTTCTGGCCAGAGCATCCCGAGCCCAAAAACACTCCGTGACAACTCACAAACAATCGGCTGTGGGCGTTGTAGCTGGCCCGAGAACTTTCCAATTCCATGCCGAGCCCATCCAGCCAACCCCGAAACCTCATCTTCGGGGCTCGCCAACAGCTCGCGAAGCCTGCTGAAATACATGCCGCTCAAGGCCGGCCAGTGCGCTAAACTAGAGCCTTCACTCGGCAAGGAGGCTGACCCCATGGCGTATGAACCAACCACCGATCTCGAATTCAAAGCTTTGCGAGCGGCCCTGAGCACGCTTCGCAGCAAGCTCCCTCGGAAACAACGAGCGTGTTTCGGCGCGAGCAAGCCGGGCCAATCACCGAGAAAGAGATCGCGGTACTCGGGGCTCGCTGCAAGGCTCGAAAAGGCGTTGAAGAAGGGGCCGTAGCGAGCCCTTGGGCGTGCAGGCTCAGTCTTTCTCGCCCATGGTCTTCGCGATGAGTTCCCGGGCTTCTTCCCACTTTCGCTGGACCGTTCTGCGTGACAGCCCGAGTGTTTTTGCCACGGCGTTCTGGTCGAGCCCTACGTAGTACGCGCACCTGAAGACCTCGGGGGGCTCTTCCGGGGCCAACTATCGATACCGCCTACAGTATGATTCGCCAGTGTCTAAACGACGCGAGAACCGTGCTCCGTAGGTGTTTGCATGCTAAGCAAAGTCTCGTTGACGGACATCCCACTTTCCTGCTTGCAAGCGGTTCCGCATTTGTCACGCACGCTTCCGGCCGAGCACATCGTGGCGTCGTCTACATTCTATGTCGGTAAGCAGTGGGAAATATGGATGCCAGTTGGTGATACTCTCGTGCCGATGCCCGCCACTCCCGTAGATGCGATGTACTTTGGCGAGGGGCCCGCACGACCATGCGACCAGCTCGTCGCGATCTTCAATCTTGTTGCGCAACGCACGTTGAGGCGCGGAGGGATCCTTAGTTGCTTCAATGGGTTGGCCGATGACTTTCAGGGACTCGCGGCGAGCATCTCGAAGGTTGACTTCTTTCACCGTCATCGAACAGAGTCCGACTGCGAGCTGTCGCGGTTTGTTCAAACTGAGATCGAGCACATGCTTACGCGAGCCCGATCTATGTATGACCTCGTGAACGAACTGCTTGCCGAGCATCTAGCGAAGCATCTGCTTGATACCGACATGCAGCGACCAAGCCAGTTGCCCAAGAGCTTTGCAGCCGTGGCTTTGAAGGGCACGGCAATCGTTCCCGCCCAGCAGATTGCCTCTCGGTACAACATCCCCGAGGTATTCGCGGAGTGCTACTGTCGGCATGCACCCGAGATGCAGAGTCTGCGAGAGATGCGGGACGCTGTGGTTCATGGAGGGCGTTCATTACAGTTCGTATTCTCCTGCGAGCGGGGTTTCGCCGTCCATAGGACTGCAGTGCAGAACATCGGCTTCTACACATGGCCGCATGGCTGTGAGACGGAGACTGATCTCCTGCCTCTTCGCCCTCTTCTCCTCAGGATCGTCCTAGTCGTCCTAGCGATGATGGATGACTTTGCCGTCACAATCGCCTCCCACCTAAGGCAGCGTGAGGACGCCGCTCCGGGTCTTCGGCTCTATTCGCGTGGTCCCCACTACGCGGCGCTCAAGGATTCGCACAGTGCTGTGGCGAACGGCAGATGGGATAGAGAGCCGAGCGGCTCGGCCTAGTCTGGATCAGAGTTATTGAGGTCGCGGTGCCGGGCGTCCCTAATGTCCGCAGCAGCGCCGGTACGGCTTTCCACTTCCGCAATGGCATGAAGCCCTTCCCCGCCTGCGGCGAGCACGTCGCTGCAGATCAGCGACGGGGTATTCGCGGCTCTGAATTGCCGTCCGTCTTGTGACGGCCAAGAGTCCATTCTTCTCGTGCAGCGCACGGGCTTCCGCCTCGTCTTCGGGAGTCCACTTTGTCCCATCGAGGAGCATGAGGTCCTCAGACCGCGCACCATGCCATGCCTCGTCCTCCGTGGCGATGCCAACAACAAAACGGGCCGCAGGGAACTTGTGCTTGGCGACAAGGCAGTAGCCTCGCAGCAACTGAACGCGCTTCTCTCGATTCGTCTGCTCGTCCGACGTTTCGTCACGCCGGATCGCAAGGAACACGTAGACGACGCTATCTGTTTGAACCGGATCTGGAACCTCCAAACGCACCGCCCATGGCTCCCGCCTCGCACGCCGGATCGCCACCCTCAAGCACGATGCAAGCGACCTCCGCCTCACACGATTCTCGGATGCTAGAAGTCGAAGCACGACCTCGCTTTCATTCAGCGACTGCGGGGCTGGAAAAAAGTGGCGACCTGACAGGACGCTTTCGCTTACAGCGTCGATCAGCTTGTCCCAGAGGTAGCTGGGGGCGTCGGCATCCTTTTTAGCGGCGAAGTGGGCGGATGAGATGTGGTTGTCCCAGTGCCCCTCCAGCACGGAAAGATGCGCGGGCGCGGGAGGCAGTCCGAAATGGTGCTGACGCCCATCGTGGTGCCTCAGGTAATGCGCGAGCAATTCCTCCTCGCCTGCGGCGCTCACTGGCTGTTGTGTGAGCAGTGCTTTGCGCGCACTCAGATACTGCACGAAGTCAGGTGCGGTATCTAGGTGCTTCAGGACGGTGTCCAGCGAGAAGTCATCGAGAACGTGGACGAACGGACCGCCCTCAAAAACATGCCCAATCACAAATGGCCTGACGCCGGCTAGCGGTTCGTAGTGTGCATCACCAATAGCGAACGTACTGATGATTAGGCTACCGCTTCCACCATGATGAGCACTGCAACGTTCCGCCGCGCCATGAGCGACCACGACGAGGTGAACTCGGACGTCGTCGGTGGGGAGCGAGATGGGAATCACTCGCTCACATGAGCGGTCGGTGAAAACACGCGCGGGGTGAGATGCAATCCACCGCCGCGCTCCCACTGCCTGCTTCGCTGCCGCGTGAATCGCCCTTTTGTACCAGCGAGACCAGTCAAGGCAGAGGTCGCCGGTATTCGGAAACCCAACATGCTTGTCGGAGAATATCACTATATCTTGACCGAATACCACCAAGAGGTCGCACAGTTCTTTAGCTGCAAAGCCGTGTTCGGCAGAGCCACGTTGATGGAATGGATTCGGCCAGCACCACAGTCGGAGAACCGCTCGCCGGGCGAGTGCGACCAAGTACTTCTCAGATGGTGTTGTACCGTCGCGCATCGACGCGTTGCCTGTGAAGAACACTCGTGGTGGCCTAAGCCCAAGGTAGCGTCTAGGAGTACACTGGATATCTAAAAAAAGCGGCACAGGCATTACCCCGTGCCGCCTGTTTCTCGGCCAACGCGTCAGCCCATCCACGCCCGACACGCCGCTCGATAGCCGCATGTCGCACAGTTCATCGTGCTCGGCGCCGGATAGAACACACCGCTCTCGATTGCCCGCCAGACCCGCTCCACGCCCGCCAAGGTGCGTTTCACGGCTCTGGGCTCGACCCCGCGGACATGCTCCTCGATGACCGGCTCTTTGGTCTTCGTCAGAACCAGAAACCGGGTCGCGATCCTCTTCCCCGGGCTGATCACGCTGGCCAAGTGCGAGTACAGCAACAACTGCTCGCCTGAATCCTCGACCTGCTCCTGACTCCATTTCCCGCGACTGGTCTTGATGTCGGTCACCACCAGCGTGTCGGCGTCCTCGGTGAGCAGGTCCACGCGGCCATACAAATCCGGCACGCCCTCCATCAACACGCCGCGCAGCTCTTCCTCGACGCCCAGCACCCGCCCCTGAACGCTCGCCGCTGGGCTGTTCAGAAACGCCGTGAGCATCTTCGAGGCCAGAGCATCCAGCGAGGCCCGTGTCTCCGTGCTGCCGAACTGGATCGCGTCCGGGTCGTGCGGCAGCCATGCACTGCGATATGCGAACAGCAGGGCATCGAGGTCGGGCTTGGGGTCGCCTGCGAGATGAGCCTGATAGTGCTGCTCGACGGCCGTGTGAATGCCGGTGCCGAACACGAGCGCACTGGACACACTCTCCTCGGGCAGGTCGTCGATGTACCGGAACTTGTATTTTAGCGGGCAGGTCCGGAACGTGGAGAGTGCCGACCAACTCACGTAGTCCCGGCCGGTGAGTCTCTTGGCGATCTCGTTGGCGGGATTCGTGGGCGTGATTACCGGCAGCAGCTCAGCACCAGCGATCATCGAGCACCCCCAGACGTCGCGTAGGCCCCGTTGCCGTTCTGGTGGCCGTTGGTGCTGGGGCTGCTGGTTCCCTCGTCGCTCTTCAGTTCGTCGATCAACGCGGAAGCCTCCTTGATGCCCAGCGCGTCTGCCGAGGTGAGGCCGTAGCGCTCGCGAAGCAGGGTCACGAGGTCGATTCTCCGGCGGCTGCAGATGGCCCTGATCGCCCGGACCTGCGAAGCCGTGGCAGGACGGGGGCTGGGCGGGTTCGAGAACTGCGTGGCCGGGAGCCTGTTCACGCTGGCCCCTTGGATGGCCGGACTGGTGCGCACCTCGATCACTTCCTGCGGCTGGGCGTGGGGCTGGCTGGCGTCGTGCTGGTCTTCACTGGTCAACCGGGCTATCTGATCCTCGACGGCCTGTTCGCAGGACGCATAGGCCCTCTGGACGACGATCTGGAAGCCCTCGTGATCTTGGAGGAGGCTGGAATCGAGTTCGGCCTCGATGGTGCAGGAGGCCGAGGCGCTGGAATAGCCGGGCAGGCCGACTTTTCGAGAGACGCCTGCATGGAGTTTCAACATGGGAGGAGGTCCTGTGGGGTTGGTGGGGCGGCAGTACGGCGGCGCAGAAATCATCGCCACCGTGAAATCGCCGGGATTCAGATATCTGGGGTGACAAAGCGACGGGCGTGGGTGCAGGGAGGCTTGGGCACCTCCGCCACACTCCACGCCCGTCACTTGTTGGGGTCGCGGGAGTTCTCCGAGCCGGTCAGCAGGTCACGCCGCTCGGGCCGCCTGCTTCGTCGTGCTGGCCCTCATGTCGGCCTTGGCCTTCCGGCGGGACTGCTGCGCACGTGTGTAGAAAGGCGACCGGAATCCGCCGTCACCGAGTACCGCGTCCCAGTCGACCGTGCCCGTTTCCGGGAGATCGACCAGCAGCACGTCCAGCAGGCACTCCGGCTCCAGATCAGAGCCAGAGTCTTCGGGGCCGGTCAGCACGAAGCCGCGGCGCCGAATCTCGTGGGAGTCTTCGCCGGTCTTCTGGGCCACGGCGTCGATCAGTTCGAGGTCACTCATGGGTTCTCGATCTCCTGAAAAGTGGGAATGGAACGGGAAACACAGGGACACCGGCCGCCAACGCAGCGGGCCGGAAGAAGGAAAACACGCCCGGCAGCCAGAGGGGCGGGCGGGGGACTGATGGCGTCTCAGGCGACAAGCGAGGCGACGCGTGCCTCGGCACAGGCGGAGATAGGGTATCTTGGTAGCAAGTGCCCAACGAGCGTAGAAGTAGAAGATGTGGCTTGAGAGGTCATCTCAGCCTGAATCGCGTGACCCAATCAACAAGCGAGTTACTGATGCCAATCGCAGCCCACAACATAGAGCAGGCCGTTCTTGCCGCAATCGAGTTTTTCAACAAGATCTACGCTCAATCCAATCTGCGAGGCGTTCTGCTCGAAGAGGTTAGGGAGCGCGATGCGAACCATTGGGACGTGACGATTGGGTACTCAGAACTTGAGCAGGATCAACCACCGATGACTGCGCTTACGAATGGAGCGAAGTACAGACGCGTGTACAAGGTCCTCACCGTCGAGAAGGAGACGGCAGCGGTTGTGTCTATGGTTATCCGAGAGATCTAGGCCGCCGCAAAGAGGTCGCGCACATGGACGCATCAGATGTAGCGTCGTTGCTCGCCAAGTATGCTTCCTCGGGTGTCCTGCTAGATACCAACATTTTGCTCGTCTACTTGGTTGGTAGATACA
>Ga0315902_10006800_pt1 | contig 15756 bp, 6 predicted proteins | sample LakEriMetagenome_9_FD_203523 | JGI IMG/M metagenome (GOLD analysis project Ga0315902, IMG submission 203523) | Freshwater fungal communities from buoy surface, Lake Erie, Ohio, United States - Buoy 12 MA117 | ecosystem: Environmental > Aquatic > Freshwater > Lake > Lake biofilm | place: USA...
CCGATGCAGGTCCGGGCGTATACTCCTTTGCGCAGAACACAGCAGAGCGATACATCTATTTGAAAGATTCAGTAGGCGTTGGGCTGCAATGGGCGCTGGAGATTCCCTTTGGTGATGCGCCTCCGCCTGCTAGCGACTACATTCAAAACCACGTGATGGTGGCTGCCGATGGTACCATGTATGGCGGCTATCACCTGGCACAAAACACACAGGTCGTCATCAACGGACAAACGATTACCATTGAGCTGCTCGGATTAAACGACGCTATTCTATGCAAAGTGAATCCCAATGGCACCATCGCCTGGTTTAAGCGCTATGGCGGAGAAGATGACCCCATTACCGGTGAAGAGTTTCTGTATTCCGTGGAATCGGTCGCTTTGAAGGAACCCAATAAGCTGGTCTTCGGTGGCTTCATGGAAGGCGTCTGTGACTTCGACCTAGGCATTGGCGATGGCACGCTCGATGTGCCGAACAGCAGCAGCGGCAATTCATTTTTAGTCACGCTCAACCTCACACAAGACCCAGGTGATTTAGACGGCGATGGAGAAGTAACTTCTCAAGACGTCCATATGATTTTGTCAGCGTTTGGCTGCACCACCTGCGATGCGTTCGACTTCAACAACGATGGTGTGGTGAATGTGGGAGATGTGCAGGTCTATCTGGACTTGATCGATGGGTAAATCGCAAAGGGTTATTTGCCCTAGCGAACGACTGTTACATGACCGTTGTACTCGCGCTCTTCCCCATTCTTTAGCTGAGCTTCCACATTCCAGATGTAGATATCGGGTGAAACGTAATACTCACCATCGCGTGCGTTTCCGGTCCACGGAGTATCATAATCATTTGTTTCGAATATAACATTCCCCCAACGGTCGGTTATCCAGAATTTGTAGCGCGTGACGAGTTCCTTCCCGCCCAATTCAGGACGGAAGATATCGTTGATGTTATCGTCATCGGGCGTGAACGCACTGGGCACATACACGGTTAGATAATCTGTCACAAAGACATTCTTGGTAATGTCGTCCGAGCATCCATACTGATTATATGCAGTGAGCGTCACGGCGTGGTAGTATGCTTCCGAAAACGAATGCGTCACGATTGCACCATAGTCTTCGGAACCATCATTAAAATCCCATTGATAGTAGGAAGCACCGAAGCTAGTTTCCTCAAAGGTCATTTGAGGGTCCAGAATGTTCACCTCTTCCGGAGCAAAAATGAAATCGGCCACGGGAACTGGATACACGAGGATAGGATCGTCAATGGTTACTGTATCGGTGCAATTGTTTTCGGAAGTGCCTATGAGCATAACGTCATACGAGCCGGGGAAGTTGAATTGATGAATGATGTCTTGAATATTGGCCTCCGTGCCATCATCCATGTTCCAGACATACGTATAGTTTCCGGTTGATAGGTTCTCGAACTGAACCATGAGCGGCGCACAGCCGTCGTTCAAATCAAAGGTAAAGTCGAGCTCCGGCAGCGGGTAAGAATTAAATACCTGAGATGCTGTATCCGTGCATCCAAACTGGTTCATTGCCATCAAGTCGATCGCATACGCTCCCAGATTATCTATTAAGAACGTTCCATTGGTGAGCTGCCCCCAATCATTACCATTGAATTGCCACTGATAAGAGCCACCGCCAACGGTTGTATTGAGAGCATTGAGCTGGAATGGATAGTAACAGGTGTAATCCGATTCCATATCGAAGCCACTGATGGGTTGCGGCTGAACAAGAATATTCTGCGAAGTTTCGGACGTGCACGTTTGCATGTACTGAATATCAGAAGCCGTCACTTCGAGCGTCACTGTATAATAAACCAGCTCGCCTGATTGGTTATAGTATGTATAGCATGGCGCGAAATCAGTATCTCCGTTGATGCCGTCAAAATTCCACTGATACGAAAGCAACATATTCGGATCAGATGTACCCGAAAGGTTTTCAAAGCACAACTGGAATGGGCTGCAACCATACGATGTTGGCATCTCAAAATTCGCCTCCGGGTTGGGAGAAATATGAACGGGAAGCGCAGCCGTTCCTTCACATACTACACCGAACAGATCATTCTCTGCATGGATCTCCACGATGTAGTCACCGGCATCGGTGTATTCATGTTCAATAGGATTACCGGTTGTGGGCAGCGAACCATCATCGAAATTCCAGGTGAGCATGGCATTCTGCGCATTGCTTGCGCTAAACTCAATGGGTTCATTTGCGCAATAGGAATCTTCAGCAACGATAACAGGTTCGGGTGATTGCACTACGAATATGGAAACCGATGTAGTATCGTAAGAACAGCCGTTATCGGCCACTAGCTCAACCACGCAATCGCCGGGATCAGTGAAGGTATAGGAAAAAGTCTCACCCGAGAAGGTCGCTCCATTGCACAAGGTAAAATTCAATTGTGAAGCGCCCGTGCTGAAGTCAGTGAAGGTTACCTCAAGTGGTGTGCAGCCCGCCGCAGCTGAGGTTACGAAGAGTGCATTCACCGTATTGGGTAACACGGTAATATCTTGGAAGAACGTATCAACTCCACACTCGTTTTCGAGTGCAACCACAAGATTGTAAATCGTGATGGTAGAATCGGTATAGAACGTATGAGGCGGCGGCGTATCCATGCCCGATAATGTGCCGTCGCCAAAGTCCCACTCAATCGCATCAGGCAATCCAACCGATTCGTTGATGAAGTCGACTACAAGTGGCGTGCAACCGTAGACTGTGCTGGTCAGAATATCGGCCACCGGCTGTGGTAACACACTCACAATCGTATCGGTGTAATACTGTCCGCAAACATTCGATACCATGAGGGTAATGGTATAATCAACGATGGAATCACCTTGCTGCAAAACGATGGGCGGTGGCAAGAAGGTAGTGTGCACACCGACGATCGTACTCTCGGTGACGTCCTCGATGGTCCATTCATACGAAAGATAGAGCCCTGTGGTATCGGTGTTGTGGCTAATATCTACTGCCAGCGGCGCGCAACTCGGCTGGTTGTAGGTTGCTTCAAACAATGGAACTGGCGGCAGCACGATATCCACTATCGCTTGAGTGGTGTCGTCGCAACCGAAACCGCTCACAGCGACAAGCTGAACCGTTTGAAGACCGATATCATTCACAGAATAGACAAATGATGGCTCGAACTCTGTGCTGGTGCTGTTGGCAATTCCGAAATCCCACTCAAAATTTATATCAGCACAATCAGTGCATGTAATATTATCAAGGGGCAATGGTGTTTCAACACAAGCCACCGAAGGAATTATAAAGTTGGGTTCTGGAACGTAGTTAATGGATACGAGAATCGAGCTATCGTTCACGCAACCGTTATTATCGGTAAATGTGTAAGTATACGTGACAGCATTAACACCAATCAAATCTGGATCAACCACATCGGAAGGCGTCCATACTCCGGAAATACCGGTATTCGGCTGAGGAGAGAAACTAGTAAGTGTGAACACAGGTGAGTCTTCACACAGATTCCAATCTTGACCGGGGTCGATAACAGGAAGCGCGAAAACGGTAACACTGATTACGGTATCGTCGGTGCAACCGAATGAGTCACTCACAAAGAAGGCAAGGTCAACGACGCTATCCTGGAGGATGTAATCGGTGAAAACAAAATTAGCAAGGCTGTCATTGATTGGCGATACGCTTACTTCATCGATTCCCTCCCAGCTGTAGGTAAATGGGCCTTGTCCATTGGCAGCGAAACCACTTAACTCAATTGGAACATAGAGGCACGTTGATGCATCGGCGGCAGATGCCATATTCGCCAACGCAATTGCATCGACAAGTGTGGTATCAGCATTTGTACATTGATTTGCATCCGTCACTTGCAGAATATATTCGCTATCCTGAATTACGGGTGTTGTGAGTTGGGTAGTGTCAATCAAACCGTCAGTAGGGCTCCATTGAAACGTGTACGTCGCGTTCTGATAGGTCGCAACAGTTGCGCTTATATCGTCACCGCAAGGAATAGAGAAACTCGGAGCCATTGTGATCAGCGGAAGCGGCAATGTATTGACCGTAGTCGAGTCCATGGCTGATAGACAAGGACCTGTGCTATCAGGGTCGAAAGTGACCCATTTAATTTCAAGCGTCTGCGCATTATAATAATCGACAGAAGGAATGAAATCTGTTGAGCTATCTGACGAGTCCGCAAATGTTCCTGCAGAAGAAGGATCTACGGTCCACTCACCATCGCCATTCTCTTGAACATCGATATTGAGTATACCATTGGCACAGACGGAATAGGCTGTATTGATGTTGGAAATGGCCTCAGCCAAAATATCCATTTCGGCTGTTGCAACAAAAGGCTCACAAGGACCGGTAGGTCCCGATCCATCAGGATCATCTGTAGTCCAGGTTATCGGAATTACGATAGCTTGTTCGCTTAACGCAGGCGTATAGGTAGTGGTGGATTGATTATCGTCAGCGTATTGACCGGCTCCCCCAGCCCAGGTTCCGCCTGCAGGGTATGAATCGACAGTCAATTCGGCGTCTCCATTACTACAAATTGGAGCGATATCTTCTATGTCAGCAAAAGCCGGTTCATTGATTTGAACTAACACCGTATCAATATCACCTGTACAAGGACCATTGTCAGTCGCCGTGAGATCCGGATCGAAGGTGGTCCAGGTCAAGAGAACAACCTGCCCCACTTCAGATGAATCCGGATAATACACAGCCAGTGTATTCGAAGAATCGGAAAAAGCTCCAAAGCCACCGCTCCATTGACCATTGCCATTCGCGCTTGCATTAAGAGCTATTGGCTCATAGCCACAGCTGTATATATCGGCGCCCGCATCGGCGGTGGCAGCGTCGAGAACATTTACAATTTGTTCTACGACAATCGAGGTACAAGGACCGTCATTCGAAGGATTTATACTATCAGGGTCCGAGGTGGTCCAATATAAAACTATTTGCCCTACGTCGTTCGGATCAGGACTATAGGTAGTTATGGGAGCTGTTGCATTTCCAAAAGTACCATCTCCACCCGTCCAAGAGCCTGTGATGGGGGTTGTCACAACCGACAAGTCAGCGACATCGCTGCTGCAAATGGTGATTGCGGAGGTGGTGTCGAATGTTGCCGGTTCAGAAATAGTAACTACAACAGTGTCAATCGCTGATGTGCAAGGTCCTGTTGCACCATCAGGATCAAAGGTAGTCCAAGTAAAAAATATGGTTTGACCTACCTCATCAATGGTTGGCGAGTAAATTGTTACAGGTTCCGAATTATTGTCATATGAACCGGTGCCCCCGATCCACTGCCCATCGCCGTTACTGCTGCCATTTAGTGGGATTGCACTCAAGCCGCAACTTGAGAAATCAACCCCTGCGTTTGCGAATCCCGCATCGAGAACATTCACCGAGACAGTATCAGCCACAAAACAACCAGCGGCATCAGTAGCCACAACGATGTATTCAGTTGACGTCTGAGGCGAAACCTCCGGATTCGAAACAGAGGCTGAGCTGAGCCCTAATGAAGGCGTCCATAGAAATGAGTATGGCCCTGTTCCGCCGAATACTTGCGCGCTAAAAAGAGTATCATCGGAACTGCAAATTGTAATATCAGATAGAGGAACAATCATTGGGGAGGGTTCAACTACAATTGTCGTAATAGCCGTATCAGGAAGACACGGACCTCCATTATCAGGGTCTAAGGTTATCCATGTTAAAGTTATCTGACTTAAAGTATCGGCTGGAACTGGGTTGTAAGTAGTGTTCTCGCTTGCACTATCTGCTATAGTACCTCCCCCGGTTTCGAACCATGTTCCATCGTTATTACTATTAACCGAGATGTTGATTGCCTCACCACTACATCCTTCAAATGCTTGTGTGATAGTTGCAACTGCGGGTGGACTTATCGTTAGCGTTCCGGTATCTATGGCTGGTAAACAAGGGCCATTCAAACCATCAGGGTCGTTTGTAGTCCAAGCAAGGGTAATTGGCCCCGATGCTCCAACGTTGGGGGTATAGGTTGTGGAATAATTTGATGAGTCTTCAAAATCTCCAGAGTTCGCCGGATCTGCCGTCCAATTACCCGCTCCGCTTGAAGTGGCAACTATATCAACAGGACTCCCTGGACATGCTGTAAAATCTCCCACAATAGATGTTGCTGATGAATTGACCGTCAATGTCGTACTTACTGTATCAGGCAAACATGGACCACCATTATCCGGATCTACTGTAATCCAGGTCAATTGTACCGGGTTTAGCGTATCAGCCAACACCGGGTTGTAGGATGTACTTTCGTCGTTATCATCGGTTACTGTGCCGCCACCAGTGCTATACCATGTTCCACCATTGTTGCTAATCACAGAAATATCAATAGGCCCTCCGCTGCATCCTACAAACGGTTGAGTAATTGTTGCCACTGCAGGTGGACTTATAACTAGGTTTCCTGAATCTACAGCCGGTAGACAAGGACCATTTAACCCATCAGGATCACTAGTTGTCCATGTTAATGTTATGTCAACAGATACTCCAGTATTTGGAGTATAGGTTGTCAAATAATTTAACGAGTCTTCAAAAACCCCTAGATTCAAGGGATTAGCTGACCAATAACCCGCCCCGCTTGAAGTAGCATTAATATCTATAGGACTTCCCGGACACGCAGTAAAATTACCAACCACTGAAGTCGCAGATTCACTGACTGTAAGCGTCGTGCTCACCGTATCCGGTAAACAAGGTCCACCATCGTCAGGGTCGATGGTAATCCAAGTTAATTGAACCGGATTAAGCGTATCGGCTAGTACTGGATTGTATGTTGTATTAGCACTACTTGGGATAGCTATTGTTCCACCGCCGTTTTCAGTCCAAGAACCAGAATTATTACTGCTTACTGAAATATTAATTGGCCCTCCACTGCAACCAACAAAAGGTTGAGTGATAGATGCTACTGCAGGCGGGTTGATGGTTAGTATACCGCTGGCCGTAACTGCAGGACAAGGGCCAGCAGGGTCGTCAGTAATCCAGATTAAATCAATTGGACCTGTTGAATTTGCATTAGGTGTATAGTTCGTTGAAGCATTCGAAGCGATTGCAAAGGTCCCCGCATTACTCGGATTTGCCGACCACGAACCTCCAATACTGGTTGTTGCAGAAATAGGAACTGCGTTACCCGGGCAAGTAGCGAAATTAGAAACTGTCGCGGTTGGAGGCTGATTAACAGTAACCGTAATACTATCTCGTTTCGTGCAGCCGGCTGCGTCTGTTGCCTGCAAAAAATACTCGACTGTGCTGGTGGGTGTTGCAACCACATCTTCAACATTCGTGGAAGATAAACCTGAGCCGCTAGGTGTCCAAGAATAAGTATAGGATCCTGTTCCACCGTTCACAATTGCATTGAGTGGTAATTGACTTCCATTGCAAATGATAGTGTCGTTTCCTAGAATAACATTCGGCGTGGTCGAAACAGTAATTGAACTAGATGCTGTGCCTAATCCACATTCATTTTCAGCATTTGCAGTAATTGTATATGTGCCGGGTGTATTATAGCAAACCTGCCCAGGTACTTGTTGATTTGAGTTAAATGGTGAACCGCCATTGAATAACCATGAGTAATCCGGACCAGTGGTTCCACCACAGTTCTGCACAGTAGCAGTCGGAGAAATGCAGGATTGACCGGCGCAAACTGAAGGAAAGGTAGGTAAGGTTACTATAGGTCTTGTCTTAACCGTAATGGGTTGACTAGTTTGGCTGAAGGCCCCACAACTGTTTGTCATCGTGAGGGTAATTGTGTAAACACCCGCTTCTTCAAAAACTACGGTAGGATCCAGTAAAGTTGGGCTCGTAATCGTTGGTGCGCCTGGTTGAGGATTACATCCTGTCGCAGTCTGAGTCGAGGTCCATAACCGTGTGACTGCGCAACTATTTGCAAGGCTATTGTTGGTCACGTCAACATTGAGCGGAGCGCATCCCTCCAGCGGTGTTGCTGAAATTACCACGCTGGGAGGAGATTCGACACAGATGCAATGAGTGACTGAGTCAACTCCGCAGAGCGTATTTCCAGTGTACAGAGTAACACAATATGTCCCTGCTGTATTGAAAGTAAAAACCGGATTCTGGGAAGCATTATTAGGCCAAGTAGATGTTGAGTTAAAATTGTTATTGGTGTTTCCCAGATTACTAGAAGAAGACCAACCTGTACTTGGAGTCACCCTCCAAGCAAGTTTTGGTGTCGAACACGCTGGTGCTTGACTCGCGGTGCTAGTGTTTGACAGCGTAACTGCCGTTCCAGCGCAAATCGTATCTTGAGGAGAAATCGTGTAACTAGCAATTGGATTTGTACTAACAATAAAAGGTCCTGCACTCCCCTCGCTTGGAAAAAAAACACCTGATGCAGCATTGTACGGTGAGCAGGCATTCAAAGCCTCGATTTGAACTAAATAACTTGGTGGATTTGTGCAATTATCAACTAAAAATTGATGACATATTTGTGATGGAGTTGGATGCAAATAAGTTGTATCCGTTCCATCACCAAAATCAATATAATAGCTTGTACCAGGAGGATTTGATGCGGCTACAGCACTATCAATTGGAATACATACTAAATCTCCAGTACATAAACTCACTGTATTACCAGGGTTACTCATTCCAATTGCAGGATTACTACCGATATACACTCCAAAAATTTCCGAAGAAGAACAACCACTCTGATTGGTAATAGTATAATTTATCTGTGTCGCACCTAGATTAAAAACCTCATTGTCCGTCCAACCACTCGAACTATAAGTTTGAGTGCCGGTAGCATTCCCCCATGCTACTGAGTAATTCGCTCCAGGCTGAGCTGTGCTTGCGTCGATAAAAGGAAATGCATACGAATTGGTGCCTTCACAATAGGCGAATGTGGTTACACCATTAAGTATCACGACGATCGCAGTTGGTTCATTCGGGTCCAAATTAAGTTGTGGGTCAGGTACCGAGTTAATAGTAACTTGAATATCATCAGAAACTTGGCAGCCATCTATTGACGCTGTCATTGTATAAGTGTAAGTACCAGAAACATTATTTGGAAGCGCAAAAACCCCTGGATCAGAAGTTGCATTTACAAAGCTGTTGACACCTCCACTCCATTGATAGACTACGTTGCCCGCCTGACCATTGGGAATTCCAGAGACCTGAGACCCGAGGTTTAAGTTACTTCCAGCACAAATGGTTATTGGATTAACATTGTTGTTGGCTGTAACATTCACAGCAAAACCAGGATAATTCTCACATTGTCCAAAAAGCCACTGATTATTAACCGCAAAAAACAATGCTAGCAAGGTCAACCTTTGCAAAACCATACGGATTATCCCGACAAAGCGCAGTGATTTCTTCCTATGAACCAATAGTGTCCAGATTTTCGGCTTCAAAAATATAAGTTTTGACGCAAATTCCCTGAAAATCAAAGAAAATGGCATTGGCTATTACGAAACAATATAACAATGGTTACAGGCATATACCACAACACACTGCAAGAGAGGGAGCTCGTCCGGGATCGTGCATGGCCACAGTTACCTGGATTATTCATCTAATGTGGTCAAAAACACTACAAGTCGTTCGACTTGCAGGCCACAAACGCATTTTCAAGTGAAGCTCCCGCCTAAATTTCACGGACTCTTAATTAACTCAACCTTATAACTTGCCTTGCCATTTTCCCGACTCGCCACTCGCCACTCGCCACTCGCCACTAGTCCCTCGCTACAAACTCCCCCACCACCCTCACATACTCCTCATACCCCATCACCGCCGGAACATTGTTGTGCACTGCTTCGGGCACTCGGTGTGCTTCCTGGTATTGGCCGTGGTAATGGTTGTACACCTCTTCTCCGTGGGTCTCGATGTTGAGGAAATCGTCGTCGATGCCGTGTATCCAACAAAATGGCTGATCAACCGATTGAATCCATTGCACGTTGTCGACACGCACATCCGTGAAATAGGAAACAGGCAGCGATAACAGAGCTGCATCCTGCACCATCACTTCGGCCGATGCAAAGGGGGCTTCGAGCAAGAGCTTTGCAGGAGTCAACGCTCGTGGCTCGGCCGACAACCGACTGGCGGGTGCGCTTCCTAAGCTATAGCCATAGAGAATCGTGCGATCGCTTGTGAGTCCATGGTCTTTCAGCCACTGCATGCACGTATTTACATCGGCGCTCAAGCCGCTTTCGGTGGTGGTTCCGGTCGACATCCCATAGCCGCGATAGTCCATCATCAGCACACCATAACGATGCTTGCCACCCACGTGAGCAAGCAACTTCGCACGATTCCAGTATAGATCCATGTGATGCTTATTGCCATGACAATAAACGATCACCGTGTCTTGTGCGATGCGCGCCGTGTCGCCCACATAGACAGCATAGATAGTTTGCACGTCTCCGTCGTCATCGCTCTGCAGATTGAACAGATGAATCTTATCCGCATCGACATCATACGTATCGGGTAACTCTGGCAATTCACGCTCGCCTTCGTAGGCATCGAGTTTATACGATTCGAGGGTTTGTGTATTGAAGAATTGGTCGTCCAATCGAAGGCACGAAGTCAACGAAAGAATGGCCAGTAATATAATAGTGTAATGTGTTTTCATTTGTTTCCGAATGTTCTGATGATTCCTACATATACTCCAATGGCACCGGTGCTTCCGGGTGCTTTATAATCGACCGTGAGAGACTCGTTCGAAACGCCGGGTGCGAGGTATTTTACCTCCAGCGATGTATTCCAACGTGCACGGCTGCGCGTATATCCGACATTAACAGCCGGCACCCAATTGTAGGGTTGCACTCGGTCGGCCGTTCCAACTTTATGATAATCGAACCAAGATGTAACTCCGGTATATAGGAAACTGCCCTGCTTGCCGATGTTCCAATAAGCGTTCACATCAAGCGATGGATACCAGCTGAAGTTCTTCTCCCATTTATCGAGCATCAGCGCAGAATTCAGACTGGCCGTAATACCGGGAATGCGTCCTTCGGGTGAGCGCAGCTGACGCAGATAGCCCACATCCAAGTGCGCAACACCAAAAGCAGCGGAGGTAGTGTGAACGCGCGCGCTTACTGTTGAAACGCTATCGAGACCATATCCGGCACCCAACGCTGTGAATGGAACGGGAATAACGGCGCTGCCAAAACTAATCAACGGCCCACCGAGCGAACCCGTGGCTGCCCATTGCTTAGCCTTGAGCGGCTTCACCATTGTGACCGGCGAGCACGCATAAAGCGCAACCACCGCAATAAAAAGAAATGTATATCGCATGGCACAAATAAAAATCAATTTCATTCATGCCCCACACCACACTGACCTATCTCAACCCTCACAGAACTCCTACCCAGTCCTCAGTCCCTATTCTTCCTCCACCTCAAACGTCGAAACCGAAGACTCTGTCAACCCTCGCAAGTCGGACAGTTCTTTGCTCGTCAGGTTGCGCCATTTGCCTACTTGCGTATCCAATATAATATTCATGATACGCACGCGCTGGAGTCGCGTAACACCAAAGCCAAGGTATTCGCACATGCGGCGAATTTGTCGGTTGAGGCCTTGTGTGAGGATGATGCGAAAGGTGTGCTTGCCGATTTGTTCAACGAAACAGGGACGTGTGACGGTGTCGAGAATGGGAACACCCTTCGACATTTCACGCACAAACTTGTCGTTGATGGGTTTATTGACCGAGACGATGTACTCCTTCTCGTGGTTGTTGCGTGCGCGCAATATCTTGTTCACGATATCGCCGTCGCTGGTGAGCAGTATGAGCCCTTCACTGGCCTTATCGAGTCGTCCCACCGGAAAGATACGCTTCGGGTGGCCAATGAAATCTACAATGTTGTTTTTCTCGAATCGGTTATCGGTCGTGCAAACAATGCCCACCGGCTTGTTGAGAGCGATGTACACATGGGCATCATTGGTGGGACGAATGGGTTTGCCGTCGACACGAACTTCGTCGCCTTCCTTCACCTTCGTGCCCATTTCGGGAACCTTACCATTGATGGTGACGCGCCCCTCTTCGATGAGAGCATCGGCAGCTCTGCGCGAGCAAAAGCCGACTTCGGAGAGGTATTTATTGATGCGGGTTTCCAACGGGTGCGAAGGTATGTTTTTATAACCGCAGAGGCGCAAAGAACACAGAGAATATTCTGCGAACTCTGCGCCTCTGCGGTTAAAAAAATCAATCTTCGTGTTCCTCTTCCGTTTCGCCCTGTGTTTGGTTCACTGCCGCTCCGGTGATTTCCGTATGCCGGATTTGGCCGCCGAGGTATGCCGCGCGCGACACTACCAACAAGCTGAACAGTGACAGCACTAATACGACACGGGTGAGAAGATTCGCTTGAGCAGACTTAATCTTGGTGAGATACAGAGCCACTATCGAAACAGTGCCTAGCACAAGCATCGACACGAACGCCCAGAAGCCGGCATCTTCATGAAGCTCAATGGCGCTTTCTAATACGCCTGGAATATGTTCAACCGCCTCTTCTGCACCCTCGCCCGTAAACTTGGCAATGGCAGCACCAATGGCTGAGATAATGAATACGTTGAATGCAGCAATCGAAGTCTGTTCGCTCTTGTGCCAAAGGCTATGCGCCAGCACGAGCATTCCGAAAAACGCCCCGAAAAGAGGGAGGTGAACAATGAGCAGGTGGATGTGAGCTTGGTCCATCAGTGTGTTTTTGGTCGGCTAAGAAAAGGAGATTCTTGGATTGCCTGCGTTGAGGAATATCAGGATGATAGGATGATAGGATGATAGGATAACAGGATTGTAGGGAGTGACGAGGCGCTCTTGCTACTTTCAACCTTCAACTTTCCACTAATTATGGAAAGAGAAACACAATCGCAATGAGTGTCTTGTGTCCCCTATAATCCTACATTCCTACAATCCTACAATCCTACAATCCTCGCAAATCAATTTTCCCCTATGTTTGGCACTCAACAAACACCAAACTATGACATCAACCACCAAAACCGGTCACCCCAAAGGACTGTACTTCCTGTTCTTCACTGAAATGTGGGAACGCTTCAGCTACTATGGCATGCGTGCCATCTTCATGCTGTTCATGGTAAAGACACTTTTATTGTCCGACAAAGAAGCTTCCGAGATCTACGGTAGCTACACCGGACTCGTTTACCTCACTCCGCTGTTGGGTGGATACTTGTGCGACCGCTACTTAGGTAACCGTCGCAGCATCATCATCGGTGGTTTGCTGATGGCTCTCGGTCAGTTCTTCATGTTCCTTTCGGCCAGCGCCGGTGCAGAGGGCGGTATTGCATTGATGTGGACCGGTCTTACCGCACTCATTATTGGTAATGGTTTCTTCAAGCCGAATATCTCTACCATGGTGGGTCAATTATACCCGGAAAACGACCGTCGTATCGACAGCGCCTTCACCATCTTTTACATGGGTATCAACCTAGGCGCATTTTTCTCGCCTCTGGTATGCAGCTCATTCGGCGATGCCAAATGGGGCTTCCTGGCGGCGTGCTTCGGTATGTTGCTCGGACTTGTAGGATTCATTGCCTTGCAAAAGAAGTATCTAATTTCAGAACAAGGACAGGAAATCGGGTTGCCGGTGAAGCCACTCGATGCAAAGGCTATTGCCATGATTATCGGGTCGATAGGCATCATCTTCTTCATGCTAAACTTCAAGCAATGGTTCGGCGCCGAGCACGACATCATCAGCTATTTCATTTACGGATCCATGATTCTCATGCCCATCATCATCCTTACCGATAAAAGCCTGCGTCGCTTTGAGCTCATGCGCATCTTGGTAATTCTGATTTTGGTGTTCTTCGTAATATTCTTCTGGGGCGCGTTCGAACAAGCGGGAGCATCACTCACCTTGTTTGCCGACCGTCAGACCGACCGCAATGTGATGGGTTGGGAAATGCCGGCGGCTTGGTTCCAGTCTATCAATCCACTCGCGGTTATCACGCTTGCTCCTCTGTTCACCATTATCTGGGGCTTTTTACACAAGCACCGCATGGAGCCATCATCACCCACTAAAATGGCATGGGGTCTTGCATTGGTTGCTATTGGTTATGCCATCATCGCTATCCCGGTTAGCGGACTTGCTCCAGGTGCAAAGGTTAGCATGTGGTGGCTTATTGCCCTCTATGTTATTCATACCATGGGTGAGCTTTGCCTCTCACCTATCGGCTTGTCGATGGTATCGAAACTTGCTCCGTTGCGCCTTTCATCGCTGCTCATGGGAACTTGGTTCTTGGGCAATGCCGCTGCGAATAAGTTTGCGGGCACACTGAGCGCCCTCATTCCACCTAGCGAGCCCACCGCCGACCAAGTATGGCCTACCATCCTCGGCTACGAAATCACGAATCTCTATCAATTCTTCATGGTCTTCATCATCATGACCGGCATCGCAGCAGGTATTCTGTTTGTGCTGAGCCGTGCGTTGCAGAAGATGATGGCAACGGCAGAATAGTGGCGAACGGCGAATGACGAGTGGCGAATCTGCTCATCATTCGCCACTCGCCATTCGCCATTCCTAAGTATCCAGTACCTACTCCCCAGTACCTATAAGTATGTGGTCCAAACACCCCAAAGCCCTACCCTATCTCTTCCTCTCTGAAATGTGGGAACGATTCGGGTATTACCTCATGATTGGCATCTTCACGCTGTACCTGAAAGACCGCGAGAGCGGCTTCGGTATGACGGAGAAAGAGTCGGCCGATTTGTATGGAACGTTCATCGCGCTCGTATTCCTTACGCCGTTTATTGGTGGCTTGTTGGCCGATCGTTATCTCGGATATCGAAAGTCAATCATCATCGGTGGACTGCTCATGGCAGCCGGTTACATGATGATGGGGATTCACTCGCTGCCCATGTTGTATGTGGCCATGACGCTCGTGATTCTAGGCAACGGTTTTTTCAAACCGAACATCTCCACCCTACTGGGTAGCTTTTACTCCAACGAGCAATACAAAGCCAAGAAAGATGAGGGCTACAACATCTTCTACATGGGCATCAACATCGGGGCGTTTATCTGCAACTTCTTTGGTGCAGCGCTCATGATTCTGCTCGGATGGCAGTGGGCGTTTTTTGCAGCAGGTATAGGAATGGTCATAGGGGTTATCGTATTCATGACGGGCACGCGCCATTACGAAGGTCATACCGAGGCGAAAGGCACGCAGCCCGGCGATATGCCATTGAGCAAAATTGTGTTGCTCATTCTGGTACCTTCGGTCATCTTCGGCGTGATTGGCTGGCTCATAAAAGGCGTTGAATCTGCTGCCAATCCCAACGCGGCCATCTTCGGAAGCGATAGCACTGACGCATTCATTTTCGCCTGCATTCCGGTGATTTTGTTTTACGCATCGCTCTTCTTCCGCGCTCGTCCTGATGAGCGTAAGCAGATAGGAGCACTGCTCACCATCTTCGCTGTGGTTATTCTCTTTTGGGCTGTATTCAAGCTCAATGGATCGGCACTCAACACCTGGGCCGACCGCTATACCGACCGCGAAGTGACCGGTACAATGGCTACAGTGACGGATAATCTTAGTTTTTCTAAGAAACTCACCTACGCTAAAGACAGTATCGATGCATACGATGATCAATTCCGACTCATCAAAGAAGACGGAAAGGTTCAAACGACTTACGACTACCCCGTTTATTTCAAAAACGCAACCGCCGAACAACGCCCGGCGGAAGGCACGCAGGTAAGTTTGTGGGCGACCAATCTTAGCCAGTCAATCAACCCATTTTGGGTGATTTTGCTAACGCCCGTGGTCGTTGCCTTCTTCTCCTTCCTGCGACTTCGGAATGCCGAGCCCT
>Ga0315902_10006802_pt1 | contig 15755 bp, 10 predicted proteins | sample LakEriMetagenome_9_FD_203523 | JGI IMG/M metagenome (GOLD analysis project Ga0315902, IMG submission 203523) | Freshwater fungal communities from buoy surface, Lake Erie, Ohio, United States - Buoy 12 MA117 | ecosystem: Environmental > Aquatic > Freshwater > Lake > Lake biofilm | place: USA...
ATTTGTTGTTTTAGCGGAGTGTTCATTTCAGGCCTTTGTATTCATGCACAAGTTATGTTTTTAATTCGATTGATGCGTATTAATTTTAAATGCTGACAGAATTCGGAGGTTGTTTTTTTGTACCACGCAAGGGAATCATCGGAAAGGTAGTGGCCTACGTAAAGACGGCAGTATGGATACTGTAGAAATCATTCAGAGCGCTGATGAGGATCTGTCGAAGGAAGCGGTAGGATTTACTAAAAGAATACCCGGGTGTAAGCCCCGTTGTCGCAGACTACTTTTCCCGCAAAGTAGAATCTGATCATTATATGCTAAAATACCCATTCATTATGCCGGAAAAATTTCGTTACTTTGGAGTAAAGTATACCCGTATGAATAGAAAAGATGCCATAAAATGCCTTGTTACCTCAGGACTTGCCATATCAGCAAAGCAATCAGACGCATTCACCAGCGAATCAAAAATCCATTTTGTTAGTCTGGGTAAAGCCGGTAGTCATGTGTGTGCCTATATAAAAGAAAAAGGCTTAAAAGCATCTTACTCCACTATCTCTCATTATGAATATAGGGAATTAAATCGTATTCATTTTGCAACTCCTTCGCAGGATAATTTGACCGGAATGGATGGAGAACATACTGCTGAAATACAAAACAGGGTAGAACTTACATCCGAAATAAAAGCACTTTTTAACAACAACGATACGTATATTCTTTTATCAGCCTTAGGTGGCAATACGGGCACTAAACTGACTGTGGAATTGGCATCGTGGTTAACTTCAAAAAATAAGAATTTTCACATAATCAGTGGTCTGCCGTTTAAGTTGGAAGCGAAGAGGCGTACATATGCTGCTCAGGCTGTTTTGAATTTAAAGAACTACCCCAACTTTTACTATTTTGATAACGAAACATTGCGTGATGTATACGGTAACATACCTATTGTTAAGTTAGTTGAAAATTCTGCAAATCAGTATTACCAACTGGCTCAAAACATTGTTGGTAAAAGTTATTCATAACCATTATCCCCCGTTGTCGCTTACTGCCTGTGTTGCTCGTTAGCATGAGGTCTCCCCTGTTTTCGCGTATTCCATAGAACGGTATACGTACTGTATTGCGTGAGAGCAGTTATTTCACCGCTACCGCACAAATAAAGCTCCACAAGGCACGTGGGAATTGATGTAATCAACGTGTCATTAACAAGTACGATATGTTGAATACACGTGAAAGTTAATTCCGGCTACTGATGAAATAGCGGTGAAATCTTTAAGAAATTATAGTTATCCTTAAGTGAAAGTTAAGTATAGTATGCAAAATGTATCGGTACACCGGGTCATTTATGCAAAAACTTTTCAATTCAGCAGTAAATAAAAAGTGATTTAGTAATACATACAAATGATAGAAAACATGCTATTCATTCATGCAGAATATGGTATATAGGGTTGACACTATATTTGACATTATAAAACACCACTCACATGAAAACTTTAGTACACCAAACAGGTTTCAGCTACACCCTGAAAAAATATTCACTATGCCTGCTGATGATGCTTGCACTAACATTCAATGGTTCATCACAGGCTGTATTTATTGGTCCTATGATTCATTACAATATAGAAAATAATACACGGGGTCATTTTAGTTACGGTATTGAGGCATCTTATTGGGCCGATGTTTCCTTACTTGTGCCCACTAGCATTGATTTCGGCATCGAATACGGGAACAAAAAAACAAGAATTTACAGCGAAGTGCAGGGCATATTCTTCGTATTGGGTTATGCTGCCGGTTATGTTCGTGAGTTTACCAGTTTAACTGAATCTACGGGAGGTTTTCAGGGCTCCTGTTGGGTAGCATTATTGGGTGGTTTTAATTTAAGGTATAGGCACATGGGTAAGAATAAAAACACGCTTGCACCGGGTATTTTTGTAAAATACCCGCTTCTTTACGATTTCCCTTTTTGATTGAAACCAGTAGCACAAAATTGGATCGCAGGTTTTATGTAGTCTGTCACTATTTGGCAAAACACGCGTGCACTTGGGTGAAAAATAAAAGATAAATACGGCTTAATAAACCAGCCCACGTTCTCGCGCATTCCGTAGAATGGGACAAGCACTGTAATTCGCTTAATCTTAGCAGTTCAAAGAAGTTCTCACACATCTATAATTCCTGAGCCAGCCTGTTGATTCAGTGGTACAACCACATCATTAACGTTTTTCGGGTACTGGTATGCTTAAGGTAAAACGTATAAAAAAAGGCGATTAGATTGTTCTAATCGCCTTTATTTGATTAATCACATACAATTTATTCTTTCACTAATTTGTTGAACGTATCAACACCGTTAATGGTTGCTTTTAGGGTATAAATACCATTGGGTAAATGAGCAATATCCATACTTACACTGGTTGAGTTTGGTGTATTGATGAACAGCGCCTGGCCTAATGCATTGAAAAGGGTAATCTCTTGTATTGCATTAGTGGATTTAACGGTGAATGAACTATTAGTTGGGTTAGGGAAAACACCCACAGTTACTAATTCAGTAGTAGTCACGCCTGTTACAGGTTTTTTACTAAACAATACGTTGTCAATATAAACGATGGATGAGCCTGTGGGTTGACTTGCAAAAATCAGTTGAGCAATATTAGCTCTGGTGGTTAGGCCGGTGAAATCAGCTAAAGAAACAGCTACGTGGTTCCATGTATTTAAAGTAGGAGTAAATGTGAGTTCGTGTTCTTTATCATCGCCACCACCAAAAGTGCTATCCGCACCAAAGTCAACTAATTTATACTTAAATGTGGTCGAATTTGGAGTCCACATATCAAACTCGAATGAATCCATAGCTGACGCATCTATTTGATTGGTTACTGTTTCGATTCCCACAAAATCCAATGACGAGTATTTTTTCACATCGTTTGATGCAACTTGCATATCTGTTAAGGTAGCAGCCGACCATGAAGTTCTCCAGGTATCAACAGCAACGTTGGTATATGCATTACTGAACATTGAAATAACATCAGAAGCTGATTTAGCGGGTGTAGGTGCTGCTACAGTGGGTTCAGGAATAACAGGGGCTTTGCTAAACATTACATTATCGATATAAACCACCGAACTGCCTGACGGTACGCTGGCAAAAATCAGTTGTGCAATATTTGCTTTAGTAGTTAAACCTATAAAATCGGCTAAGGGTACAGCAATGTGGTTCCAACCGTTTAATGTAGGAGTAGTTGACAGTTCATGCTCTTTATCATCTCCTCCACCAAAAGCACCGTCCGGACCAAAATCAACCAGTTTGTACTTAAACGTAGTTGAATTGGGTGTCCATAAATCAAACTCAAACATATCCATCGTATTGATATTTAATTGGTTTTGTACCATTTCAATACCAACATAGTCTAATCCCGAATATTTTTTCACATCGTTTGCTGCGACTTGCATATCAGTTAGCGTGGCAGCAGACCATGAAGTTCTCCAGGTATCAACCGGAACATTGGTGTACGCATTGCTAAACAGTGAAATAACATCAGATGCAGGTTTTGTAGGTGTAGGAGCAGCAACAGTAGGAACAGCCGGAGCACTTCCTGCTGAGAACGTGATGTTATCAAAATACGAAACCACATTTGATGTTCTACCTGCTAAGTTGAAATCGGGGAAAATGATAATTTGACTAATATTGGTTGAACTGGGTTCACCAATTTTTGAGGTAAAGTTGAACGTTAATTCTTCCCACTCGTTTATCTTGGTATTAGCCACTTTAATTTCACCGGAAGATGCACCACTGTCGGTAGCAAATTTGATACCCACATCGCTGATAACCGATTTGTAAACCATGATTTTAATGATACAATTAGATGCTGATAAGGTGAATGTACCAATATCAGTTCCCTTTAAAGACTCGCATCCGGCCCATGGCTGGCCTGTTTGCAACGAAGTGAATTTAGCCACTTTACTGGAAGTATTAGGGGCAGCTGAACTAGGATTATTAACAATCTCAAGTGGCGGGTTTGTACCATTTTCAAAAGTGGTCCATGTCCATGTGGCACCGACACCTCCTACTTCAAAATTAATTGGAGCGTTTTGCGAATACCCTATACCAAAGGATAATACGGAAAAACAAAGTGTAATAATTTTTTTCATGATCTATTTAATATGTGTTTATGTGTGCAATATAGAGAGTAAATACTTAAAGTCAATAATACTATAAGTATTTATTTTGATGAAGTTTCTGCATTAATTTGCAAGATGAAGACACCAAATCCGTACTACATATCCGAGTATAAAAGGCCATTGAGTGACTATTTTAGCTTTGGTTTGTCAATAGATTGCGTGGTTTTCGGTTATCAGGAGGGCGAGATTAAAGTTTTATTAATAGAGCGTGATGCCGAACCTTACAGGGGTCATTGGGCATTGATAGGAGATTTAGTTGAACCGGAGCAAAACCTGCGGGATGCAGCCAATAATGTATTGGAAAAACTTACCGGATTAAACAATATCTACATGAAACAGTTTTTCACCTTTGGCTATGTGGATAGGCATCCATTGGGAAGGGTTGTTACAGTTGGATATTTCTCATTGGTAAAAAGCATTAATTACCATCCTATTGCTTCTTCTTGGGCAAAATCGGCCGAGTGGTTTAACATTAATGAATTACCGGAGTTGGCATTTGACCACCATGAAATATTATTAAAAGGTATAGAAACGTTAAAAAACGAAGTTAGGCAAAAGCCTATCGGCTTTGAATTACTGCCTAGCAAATTTACCCTACTCGACTTGCAGTTATTGTACGAAGCTTTGCTGGGTTATAAGTTCGACAAATCGAATTTCAGGAAAAAAATACTTGAAATGAGTATACTAAAACCACTTAATGAGTATAAGGACAACGTTTCGCACCGACCAGCCAAATTATATAAGTTTGATGAAAAAAGGTACCGACAACTCGAAACCGAAGGCTTTAATTTTGAGCTGTGATTAGACATTTTTTGAGTGCGTTTTTTTGTCAAACTACTTTATTGTGCAGCTCGCATCGAGGCTAATTTAGTTTTAATTATTTTTACTTTTTCCTCCGTTAAATCATAATTCCACATCACCCGGATGGCTAGTAGGGTACCTAAAATGGGTATACCCGAAAAAAATAATCGTAACCCTGTAATTGCGCCTTCAGGCTGAGAAATAGAACCGGCTTTGAATGATACAACCGACATAATCAGTCCCGTTAATAAACCTGCGATAGCAAATCCAAACTTTACCATCCACCAGTAAATAGCCCCTAAAACACCTTCCCGCCTTTTGCCTGATTCCAGTTCATCCAAGTCGCACACATCAGCGGTCATTGACATCATTAAGGTAAACAAACTACCAATACCAAACGAGAAAAAAGGTAATGCGAATAGAAACATATAAGGCTTACCGGGGATAAATAAAAACCATAACAGAATGTATCCAAAAACAGATATCCCTTGACAAATCAAAAACGCTTTTTTCTTCTCTATTTTTTTGCCCATCCAGGCAACGGTAGGAATGACAATGCATGCGGTAGCCAAGGCGCCACCACAACCAAATAATGTAGGCCAAATACCGGCAGCTGCTGTATCCCCATCAAACAAGTAATAGACTACTATGAAAAATGTAAAACCTGCAACCGTATTAAACGCATTGAAAATAAGAAAAGTGGCTACACATAATTTTCTAAACGGTTTATTGGCAAATGCTTCCTTAAAACTGTGTACTATTTCTTTTAAGTCTCTGCCTATAGTTTTGTAGGTTAGGGGTTGCAGCGAATGATCAAACTTTGTAGATTTACTTCGAACAAAAAAAGCAGGAACCATGGCCAATAGCATAAATATGGCACCAATCCAAACGGCAAGTGTTCGTGTAGCTGTATCTGCATTGGGAAACCACGAAGGGTCATACATAACAACCCAAAACCATGGAGCAATTACCCAAGCAAACTGTCCGATCCACTGCGAAATAGCCATTATGTTGGTACGCTCATGAAAATCATCACTCATCTCATAGCCCATGGCTACATAAGGGACGCTAAAAATGGAAAGTCCGATGTGAAAAATGAGTGAGAAAGTAAGAAAAAATACAAAATTGTATACCACACTATCTTCTCGATACAATTGCCACATAAGCATAAATGTAATACCCATTATGATGGAGCCAATAAATACATACTGCCTTCTTCTTCCCCATATTGACCTGGTATTATCCGATATAAATCCCATGATTGGATCAAAGAATGCATCTACAATGCGCGGCACAAAAAACAATATGCCCCACATCCAGGATGGCATACCCAAATTCTCAACAAGCACAACCATAAATATACCTAAAGCAGCTGGGAACATCTGATTGGCGAGCATGCCTATACCGAAAGCAATTTTTTGTCCTAGTGGAACTTTTTTTGATAAGTCTGTTTGGGTCATTTAGGTGTTTTTTTAATGATGATGGTTTGCAATGCCTTAGAATTTATAGCAGTATTGATTGTTTCGTTGATTAATTTTATATGCGCAGTATATGGATCATCTGTTGGATTGAAGATAGCAAGCGCAATACTTCCATCCCGATTTTGCACAGCAGTTGTAAGTATTTGGCTGTTATCAGCCTTGCAGCCAATTCTTACTGAACCCGGACGCATAAATTTGCTAAAATGGGCCATTACATAGTACAGTGGAGTAAAATATACTTCATCTTTTTCCGTATCAACAATAACAGGTGCAATGCACCAATTTTTAAACCAATTAGGTCCGCCTTGGGTATTTAACACCATATTCCAATCAACCCAGCCGTTCACATAATGATTTAAGCAACCGATAATATCTGTAGCATACCTGTTTACAGGTGCATATTTGGGATGTAAATATTTTTCTTTTTCACTTGCCCAATCCCATCCCCAATCTGTCGCTTCTTTTTTCCAATACCAGGTATCATCTCTCCATTTCGGCACTTCCGCATCAATACATCCTTCGGTTTCAATAATAAATTTATTGGGTGCTTTTTGATGCGCATAGTCTAATGCATCCGGAAAATAATCATAAGTACTTTCGTACCAGTGAATAGCTGTTCCTGCATAATATTTTGACGATTGGTCATCTCGATACATCTCATCTACCCATTCTTTTAATCCGGCTCGGTTCTGATCGTATCCTAAAATATTTACATGGCCCCAACCATTTACGGCCAAAGTTGGCCCCAAATGGTGTTGAACAAAATCGGACATTTCTTTAGGTGAAAACAGCGTGCTTTCCCAATTATTCCCATTGCCATGCGGTTCGTTTATTACGGTAACGCCCCATACATTGATTCCTTCTTTTTGATAAGCCGATAAATATTTGATGAAGTACAATGCAAATGCATTTTGATATTGAGGAAGTAATTTACCCCCCACATAACTTTTGTTATCCTTCATCCATGGCGGGGCGGTCCATGGAGAGGAAATGATGTTAAAACCTGATTTTGAAATGTGTTGAGCAGCTTTAATCATGGGAATTAAATCAGCCGTATCATCTTCAATGGAAAAATGACTTAACGCCAAATCATTTTCTACTTTAGCATATGTATAATTGCGCAATGAAAAATCGCAAGAAGCCATGTGTGTACGGGTTAACGAATAATTTGCCCCTGATTCACTAAAGTATGCATTTATAATTTTTTGCTTATTTTCATAACTTAATTGATTAAGTAAGTGTGCTGATGCTTGTGAGAAAGATCCTCCAAATCCAACTATTTTTTGAAACTTTACTTCAGGATCAATTTTTATGGTTAGTGCTTTTTCTGCCGGTTTAAAATTATAAATACGGGTTAGTGCGTGTCCTGTTTCTGATGTTTCGTATACTTCAACTTTCAAGGCACTGGGTTGATTGCATTGTATATGAACAAAACTAAGGATACTTATCATTAAGCTATACCATATCATTTGATGTTGTTTCATAATCGTAGTTAATTAGTATCGCGGTAGCCTAACTTGTTTAAGTAACTCTTGTTTATTTCCATTAAAGGTTTTCACAACGGGATGTCCATCTCGTGTGAGTTGTTTAAAAACGCCTTCGTCTACCTTATCCCAAATGGCATACTTGGCTTTACCATCACTGGTAAACACACCAAAATGATTTTCGGAGCCATTTGGATGTTGAGCGTCCTTCCATTTTTCATCAAATGCTTCAAAATAAAAGCAGGTGATTTTTTCACGGTTGGTCCATGTACGAATGCCTTGGTAATACAAAGCTGCCTTATATTCATCACACGCATTTGAACCCTCGTTGCCGTAATACCCATCGGATTGAGATGCCCAACCGGTTTCACCAATATGTATAGGTTTGTTTACACCAATTGATTTCATATACTTAACAACGTGATGATACTGAGCTTGGGCATACTGAATAGAACGTTGCATTAACGAATCAATTTTGACTTCATGAGTTAATTTGTTTTCATTCGGTTTCAGCAACCAAAATACAGGATTGTAGTGCGTGTCGTGCATGGGATAGGTATGAATAGAAACATAATCCACTGCGTTGTATAATTTTTTCAATTCACCGGTATGATACATGTAATCCCCTCCACCCCAGGAAGCATAATTATCGGAAGAGGTAATCCATATATCTGGAGGCAATAATTTTTCATTCTTTAGCCGCTGCAAATAATTTACCCATTTTAAAATAATTTCAGCTTTTACATAATAGCTTGTTGCCCACCTAACCATGGCCTCATTACCCACCGAAATTATTTTTACAAGTTGTGGATACTGATTAGCCAATTGAACCGCACGATGAATTTCAGCGGCATTGGCTGTTTCGTTTTCTTTCTCATGATTAGGCGTATTTGTCCATGCCCCTTCGCAATCCATCCAAGTACCCAACATCACGTACATTTCAAGTGTAGAATCTTGTTGTTGTAATTCAGCAATAGCCTGCAATAAGTTTTTTACCTCAGCGTATTGGGTATTATACGTGCGCAACACCTTTATTCCAAGTGCTTGTAAGATTTTTATATCGTCTTTAATCTGCTGAACACTTGGTTGCGAATCTCTGCTTGTGGTACGGTAACCTCCATAACAAATGGCTTTGTAATTAGTATCACCCAAAATTTGTGCAGCGGTTTTATGGTTCATACCTTTATGTTCATTATTTTCATGTGATGAGCCGCATGAAACTACCATGCAACACATAAGCATGAATAAAACATATGGTAACCAAACGTTATTCATACAATTACTTCAAAATGGATGAATGAATGAACACCGTAATTTGGGTAATTACTCCTGTTCTATTAAAAATAAGCGTACTTATCTCTTGATTTAGATACAAAGAAGGTTGTTTACTTACACTACCGTCATGCTTTTCTATTAGAATAGCATTTTCATTTGCCAAGCTATAAATAATAGGCACCTGACAATAAGTAAAACATAAAGAACCAATTGGAGGAGCTAGTGTTTTATGCTCTTGCTTAACCGTTACATAACGATACAAGCGTGCTTCGGTTGTAAATTCATTTTTACGAAGCATACATGGATTAAAATAAATACGTCCTTCAGCCACAAACACCCCTAACTCACCAAATCTGCTTAACACATCTTCCTTTACTTGGCCGGTCATACCGGGTTGTTGAACGCCTTTATTAGCCGGTGTGTGCGAATAAGGATCTGTTGGAAATGCACCATATAAGGAAGGAGACTTATGCACCCCAATTCCTTCACTAATTTCGTAGTAATGCTCCAATAACTTTCCAATTACATCCGGATTTTCTTTAGACTCCATGGCGTTTAAACATACTTCTTGTACGGCCAATTGCAACTTTGAAACCATGTGCCAATAAATAGAACCCAATCCTTCATAACCATAAAATGTGCCTGAGCGGCCAGTAAATGATTTGTGATCAAACACCTGCTCATACAATGCCAATACCATGTGTTTTTCCTGCTCCACTAATTGGCCATATTTTTCAGCATTCAATTTAAACAAGGCATGATGCAAATCATCGGCATTTTTAAAGTTACCATTAAAACGACATACACCATGAATATCTTGCTCAACAATAGCATAATCGTTTGCAGCCAGCAATGTTTGTAATAGGGTTGATTGTTGAATGGCTGATGCAGGAATTTTATTTTTCTCCAAAAACTTAGGAAGATTTTTGTTTGGATATAACAAATAACTAAACTGATCATGGCGGAACAATCGGCTTTGTTTCATGCTGTTTAATAATTGCAAACTTTCATTAGCCGAAAGATAACCAGAACTGAGCACGGCAACTTGCCCTTCGAGCATTTCACTTAAGTGCGAAATAGCAATACCATCTTTGTGTATGCTCATTAAATTATATGCATGGTACATATTATCAGCTCGTTTATTTACTTTAATGGTATGCTCAATAAAGTTTAAACTTACTTTTATAAATGCTTTGATTCTGCGATAAGAAAGTGTTCGTTTCTCACCCCAAAAAGATTGCTTATAAATATGACTTCGATAGTCGCTGGCTGCTTCGCCTAAGTCATATAAAATTTGTTTTCGTTGTTGATCATTGAGTCCGCCATGCAGAAAGGTCTCATGGGTATCAAAAACTGCATGTACTTTTTTGAAATAAATAATCAGTTCGTTTGATATTTCAACTCGTTCTTCAGACGTTTGAAGCAACATCTGATCAAAAAACACCAAAAACCTTCGTAGGTAATAGAGAGTTACCATAGAAACACCATTCCCTACCAGTGCATTATTGGCATCGTTCCATTCAGGGCGTTGGGTATTCATCCAGATTCCGGCATCTGGAACGAAGTTAGAGAGCTTGGATAAAACAGTAGCCAGTATTTTTTCAATAAAATTTACTGTATATATCTTTTGATTTTGGGCCACTAAAAGCGTAGCATCTGATCCGATTGCATTACGTTCATGGCGGATTTTGGCATCTAGTTTCGAATCAAATTCAATGGTATCTTTTGCATTCTTTACAATATCGGTAAATCCTTTGATTTTATAGGGAATATTCGCGTATACAAATACATCATCATGAAAGGTATGAGCCAATTTACCAGGATAATGTTTCTCATTTATTTCTAATAATTTGAGTAGGTATATAATCTGATGATCACCCCAGTATCCGATATACGACCATGGATTATCGTGTTCTACCGTTTCCCAATCAAAACCATCTTTGCTAAGACGGTAAGGGTTATATCCTTCAAATGTTGTAGCATTTAAAAACTTATGAATCATTGCTTTCGTAAATGCCGGAAACGAAATAGACAAGGCCTCCCAGTTTTGGAAAATATCTCTCCAATTGCCTTCATAATTCAATATTTTGGTATGTGTAACGGCATTGTGAGTATGAATCGAAAATTTATTCCATGGCCTACTTGGATCACCATGACGTCTACTGAATTTCAAAGGTAAGTATTCAGTACATAGGCGTACAAAGTTCTTGTCATCAACAGAACTACTAATAGTTTCCAATTCAAAAACAGAAAACGTTACCGGCAAACTTTCTAATACTTTCTGGTGCTTTTCGTAAACGTATTTATTGGCCGCTATTATAGATTTAATAAAATCTGCTTTTTCAATTTCGTAGTTATAGTCAAAAACTCCCCCTCGCATAATGTTGAATAACGTATTTGAAAAATGCCGAGTATCTCGATATACATCATTCGAAATCTGAATGGCATCAGCCGAAGCATTTAATTCTATCAAGCGTTTAGATCCTAGCTCAATATCATTTAAGATATTCTGATAAAGGTTTGGATTGGATTTAATCTGATGTATTAGATCAACCACCTGGGCCTGACTCTGATTAACATCAGCTACAATTATCCACTGTTTTTTGTTGTTGGGAGTCAATACTACTTCTTCAACAACAAAATATGCACCTCGTTCGGCTTTTATATCCTCTTCTTGTGCTATGTATTCACCGTTTCTAAATGCATCCAATTGCAAAGATGATAACAAGTAAGTTGGCTTTTCTAACCCCAGTGACCAAGCGACATTAGCTATTAGTGATTCACTAGGTTCTGCTCTATCTACAATAACTGCACTAAGTGCAAAAACACCTAAACCAGATTCCACATCTAACTCATTTCGCTTATACGCATCTACTAAAATGCTGGTAGTATTTTGCAAGTCACTACTTACACCATTAGGCATTATGTTTTGTAGGCCATCTAGTAGGTGTATTTGAATATCTTGATTACCGGTATTTTCTAATGTAGATTTACGAATAAATCCGTAAAGATTGCTTGTATTCCATTCGTATCGGAAAGTGAGTGAAAAATGATGATTAATCTCTTCAAAGATGATTTTATTCCCGATAGTATTCTTGTACAGATTTCGGGTAATTGGGTACAGATTTGAATACCTATATGAGAACGGTTCCCACACTAGTTTTTTACCGTTTTGTATTATTTGAAAAATACTTTTAGATCCGGTGACATCATACGATTCGGTGATTTTATCAGCAGTATAATATGGGAACAAAGCACAATCTGCATTTTTGCGTCCTGCTGTAATTCCGCCATTATTTGAAAGAAATAACCAATGATTGGAATCACTTACCACACTCATAAAAAACGGACGCATTTCATTGTGATTGGTAATACAGAAAAAGTATTCCCCATCTAATTCCACTTGTTTAATGCCCACTCCGGCATATTCTTTAATTTCTTTTTGGCTTAACATGATAGTTTACTTCTTCACAAAAAAATAATTATAAAACAAGGCCACTCTTACATCAATTTAAAAATAAATAAGCACAACGTATTGTGTTTATAATTCTTTGTAGACCCTTACATAATCGACAGTCATTGTTACCGGAAATGGTGTATATTCATTTGGAGGTCCAACAAAATTTCCACCCACTGCAATATTTAATATAATAAAAAAGGGTTGATTATAAACCCATTCGCCAGGTACTTGATCACGTGTTATTCTTTTGAACAAATAATTATTGACAAAGAAGTCAATTTTACTATCGTTCCACTCAACTGCATATGTATAAAAATCACTATCAAATCTTCCATTTTGAAGTGCATATGGCGCAGTGATGGCTAATCCACCTGAGTAACCTGGACCGTGAATTGAGCCATAGGTAATATTAGAAAACTTACCTTTTTGCTCCATGATATCAATTTCACCACATTGAGGCCAATTTACAGCTCTTATATTATTACCTAACATCCAAAAGGCCGGCCAAATACCAGATCCGGTAGGTGTTTTGATACGTGCCTCAATCTTACCATACTTAGCTGAAAATAACCCTTCGGTTTTGATACGTGCCGATGTGTATCGACCAATATTATCTTTTAGTGCCCGAATTAACAAATGTCCGTTTCCGTCTAAAGATGCGTTTTGTGGATTATTGGTATACGTTTGAAGTTCATTGTTGCCCCACCCATTTTGTCCGGTACCTAAGTCGTAGATCCAGTTTGCTTTATTAGGTACAGTGCCAGAATCTCCGTCAAAATCGTCACTCCAAACCAGTTCAAATTTGCGTTCAGGCAACGTTTGTATAGGGTCAACCTCGCAACTTGTAAAAAATACGACTAGGGTAGCAATAATTATTGTTGTATTTAAGGTATTCATTTATTTTATCTTTTATAATGTAATGCTGAAATTATTTGTAGAAGTATATATTATCTAAAATAAAATTTGGCCCACCGGTAACGATGATAGCTCCAAGGTTATCTTTTTGGTTAAGGATAGCTCCACTGAGCGGAATATCAAATGATTTCCAAACACCTGATTGAAAACCGCTAAGTGTAGTTCGTAAATCTTTATCATCACCCAGCGGGTTTCCTGTATTCACATCGGTTTCGATTATTTTATTCGCACCAATATCTCGTATTTGAATACCTATTGAAGTAGAAGCATTTTCTACATAGGCATCTATGTGTAGAAAACCCAAAGTAGATGCATCGACAGGGTTCTCGGTAAACATAATTCCTGTATAATTATTATTGATGTATTGCGCTACTTGGCCGGTGCGGGTAGTAAGTATTTCAGTTACGGTAGTTGATCCCCCAAAACCCGGAGAAAAATTACTGGTAGTAGCGTTGATATAAACATCACTGAATATAGATTTTACATCGCCTTGAGCTCGAGTAGGTATTGGAGAAGCGGCCAATTCGCCTTTGCAATCAACAACGAGTTTTCCTTTAGCTTTACTACCATTCACTAGCGCAGTAATCTCTGAAATACCAACACCCAACACGTTTACAGTTCCATTGGCATCTACACTAGCTACATTTGGATTTGAACTTACATAGGTAAAATAAGCCGATGAGGATAGCACCTTCACATCTTGACCGTTCACTAAATTATAAATATGACTTTTACCTGATATTGCAATTGATGAGCCTACAAAAGCCTTAACAGTGCTCACTTGTCCATCTATAATACTAGACGTTGGATTCCCAATATTTCCCAGTTTTTCAAACTTTAGTTCATCAAACCAAAGTACATACCCCAATCCATTTGTGGACTGCGTACCTGCTGCAAACCAAAATACACCTCGTTCATTGGTTAACATGGAAGGATTAGGAATCGGAATGATTACTTTTCTCCAATTGGTACCCACATTAACATTTTGTACCGACACTTGATTTTTATCTCCTAAGTAATCAATACCAAATCCAACATCACCAAGACTCACTCCGGTTGATGCTTTCACGTAGAAAGTAAGGGCATCGTACCCCGAAAGATTACGTCCGGCTCCATCTATTCTGAAAATTGCTCCTGCGTAATTTCCGGTCGGATCGGTGTTGTTTGGTACATCAATGCGAATAGAAGCGCTACTCTCAAAACCTTCTTTTAAATCAACCGAAAAAACATCGGGTTTTGCATTGGCAAACGGGAAGTAAAAGTTAGAACCTAAACCAATAAAATTGTCTGTAAAAATAGCTGCTGTAGTGGCAGTCGATGCCAAAACAGCATCTTCAGATAATTCCCTTTCACAACTCCAACCTAACATGGCGATTGAAGATAAACTCAGTATAATCTTAGTTTTGTATGCTGCAGTATTCATTATGTTTACTTTTTTGAGTAGTAATTAATTATTAATATTTATTTGAATATATGTTCGAAATTCCCATTCATTCCCGTTTGGAAACCCTATAGCATTTGGGTCAGGAACAAACTGCCCTAAGACATTCAATGTTGTTGTAGGTGCATACCTGTTAGAGTACTTATTCAACGTACGATAAGTTCCGCGTACGCCTATTTTACTACCCGGTAGCATAAACCAATCGGGTTTACTAACTTCGATGGACCAATCTCCAATCAACTGCAGGGGGAATGTTTGATTAAAATCTCTGTGGTAATCAAACGGGCCCCAATCATCAATTTTAAGCATAGTAATCAATTTCATTTTTCTGTAAATGGTACGTACATCCACACCATAACGATGAATGGTACGTGCATCACTTCCGTTGGCTTGTCCATTACCTAAATACGCATTAGCAATCATACCAAATTGAGGATTAACTTTAGACACCACTCTGGCATTCAATTCCCATAAATCTTGAGCGGGTGCTGAATTAGGAAATGCAAACGTAGTTCTTCCATTAGCAAGAATCCCAATGGCTGCATCTTGCACCGTTGGTAAATGGCGGTAAATAAAACCAGCACTCATAGCCAATGTCGCATCTTCCATTCTATCATTATCCCATTCATACATCCATGTAGCAGGTGTAGGATCATAACTGACTAAAAGTTCGCCTGCCATAGTTTCTCTATTTCCTCTCACTGAAAATGGATCTTCCAGTATGTTTCTTGGACGTGCCGGTGCAG
>Ga0315902_10006807_pt1 | contig 15750 bp, 17 predicted proteins | sample LakEriMetagenome_9_FD_203523 | JGI IMG/M metagenome (GOLD analysis project Ga0315902, IMG submission 203523) | Freshwater fungal communities from buoy surface, Lake Erie, Ohio, United States - Buoy 12 MA117 | ecosystem: Environmental > Aquatic > Freshwater > Lake > Lake biofilm | place: USA...
GCTTTGTAGGGTTCCGGCGGGTAGTAGGCGCGGATGTCAGCGGCGAGCTGACCCACGACCTGCTTGTCGATGCCTTCGATGCTGATCTTGGTGTTTTCCGTGACGGTCACCTTCACACCTTTCGGGATCGGGTGCAGACGGTCATGGCTCTGGCCGAGCTGGAGATCGATGTTCGTGCCCTTCACCGCGGCGCGGAAACCGACGCCATGGATTTCAAGGTCTCTTTTGTAGCCCTGGGACACACCGACGATCATGTTGGTGATCAGGCGCTGGGTGGTGCCGTGGAGGGCACGGACAACGCGGTCTTCGGATTCACGGGTGACGCTGATGCTTTTGGCATCACCGCTCACGGTGACTCCAAGCGGGAGAGGCCAGGCGAGCTCACCTTTGGGGCCTTTGACCTGCACGATGCGGTCATCACCGACTTTGACGGTGACTTTATCTGGGATGGAAATGGGAAGTTTGCCGACGCGGGACATGGTAGCTGGGTGCGTTAGGGGTTGCGGCGCGGGGTTACCAGATGGTGGCGAGCAGTTCGCCGCCAACCTTGGCTTTACGAGCGCTGGCACCAGTCATGATGCCGCGGGAGGTGGAAAGGATGGCGATACCGAGGCCGCCGAGCACGCGGGGGATCTCGTCACAAGAAACATACTGACGAAGGCCCGGGCTGGAGACGCGCTTCAGATTGCGGATGACCGGGGAGTTGTCGTCGGTGTATTTGAGCTTCACCTTCAGGCGGGGATGCGCGCCGGTGGTGTCGAGTTCATAGCTCCAGATGTAGCCCTCTTCCTTCAGGATGCGGGCGAGTTCTTGCTTCATCTTGGAAAAGGGGGCCAAAACCTGCTCTTGTCCGGCGGAAAGGCCGTTGCGGATGCGGGTGAGGAAATCAGAGATCGGATCGTTCATGTCGTTTCGCGGGGTCCGTGTTGGGATGCGTTCAGGGGTTCAATCAGGCGGCCTCAGCGGCTTCCTCGGTCTTTTTCTTGCCCATCGCACGGAAGGGCATACCCAGCGCGCGGAGCATCTCGCGAGCATGGTCGTCGTTGTTCGTGCTGGTGACAAAGGTGATGTCGAAGCCGAGCGTGCGCTTGATCTTGTCGAGCTCGATTTCAGGGAAGATGGACTGGTCAGTGATGCCCAGCGTGTAATTGCCACGACCATCAAAGGCACGAGGGGCAACACCGCGGAAGTCACGCACACGAGGAACCGCCGTGCGGACGAGGCGCATCATGAAGTCATACATCTTGTTGCCACGAAGCGTGACTTTCACGCCGACGTTTTCACCCTCACGGAGCTTAAAGTTCGCGATGGCCTTCTTGGACTTCGTGATGATCGGCTTCTGACCGGTGATCAGCTGCACTTCATTCACAGCGTCTTCCATGGCCTGTTTGCGCTCGCCCTGGCTGCCAACGGAGCAATTCACAACGATTTTTTCCAGACGGGGAACTTCGTGGATATTGACCAGACCGAGCTGGCTTTTCAGTTCGGCGATTTTTTGCTTGTACAGCGTTTTGAGAACGGGCTCCATGGTTTCAGGGTGATGTGGTGGCTCCTGTCCCACGAGGTCCGGCTAGGGAATAGCCGACGCAGTGATCGCAGGGGGAGGCGAGGGGGCGGGATGGTGGCGAGTCTCCTCGATTGCGCAACCTCCTTTTTAAAGTTTTTCACAATGCTCAACCAAACCTCAAAAGAGCCGCAGGACACGAGCATCAAACCTGAAACAGCCAGCTACGGTCCATCGAAGGGCAATCCGGGAGCATTGAGGCCCTTCAAATGCTCACGCCCTTCGGCGCGGCGGCGGCGGGCCTCGGCAAAAAAGCTCTTCAAAATGGCCACGCAGTCATCCTGAAGCACGCCAGGAGTGATTTCACAGCGGTGATTGAGGTTTGGGGCCTGGAGGAGATTCCAGAAGCCGCCGGCGCCGCCTCCCTTAGGGTCGCCACAGCCAAAAATGACTCGGCGGACGCGGCAGTGAACGATAGCTCCGGCGCACATGGGACAAGGTTCCTTAGTGACGTAGAGATCGCAGTTTTCCAGACGCCAATCGCCAACATGGCTCTGCGCCTGGGTGAGGGCGAGCATTTCGGAGTGCGCCGTGGCGTCTTTGAGGGTCTCCACCTGATTCCAGGCGCGGGCAATGATGCTGCCTTCATGGACAATAACAGCTCCGATGGGCACTTCGTTTTGTTTGGCGGCCTTGGCGGCCTGACGCAGCGCCTCGCGCATGAAATGCGCGTCGTCTCTCACAAAGCTGTTCAGATCAGAGTTCAAAGTTCCAAGTTCCACGGTCGAGGCTTAATGTTCAGCGTTGAATGTTCAAGGTTCAATGTTTTAGAGAGGGATCATGACCCACGAGACGAATCTGATCCTCCCTTCCCTGCTGGCCGCTGACTGGTCCAAGGTGAACGCCGAGGTGAAGCGGGCCGAAGACGCAGGCGCGCAGTGGCTTCACCTCGATGTGATGGACGGCAGCTTTGTCGATAACATTTCGTTTGGCCCGCAGATGGTGCAAACGGTGCGGAAGTGCACGTCGATGTATTTGGATGTGCACCTCATGATTCACCGCGCGGACCATTATCTAGAGCGCTTTCTCAAAGCGGGCGCGGACAACATCACGATCCACGTGGAGGCAAACTACGACACTTCGGTGACGGAGACGCTGAAGCGCATCCGCGCCGCTGGAAAGCACGCTGGCATCGCGCTGCATCCCAACACGCCGTTTGAGGCCGCGCTTCCTTATATAAAGGACATCGACCTGCTGCTTGTGATGACGGTGGTGCCGGGATTTGGTGGCCAGCCCTTCATGGAGAAGGAAACCATGCCGAAACTGGCTGCAGCACGCGATTATCGCGCGGCGCACGGGCTGAAGTATCACCTCGAGGTCGATGGCGGCATCTACACGCACACCGCGCCGATCGCGCGGCAAAATGGAGCGAATCTCTTTGTCTGCGGCACGTCATCCTTCGGCCCGCCGGACATGCAGGCCTCGATGCGCGACCTGGCAGCGTCCGTTGCGTGACAGGCGACTCAAGGCAGCCGTCCCTCGTCCACGTCGATGTAGTGAGCGATGGTTTGGATGTCGTCGCGATGAGCGAGCCCGCCATCGGCTTTGCGTTTGGCGAGGATGTCCGTGATGTGATCTTTGAAGCCGAGTGTGGCGACGTAGTGATTCCAGACTAGCTTATCGGTGTCGTTGAGCGGGCGGCCGTGCTGCTGGCACCAGGCGAGGATCTCCTCGTCGCTGCCGCCTTGGAGCACACGGACCTTCAGTGCGTCGTAATCGACGTTCAAAAAGCCGCAGCAGGCTCCGTCACTGCCTTTGCCGAGATTTGCATGAAGGTCCTCCCAGAGCTGGCCGACGGCATGGAGGCGGATTTTGCCGGTCATGCGAGAGAAGTATTTCACGCCGGCAGTTTCGGCGAGGGGACTGCACGGGAGGGCGGCGGGATCGGGCTTGGGAGCGCTCATGCGGCAGTCCATGCGCGCGGAAGCTGGTTTCGCAATGCCGAATCGAGTCAGTAATCTGGCGCGAATGTTGCGCACTGGGCATGAGAAGCTAACCTCGCGCCTCGTAGCGCGTATTTTGTGTAATGAAGCCTCTTTTCTGCCTCCTCTCCTGTCTGTTCGCCGCCGCTTTCCCTCTCGCGGCCCAAACGCCTGCCCCCCTCGGGCCGGATGGCCTGCCAAAGGCACCAGAGCCGGTGGACAGCATCCTGCGGCTGCAGCTCTTCCTCGATTCCAAACTCTTCTGCCCGGGCAAGGTGGATGGAAGACCCGGCGAGTTCACCACCAAGGCGCTGAAGCGTTACCAAGGCGCCAACGGCCTGCCGGAGACGGAGATGGAAGTGCACACGCTGGATTTGTCATGGATCACCGAGCTGTTTACCACCTACACGATCCGCGAGGAGGATGCGAAGTTCGTCGGCGATGTGCCCGGCAAACCGTCATTGCAGAGCAAGAAGAAGTATCTGCCGTATGATTCGCTGCTGGAGCTGCTCACCGAGCGCTATCACACGTCGCCGGAACTCATCGAGTGGCTGAACCGCCCGATGAAGATGAGCCAGCTCAAGCCCGGAGACGTGGTGAAGGTGCCGAATGTGGCGGAGCCGTTTCAAATCGATCTGCTACAGCCGCTGCCGAGTCTGCCGGAGGTGCCTGAATTCCAAACGCGCGTGATCAAGATCGACACCCGGGAAAAACTGCTGGGCGTCTATGAAGGCGAAAAGCTGCTGGCGAGCCTGCCGATCACGCCAGGCAGCGGCCATCTGGCGACGCCGCCGGGCACGTGGAAGATCGTGGGCATCGCGCAGATGCCGACCTTCCGCTGGGATGCGGGCGTGCTGAATTATGGCGTGCGCACCTCAAACTTTTACGAGCTACCGATCGGGCCGAACAATCCGGTGGGCGTGATGTGGATCGGCCTGAGCAAGCCGGGGATCGGTATTCACGGCACGAACCAGCCGCAGACCATCGGCCGCAGCGCGAGCCACGGCTGCATGCGCACGGCAAACTGGGATGTGATCCGCCTTTCTCGCCTGATCACGAAGGGCCTGACGGTGATCATTGAGGGGCCAAAACCCGATCCGCGCCCGGTGATCGCGAAAACGACGCCGAAACCGGCCAAACCCGTGGCCGCCGCGCCTCCACCGCCCGAGCAAAAAAAGAAGTGGTTCCAGTTTTGGAAGAAATGAGCCCCACTGAGGCCTAGCCGACGTATTGCGTGGCAAAGAACTCATTTCCCTCCGGATCACGCAGGATGGCGAGCAGGATCGGCTCGCCCTCACGCTGAATCGGGGCCTGCAGGACCTTCGCTCCGGCCTTTTCGAGCTGCTCGACCTTCCCGAGCACGTCCTCATACTGAAACGAGAGGCCCGTGGGATTGCGCGCGCCATCATGACCGCCGTGCAGGGCGAGGATGGCGTCTCCGTGGCGGAGTTCGGACCAAAAATCGCTGATAAAGACCTCCGCGAGGCCCACAGCATCGCGATAGAAGGCCACCGCGCGGCGCATATCGGCCGCGAGGAGCATGAATTTCACTTTTTCCGGCTTCATGACGCACGGATGCTTCGCGAAGGCTTGGCAGTTCGCAAGCGCGGCGTAGTCTGCGCGCACATGAACCTCCAGCGCACCGTCCGCGAGCCCTCCCCTCTGCTTCCTTTTTTGTTCTCCGCCTTTTCTGAGGCGAAGAAGACCCGGGTGCGCCAATGGCTGAAGTATGGCGGCGTGCAGGTGAACGGACGCGTGGTCACGCGCCACGATCACGAGCTGAAAGCAGGTGACGAAATCGCCATCCAGCCACCGAAGGCACCGCCGCGCGAGCAGCGCGCCCCCCTGCCCTCCGGCCTGCGGCTGCTGCATGAGGACGACCACATCCTGGTGATCGAAAAAGGCGCCGGATGGCTCACCATCGCGAAGGACAATGGCAAAGGCCGCAATGCGTATGCCGTGCTGATGGATCACGTGCGCAGCGCAGATCCGCGTCTGCGCGTGTGGATCGTGCACCGCCTAGACCGGGAGACCTCCGGGCTGCTCGTCTTTGCGAAGACCGAGGAGGCAAAGCACACGCTGCAGGAGAACTGGCAGGATTTTGAGAAGCGCTACCTCGCAATCGTGGAAGGCAGCCCGCCCGAGGAGGAAGGCACGCTGCGCTCGCATCTGGACGAATCGAATCCGCTGCACGTGCGCAGCGCCCCGGCCGCCGAGGACACCCGCGAGGCGGTGACGCACTACCGCGTGCTGAAAAAGGGCCGCGGCCGCGCTCTGCTGGAGCTGACGCTGGAAACGGGCCGCCGTCATCAAATCCGCGTTCAGCTCGCCGATGCGCGCTGCCCGGTGGTGGGCGATGACCGCTACGGAAGCATCACGCAGGCCTTTGGCGTGAAGCGCCTGGCCTTGCACGCGACACGCCTGACCTTTGATCATCCCGAAACCGGCGAGGAGATGACCTTTGAGTCTCCATTGCCACCCGAGCTCGAAAAGATGTCGCCTTAAACGCCAACGGGACAGGCCTTGCGACCTGTCCCGCCGGGGAAATGCAATGTTTGAGTGGATCAGGCCGCCACGGCTTCCGCGCCCGCGCCTTTGTGGCCGAGCTGCTTCACCGCGAGGTTGAGCTGATCGTATTCGATCGGCTTCTTGATCACCATGACCGGTCCGTGCGTGAGGATGCGGCTCAGGATTTCGCTGTCGGGATAACCGGTGATGACCACGATGGGCAGATCCGGATTCAAGGCCTTAAGCTGGGAGTAAACCTCATCACCTGGGATGTCGGGCAGCTTCAAATCGAGGAACACGAAGTCGAACTTCTGCTTCTTCGCCATCGCGACGGCCTCGCTGCCAGTGCCGACGACCAAGCGGCCAAAACCGGCGCGCTTGAGGAACTGTTTGAAGAGCGCCTGCAGAGCGGGGTCATCGTCCACGACGAGCACGGTGGGCTGGCCACCTTCGTCGTCTTTGCGCAACACATCGCGATCGAGGAGGCTGCGCTTGATGCGCCAGCGACCGCCGATTTGCACGGCCGGTAGCTGGCCGCGCTGAACGAGGTAGTAAACGGTCGGGAGAGGAATACGGAGATACTCCGCAGTCTCTTTGACCGTCATGAGTTCGGGCGGGGCAGTGTCAGCCATAATGTGTAGTGCAGGTTAGAATCGCGTGGTGAGTCTGAGAGAAAGAAGACCGACTGGAAAAAAGAAGGACTGAGAGGAAGCGGTCGTTGGGGTGCAATTATCGCTATTTCAATACTTCCCTTGGGAGCAAGCTGGTCTTGTGATCCGGAATTATTGCTAGAATTGCGAAAGACTGTCACTAGTGCAACTCCGAATTGCCAATTGATGTAAATCTTTCCAAATCATGAACACTTTCATACAAATTGGGCTGAAAGCTAAATAGAACAGCCAGTCGAATGACTAAACAGGCGGCCCGAAGCCGACTCATGCGAGTGAAATCGGAAGAATTTCCAGATTGACTGTCCCCCACAGCACCGACGGAGGCCTGTCACAGCCCCGTAACCTTCACATCGGCTCTGGAAGCCGATACAGCGCTTTTTTTCCAAAGCGGCAGACTTCCTGACAGCGTGATTTCAGCGATTCGGGCAGCGGATGACTCTCCAATTCGACCAAAAAGCGAATCTGCAACCTGTGGCAAAGTTTGAGGTGCCAGTCGTCCAAATTCCCGCCCGGCTCCTCCGCCAGCACATCGTAGTGGCCGATGGTTTTATAGAACTTCGTGAAGCGGTTGTGCACATCAGCCTGGTCGATGTGGTTCACGCGGATGCAGCGCGCATCCAGCCACGCGCCGAGCATCGAAAGCCGGGGAATCCACCACGAGCGGTCCTCCGTGGCGAAGTAGCCAAAGGCCGCGCCGTCGAGCTGCTTTTTGAACTCCGCGCACTGCTCCAGCGTGAGGCCGGTGATGTAACGCGGATTGAGATACTGACTCTGCTTGCGAACACGCAGGTCTTTCAGACCGAACGCGGTGACCAGCGCGAGCACCAGCAGTGTCAGCACGCGGTAACGACCTCCGCGCGCGAGCAGCACTGCCAAGCCTACGCCGCCCAAGGGCAGGTAAAGCAACGCAGCTGGAAAATCCGTGAAGTGAAAGCGCTGCTCCTGCTTCAGAAACAAGGCATACGCCGCCATGCTGCCCGCCAGCGCCGCAAAGCACAGCCAGCCAAGCGCACGCACGCGATCCGTCTCCGCCGAAGCCTCCCGCACGCGAATCAGCGCGATCCAGCCCGGCACGAGTAGCGTGGAGAAAATCAATGTGGCGAGGCTGTCACTCAGCATCGCCGGGACGAGCTTCAGCATGCCCAGCAGGCCCAAACTGCCCACGCTGCCGCCCTCCGCCTCCAGCCCCGTGGACATAGTCACCCCGACGGCGAGATGCATGAGCGCCCAGGCCCCCAAAATGGTCAGCACAACACTGCCCGCAGGCCGCCACAGCGCGCGATCTCGTTTCAAGAAGCCCACGCACATCCACGCACCAGCCGCCACGCCTGCTCCCCCGACGAAATGAGGCGAGGACCATGTCGCGCAGGAGATGAAGAGCAGCGCGACCTGCCAGCGCCCGCGCAGCCACGCGGTGAGAGCCGCGAAGAGCATGACCGCCTCAAATTGATACGGAAACAGCCACATCAGGCTGTGACGCCAGTGCTGCTCCTGTCCGTGGTGCAGAAAAGGCAGGAAATGCGGCTGCATTTGCAGCGGGAAAGGCAGCAAGACCAGGCAGGCGAGCCCGGCAAGCAAGGCTGCGCCCGTGCGCCAGCCCGTGAGCGTGCGGATCAGCACCGCGGCCTGCAAAACGAGGATCGTCGTCATAACCACCGGCCCCACCACCAGGGTGGACTCCAGCGCGCCCAGTCCGGTCATCAAACGAATGAGCATGCCGAGCCAAACCGGCCCCCAATGATACCAAAAATCGGCCAGATGATGCGAATCGACCAACAAACCGCCCGTGGTCGCCGACCAACCATTCGCCACCGCGGCCTCTGGCATGCCACGCGCGAGAAGCGCGTAGAAGCCCATGTCGCTGTGTTCCAGCCTCAACGTGCCATCCACGGCCCAGGCGGCGTTTTGCACCCAAAGATGCCAAGCGAGACTGATCCCCAAAATGACCGCCAAAGCCGTGATGGACGAAAAAAGGCCTCCAGAAGGCTTTTCAGCCCGCGGGAGCCATTTCCAGGCCGCAACCGCCGCGAGCAGCCACAGCATCGGGGCGAGCGTGTGCTGCCCGAACCGCCCAAACACGACCGTGACGCCTGTTCCGACCAAAACGAGCAGCCCAACGGCCAGACAACCCGTGAGACGCTCCAAAGCGTCCGCGCCATGCAGACGTGCGCCGAGCAGCAGGCGTCCAAGACCGCTAAGCAGCAAAATCAGCAAACTCGCGACCAGCGAGGGCCAAAACGTGGGAATCAGGGAGTCAGAGGCCAGCATCGGGAGAAAAAAGGCTCACGACATCACAGATCGCGCCCCTTGTCCATGCCACTTCCCGCACTCACTGGAGATCGAGGCCGAAGAAATCGTGCATGACCTGGCGGTAAACCGCGCGCTTGAACTTCGGCGTCCAGTCGAGTTCGAATTCGCGCGGCTCGATCCATTTGAAGCTCGCAAACTCCTGATGCGTGGCCGCGAGGTTGATGTCAGCGTCCGTTCCGGTGTAGCGGCAAAGATAATACGTCTGCTCCTGGCCGCCGTAGATGCCGTATTTCAGCCGTCCTTTCGGGAAGGCGTAGCGGTAGCCTCCGCGCTCCTGCAAAACGGTGATCAATTCCGGCGTGACACCGATCTCCTCCTGCAACTCGCGAAAAAGCGCCTGCGGAGCCGTTTCTCCATCATCGATGCCGCCCTGCGGAAACTGCCAGGCGCCAGGGATGTTGATGCGCTCGGCGACGAGGATGCGGCCGTCCTCGCGCTGGAGGATGGCGGCCACGTTGGGACGGTAAAGCAGCGGGGTGGCGTGCAGCATGATCGTTTTCGTCCTACAATCCGTCTGGATGCCGCGCAACAAAGCCTTTGATCGGCCTCTCCCGCGAACTCCAGCGCGGTCCGCGGCTGTCGCGGTCGCTGTAGCCGGTGTCAAAGCGCAGGCCGCAGATCTCGCAGAAGGCGTGGCCGTTTTTCGCATAGACAGTGATCCACTTTCCCTTCCCGCGGTCGCCGAATTTGCGCAACGCGCTGGAGTTCGTCGGCGCGTCGAGCTTGCCCGCGGCATGCAGGATGTAGCTGACGCTGCCGGAGCAATCGTAGGCGCTGTCTTCAAAGTCGGCGTGACCTCCGCCGCGGCGGTAAGGCCGCGAGCAGATGCGGTTGCCCGCATTGATGGCCCGCAGCACCTCGGGAGGCGCATCGGCGGGCGGGACGGCCTTCCCGCCGATGATGATCGCCGTTTTGCCCGGCACGCTTTTGTACTTCCACTCCTTGTCCCCGGAGGAACACTGGCACAGCAGCAGGGGCAGAAGGAGGAGAGCAGCGCGGAGGACAGGCATGGAAGCGCATTGTATCCGGCTTTTTGTGCCCGGATCAAGCACCCGTTACTCGTCGCTGCTGCGGCCACCGAGCAGCGGCAGCAGATGGTAGAGGAACCAGCTCAGCGTGCTGATGAAAGCCGCGACGTAGGTGAAGGCGGCTGCGTCGAGCACCTTGTTCATCGAGGTGGTTTCATTGCCTTCACGCACTGCGCCCGTGTGGGCAAGGATGCGCTTCGCACGCGCGGTGGCATCGAATTCGACCGGCAACGTGATCAATTGGAAGAACACTAGGATGCCGAAACCAAAGGCCATGATCGTGAGCATAATTTTCATCGAGAACAGCCCGGTAAAGGCACCCACGAGCGGCACCCACATGACGATGTTGCTGGCGATGTTCGTGATGCCGACAGCGGCCATGCGCCACTGCAGCGGCGCGTAGAGCTGCTTGTGCTGGATGGCGTGCCCGGCCTCGTGCGCGGCCACACCGAGCGCGGCGACGTTGGTGCCGTAATAGTTCTCTTCGCAGAGGACGAGGCGCTTGTGGGTCGGATCATAGTGATCACTCAGCAGCCCCTGGGTGGGGACGACTTCGACGTCGTGAATGTTGTTCAAATCGAGGATGCGCTGGGCGATTTGCGCGCCGGACAGGCCGGAACTGGCGGGGACCTGCGAGTAGCGGTTGTAAGCGGCCTTGATTCGCCAAGACGCATAGAGTGACAGCGCCATCGTGCCGACAAGAATCAGAATGTAGAGCGGTGACATGGTTTTTTATTGGGGGGGGGGTGGTTTGGGGTGCGCATTCAATAGCGCCTCATGCCCAAAAGAAAAGGCCGCACCCGTTGCAAACAGCGTTCGTTTTTCCATGACGGGAGGGACACAAAAGGGCGGTTGCGCGGCGTTACGGCGGGGGCTTGATTGCCCGACGCATGGCTTCCGACTCCCCCGCCCCCTCCCAGCACTCCAGCGCCGCCACCGACAGCATCATTTGCCGCGTCACCGCTTGGTATTACCGCCGCCGCCTGCTTATGGCCGCGATGTTTGCCGGTTTCGGTGCCTATTTCCTCTACGATGGCAGCGTCGGCTACCCGAAGGAAAAAGGCATCGCAGAAAAGAAGAAGTGGTTCACCGATGTCTTCGCCAAATCGCACGATGAAGCCAAAAAAGCCGGCACGCTCGAAGCCTGGATGGCCGAGGCCAAAAAGAACAACCTGCCCACCGGCACCGATGGCGAGCCTCCCAAATGGGTGACCTACGCCGCCGCGAACGGCTGGCCGGAGGACCCGCATGATTACACCGATCGCGAGATCGCAGAGCAGTTCTACTTTGGCTACGGCTGCCTCGGCGCGGCCGCGGTGGTGCTCATGATTCTCTTCCTGCGCAAAAATACCGTCCTGCGTGGCGAGAGCGATCACCTCGTCACCCCGGATGGTGTCAAAGTCATGTTCTCCGAGGTTTTCAAGATCGACAAACGGCCCTGGGACACCAAGGGCCTCGCCTACCTGTGGCACAAGTCCGCGAGCGGCAAGGAATGCAAAGCCACCATCGACGATCTCATGTATGCCGGAGCGGATCAGGTGCTGGACCGGCTCATGAGCCGCTTCAGCGGCGAGCTCATAGAAAAAGTCGTGGAACCCGAGGCTGGAACCGAAGATGGCGCGGACACTGCTAAATCGAAGGAAAACCCAGCCTCGCAGGCCTGATTTCAGCCCCGCGCAAAGCGTGGATTTTTTCCCTTGCCAAAGCATAACGAGACTCTAAAGCTCCGCCCCACTTACCCCACCCACACACATGGCAGACAACATCCAAGAAAAGGTCAAAGACATCATCGTTGAGCAGCTCGGCGTGAATCCGGAACAGGTCACCCTCGAAGCCAAGTTCATCGAAGACCTCGGCGCCGACTCCCTCGACACCGTCGAACTCGTCATGGCCTTTGAAGAAGAATTCGGCATCGACGTGCCGGACGAGGAAGCTGAAAAGCTCCAGGCCGTCGGCGACGTCGTTCGCTACGTCGAAGACCACGCGGAATAATTCCGCTGGGAGCCAGTATCCCCTTTCAAGAGCCAGCCGGCATCCCCGGCTGGCTTTTCGTTTGTTCATGCCGCGCACCTTGCCAGCCCGCTCACACCTTGCGGCTGTGCATCGTGCCCTTCGCCAAGCGGGTCATGACTTCTGTGCCCTCCGCGACCTGTTCCGGATCGGTCAGCACCTTGCCCTCCAGCGTCGTGGTGTAGGAGAAACCGCGATCCAGCACCGCCTGCGGCCCCAAATGCCGCATCAATTCCTCTCGCGCAGCCACCCGCTGATCGGACTCCTGCATCCGGCTGGTCACACACTGCCGTAGCGACTGCGCCACGCTCTCCAAACGATGCGCGCGCTCAACGAGGAGCACCCGCGGATGATGCGCCGACCAAACTTGCTGGCGCGCCGTCCATTCATCCAGCTGCTCGCGCAAATGCTCACGCATCACCTCGCGCAGACGGCTTTCCGCCTCATCTGCGGCCTGTTCTTGCTCCAGCAGGATGCGCGGCGGCTCGCGCAACAGCGCACCTTTCGCCGTGAGCTCCAAAACCTGCGCGTGATGCTGCAAAACGGTGCTCGTGCGCGTCTGAAGCGTGCGCCCGGCCTGCTCCAGCCTGCGAATCAGCTCCGCCGCATCCGGCGCGAGCAATTCCGCCGCCGCGCTCGGCGTCGGAGCGCGCATGTCGGCCGCGAAATCCGCGATCGTGAAGTCAATCTCGTGCCCCACCGCGGAAATCACCGGCAGTCGCATCGCCGCGATCGCACGAGCGACCACTTCTTCGTTGAAGCACCACAAATCCTCGAGACTGCCGCCGCCACGGCCCACCACCACCGTGTCCAGCCGCGGGAGGCCGTATTCTTCGGCGCGATCCAGCACCCGCAGCGCCTGCGCGATCTCATGCTCCGCGCCGCTGCCCTGCACACGCACCGGATAGACCAGCACACGCACCCACGGCGCGCGACGCGTCAAAATGTTCAGCATGTCGCGAATCGCCGCGCCCGTCGGTGAAGTCACCAGCGCCACTACGTTCGGAAAACGCGGAATCGGCTTCTTCCGCGCCGGATCAAACAGCCCCTCGGCATGCAACTGGCGCTTCAATGCCTCAAAACGCGCCTGCAAGCTCCCCTGCCCGCGCGCCTGCACCTGCCGCACGATCATTTGATACTGGCCACGCGGCTCATACACCGAAAGCTCGCCCAAAAGCTGCACCTGCACGCCATCCGCGAGACGCGCCGTCACGCGCGAAGCCGCTCCGCGAAACAGCACGCAGGAAAGCTGCGCTCCGGCATCCTTCAGCGTGAAGTATTGATGCCCGGAGGTTTGCAGGCGGTGATTGCTGATCTCCCCCTCCACCCAAACGCTGCCGATGCGTCCCTCCAGCACCTCGCGGATCTCGCGGGTGAGTTGCGTCACGGTGAGCACTTGTTCGCGGGTCTCAGGCATGGTTCAAGGTGAGGATTTCATCCACCCGCTGATCGTGCGCGTCGTGCGGAATGTCATCCACGAGCTGAAAATCATGCGCTAGGGCCACTTTTCGCGCCCGGCAGGCCGGATCGCCCAAAAGCCGGTCATAATAGCCACCGCCGCGTCCGAGCCGGAAACCCGTTTTCGTCGAAAAAGCCAGTCCAGGCACCCAAATCACGTCCAAGGCCGAAATCGCGATTTCAGGCGTGTTTGGCTCAGGTTCCCACGCGCCGAGTTTCCCGCGAAAAACGTCCTCTAGGCTGCTCACGCGCTTCGGAACGATCGTTTCATCGTGAATCGCGAAAACCACCGGCACCAAGCCCTTCTCCAGCAACCACGGCGTCAGCTCCTGCACCAGATCCGCTTCCCCACGCAGCCCGCCATAGATCGCCACGACTTGAAGCGGCTGTGAGTGAGCCAGCAGCCACGTTTTCGCCACCTCGGCCAGCTTTTTCGCAGCCTCCGGCGTCACCGCGCGCATCGGCTCGCGCAGTTGCAGGCGCAGCGCGGCTTTGGCGGTCGATAGGGACGGATCAGGCATGGAGATGGGTCAAAAATGAGCCACGAGGACCAGCTTCCGGTCAAGAATGATCCCGCGCGCAAGCCCGCAGGGCTTGCGCATTGACGCGCAGCGCATTTCCTTGTCCTATCGCGTGATGAAACCTCTTTTCACCCTCTTTCTGGCCGCCAGCACGGCTTTTGCGCAGACGACCGTCGCTCCGCGTCACGAATCGCTCAGACAGGAAGTCCGTCTCGCCGCCGAGCGTGGCCTGAACTTCCTGCGCAAGGCCCAAAACGCGCAAACGGGTCAGTGGGGCGAGGCCGAACCCGTCGCACAGACCGGACTCGCCGTCTCCAGCTTCATGCTGGACCCGAACCGCAAGCCCGGTGATCCCGTCCCGGCGGAGGTCGAGAAGGCCACCGCCTTCCTCGTGAGCAACGCCAAGCCGGACGGCAGCATCTGCATCAAAGCGCGCGCCACTTACAACACCGCCATCGCTTTGACGGCCCTGATGCTGAACCCGAAGCCGGAAAACGAGCAGGTCATGCTCAAGGCCCGTCGCTATCTGGTCAGCCGTCAGCTCGACCTCGATGAAAAAGGCAAAAACGATGCCCCCACGGACGGCGGCATCGGCTACGGCGAGGAAAAGGCCACTCACGCCGACCTTTCCAACACCACTTTTGCCCTCGAGGCGCTGTATTACTCGCAAGCGCTGCTCGCCGACAAAGGCGACGCGGCCAAAAACGAGCCACAGCTCAATTTCGCCGCCGCGATCGATTTCATCCAGCGCTGCCAGAACCGTCCGGAGAGCAACAAGTCCACCTGGGTCAGCAAAGATCCCGCTGATGCCGGTGGCTTCATCTACAACCCGACCGAAACCCGCGGCGCGAAGGTCGAAAACCCGGACGGCACCATTTCCCTGCGCAGCTACGGCAGCATCAGCTACGCTGGCCTGCTCAGCTTTGTTTACGCAGGTCTCGACAAGAACGATCCACGCGTGAAGGCCGTGCTGGAGTGGCTCCAAAACAACTACACGGTCGAAGAGAACCCCGGACTCGGTGCCCAGGGCATCTATTATTACTACCACACGATGAGCAAGGCCCTCACCATCGCGAATGTGGACTTCATCAAGACGAAGGACGGCAAAGTGATCGACTGGCGAGCCGACATCGCTCAAAAACTGCTCAACCTGCAAAAAGGCGACGGCAGTTGGGTCAACGCCGAAGGCCGCTGGATGGAAAGCGACACTGTCCTGACCACCACCTACATCCTCATGGCCTTGGGGCGCATCCATCAGACGCTTTAAGGCTTCTTCGCCTTCCAAACCCATTTCTAAAGAGGCCGGCAGCAATGCCGGCCTTTTTTTGCGCTCTGATGGAACGCCTGATCGGTCCACAAAACGCCCAGTGAGCCGATTCGCGAGCTGGAGGCCATTTAGAAGCTGTAGGCCACCTCGGTGAGGTGGCCCGCCGGGTCAAAGACCCGGCCTACAGGCCGATTCGACCGCTTTCTCATCCATGACGGCTTCTTGGGCTTTCGGGGACTTTGTGGCCTCAGCCGGGCTTTCAGCCCCCTTCCCTCTAGAGCCTCGTTTCGGCTCCAATCTGCCCCATTCACTCAATCCACTCATTTTTGCCTCTCTATCACCTCTCATTCCTATCAGTCCGCAAGTTCCGAAAACCCTCCCTGATTCTCAATTTTACAATTTTTTGATAAATTTGTGATTTTATGGTTGCAATGGTTTCTCATACTGGATATAATTTCCACAACATAAGAAACCGCCATGAACGCCGCCCG
>Ga0315902_10006808_pt1 | contig 15750 bp, 15 predicted proteins | sample LakEriMetagenome_9_FD_203523 | JGI IMG/M metagenome (GOLD analysis project Ga0315902, IMG submission 203523) | Freshwater fungal communities from buoy surface, Lake Erie, Ohio, United States - Buoy 12 MA117 | ecosystem: Environmental > Aquatic > Freshwater > Lake > Lake biofilm | place: USA...
GATGTCTGCTGCGATTTCACGCAGGTGCGTTTCGAGCAGGCGGGCGAGCACCGTGTGCGGGTGACAGGCGCTCGAGGCAGGGTACCGACCGACACCTACAAGGTCAGTGCCACCTTCGCCGACGGTTTTCGCAACATGGCGGTGCTGGTGATCGGCGGTCAGGATGCGGCGGCCAAGGCCAGGCGGACCGGTGAGGCGATCCTGAATCGTACGTCGCGGATGCTCGCGGAACACGGACTGCCTGCCTACAGCGAGACCCGCATCGAAGTGCTCGGCGGCGAAGCCATGTTCGGTGCGGCCGCGCGGCCGGACGCCCGCGAGGTGGTGCTGAAGATCGCGGTGCGCTGCCCATCGAAGGCAAGCCTCGATCTGTTCGCGCGCGAATTCGCACCCGCGGGAACGTCGATGGCGCCTGGCACCACCGGGTTGATGGGCGGTCGCCCGACGCCGTCGCCCGTGATCCGTCTCTTCTCGTTCCTGGTGCCCAAGGCGGAGGTCGCGGTGGCGATCGATGTCGAGGGGCTTCGACAGACGATCGCGCTTCCCGGAGGCTCGGGCGAGCCCTTCGCCGATCTTCCGCCGCAGCGCGTGCATCCGGCCGCCGACTGGCCGGCAGGCCCGTGCATCGAGGTGCCGTTGATCAGGCTTGCGCATGGCCGCTCCGGCGACAAGGGGAACAAGGCCAACATCGGACTGATCGCAAGGCGCCCGGCGTACCTTCCTTATCTGTCGTCGCTGATCACGCCCGAGCGCGTCGCGGCATGGTTCGCGCACAACCAGCCCTCGAAGGTCGAACGCTTCGACCTGCCGGGCTTCGGCGCGATGAATCTCCTGCTGCATGACGTGCTCGGGGGGGGAGGGATGGCATCGCTGCACACCGACAGCCTGGCGAAGGCCTATGCGCAGGTCCTCCTGGCCATGCCGGTCGAGGTTCCCGAGGCGCTGTTCGCGGGCGAAGCATCCTGAGGGAAGGTGACGCGGCATGGATCCGTTGCCGCCGCGCGGGCTGCTGATCGTCTGGTGGAGCGGCACCGGCGGCAGCGAGGCACTGGCACGTGCGGCCTTCTCGGGTGCTTCGCTGGCGCGAGCGACACCGGTACGGATGCTGGCGGCGCCCGACGCCGGTCCTGGCGATCTCGCGGCGGCGGCCGGCTTGCTGATCGTCACGCCCGAGATGCTCGGATCGATGGCCGGGCGCATGAAGGACCTCTTCGACCGCTGCTACTACCCGCTGCTCGAGAAGCTCGCCGGGCGGCCCTGTGCACTGATCGTCTGCGCCGGTTCCGATGGTACCGGGGCGGTTCGTCAGATCGAACGCATCCTGACCGGCTGGCGGATGCGTCGCGTGGACGCGCCGATGATCGTGATCACGGGTGCCCAGACGCCCGAGGCCATCGCAGCACCCAAGCAGATCGGCACGGAACCGCTGTCGCGTGCCTTTGCCCTTGGGCAGGCATTGGCTGAAGGCATCGCGATGGGCGTGTGGTGATCGGGCCGGCGCGCAGCCCTCAGTCGTCGTCGGCGGTGAAGTAGTAGACCAGCCGTTCGCGCGGACTGAGCCAGGCAAGCACCTGGGGCGAAACCTCCTGCGGGCTCAGGGCCCGGGTGACCGTCAGACCGGCCTGCGCTTCGTCGGCCAGGTCGAGCAGGTCGGCTTCATCCTTGGGTCGCGAGGCATCATGCACGATCACCTTGGGCAACAGCGGTTTGGAGCCCGGGCTGACCGACAGCGCGAAGCGACCGTCGGCGAGCTGCACGATGGTACCCGGCGGATAAACCCCGAGCACCTTGACCAGGGCCGCGAGCACCTGGGGATCGAGTCGCGTGCGTTCGTCGCGCCACATCTTCTTGAGCGCGTCGGCCGGGCGCATCGCCGGCCGATCGGGCGACTCGGGGCCGCAGAGCCGGTCGTAGCGGTTGACCACCGCGACGATACGCGCCGGCAGCCCGATGGCCGCGGCCTTGGCGCGCGCCGGAAAGCCCGAGCCGTCGAGATGCTCATGGTGGTCACGAATCACCGACAGCACCACATCGGAGAAAGCGCCGCTCGCCTGGGCCAGCTCGACACCCGCGCGGCAGTGGTCGCGGTAGGCGTTTTCCTCGACCTGCGAGCGTTGCGCCGTGCGCAGGATCCGCGCCGGAATGCTGAGCTTGCCGACATCGTGCATCAGGGCGCCGGTGCTGACATTGCGCAGCGCATCGCCATCGAGCTTGAGTTCCTTGCCCACGAGCGTGGCGAGCGTCATGCAACTTAGCGCGTGCGAGTGCAGCCCTTCGTTGCCCTGCTGGTCGATGAGGTGCAGCAGCCCCTTGCGCCCTTCGATCTGCGAGGCCACCGTGGCCGCGAAGCCGCCGAGCGCAGCCCCCGCCTGGCGCGGGTTGTCCCGCAGCGCCTTCATGCCGTCACGCAGCACCTGGCCCGCCTGCTCCCATTGGCGGCGTGCCCGGGCCGCCGTGTCGCGCTGGCGGGCGAGCTTGTCTTCACGCTCGCGCACAGGATCGGGTGGCGGCGGGCTTGCCGGTGGGGGCGGGGCCGAGGGCGTCGGCGTCGGCGGCGTCGGCGGCGGCGTCGGCGGCGTCGGTGTCGGCGGCGGCGTCGGCTCGACATCGCTGAGCGCGGGTATCCAGTAGATACCCCGGGGTCCGAGTTCACGCACCTCGCGCAACTGCTTGTCGGTCGTGAGCTTGAACTTGTTGCGAAGGAAGGAGTGGTCGACCCAAGGGCGATCGATCCAGACGTAGACGCCGAGTCGAAGCTGCGCTTCGCCAAGCGGCACGGGTTTGTCGCGATCGGTGGCGTCGGCCATGGTCCCGGGGGGTGGGGTTTGAGGGGCCTGGCGCCTCCGGCACGAATCGAACGTGCGACCCTCCCCTTAGGAGGGGGATGCTCTATCCACTGAGCTACGGAGGCCCGCGCGGATTCTACCGGAGGGCTGGCGTCGTAGAGCCATGAAGCCTACCGTCGATCAGCCTCGTGGCGGGCGGTATCGGCCTGGCAGCCATTGCGCGGGCGCCAGTCGATGATCTCGAAGGCGATGCCGTTGGCCGCCACCCTTGCCTCGCGATGCACCGGCGCCCATTGGGCCTCCGACAGCGGGGGAAAGAAGGCATCGCCGGCGACGTCGAGCGCGATTCGGGTCATCAGCACACGATCGGCCATCGGCAGGGCATCGCGGTAGACCTGCGCGCCGCCGACCACGAAGATCTCGCCGCGTCCGAGGCTGCGGCCCGCGTCGATGGCGTCGGCCAGCCTGTGCGCGATCGCGCATCCCGGGTGATGCCAGGTCGGATCTCGGGTCAGTACGATGGTGTGGCGTCCGGGCAGAGGGCGGCCGATCGAGGCGAAGGTGCGTCGCCCCATGATCAGCGCGTGCCCGAGGGTGGTGTCGCGGAAGTGCCTCAGATCTTCCGGCAGATGCCAGGGCAGCGTGTTGTCGCGCCCGATCACGCCGCGGTCGGCGCAGGCCACGAGCAGGGTTATCGCGCCGCGCGCGAGGGGCGATTCAGCCCCCGCTGCGGCGCTCACACCGCCACCGGCGCCTTGATGTGCGGGTGCGCCTGATAGCCGCTGATCGCGATGTCCTCGAAGCGATAGTCGAGCAGACTCCCGGGGCGCCGCAGCAGGTTCAGGCGCGGCAGCGGGAAGGGCTCGCGCGCAAGCTGCTCTCGGGCCTGCTCGAGGTGGTTGAGGTAGAGATGGCAGTCGCCACCGGTCCAGACGAAGTCGCCGACCTCGAGATCGCACTGTTGCGCCACCATGTGCAGCAACAGGGCGTAGGAGGCGATATTGAAGGGCACGCCAAGAAAGATGTCGGCGCTGCGCTGGTACATCTGGCACGACAACTTGCCGCCCGCCACGTAGAACTGGAAGAAGGCGTGACAGGGAGCAAGCGCCATCCGGGGCAGATCGGCGACGTTCCAGGCCGATACGATCAGTCGCCGGGAGTCGGGATCGCGGCGGATTCGCTCGACCACCTCGGTGATCTGGTCGATGGTGGTCCCGCCGGCCGCAGGCCAATGGCGCCACTGGTGCCCGTAGACCGGCCCGAGTTCGCCGTCGGCGTCGGCCCACTCGTCCCAGATGGTCACACCGTTCTCCCGCAGATAGCGCACGTTCGTGTCGCCCGACAGAAACCAGAGCAGTTCATGAACGATGGACTTCAGGTGCAGCTTCTTGGTCGTGACCAGCGGAAAGCCGTCGGCCAGATCGAAACGCATCTGCCAGCCGAACACCGATAGCGTGCCGGTGCCGGTCCGATCGTGCTTGGGCGTGCCGCGCTCGAGCACATGCCGCATCAGGTCGTGATACTGCTTCATGCGTGGTCTCCGGGGGCGTGCCCTGGCGCGGCCTGCAGACCGGCGAAGCAGGCAACGACCATCTGGTCGACAATGTAGGCATCGGACATCGCGCCGCCTGCGCGCAGGAAATCGAGCGTTGGGTCGCAGGCGCGTGCGTAGAAGGCGTAGAGGATGAAGGCGTCGTCGAGGCCGGGATTGAGGCTGCCGTCGATCTTGGCCCGACGGATCAGTTCCCCGACGGCCTCGGACAGATGCAGGAGTTCGTCGACGTAGGCCGGGGCCGCCATGAGGCTCGTGCGCAGCGCCTGACTGGTGGCCGGCAGATGGGGAATGCCGCCGGCCAGGCGCTCGTTGAGAGTCCAGCGCAGCAACGATTCCAGACGCGCCCGCGCGGTCTGCTCCGGTGGCTGGTCTTCGAGGGCCTCGCGGGTGCGGCGCAGCAGTCGCACCATGACGGCACCGACCAGCGCATCCTTCGAGTCGAAATGCCGGTAGAGGCTTCCCTTGGCGATCCCGACTTCGGCAGCAATGTCGTCCATCGCCAGCATGTCGTAGCCGTGCTGGGCGAGCAGGCGGTGGGTCGCGTCGAGGATCGCCGCTTCGCGGATCTCGAACTGGCTTTCCCGGAAGGACTTCCGGGCGACGACGGGGGTATCCGAGGTGTGGTTCACAGGGGTATCCGGCGGGCGGCGGGCACGATGCGTGGCGGGTGTATCAGCGCCGGCCGGTTGCGATGGGCGGCGGTGCCGCACCCAGGACGGAGGGGGATGTCGGGGCAGGGGCCGCCAGCACCCGCTCCCGCCCGGTGTCGTCAAGGATGATGGACGCCGGCCCGACGTGGCGCAGACGAACCGAAGGGGCGATCAGATCGCCAACGGCATAGGACCGCAGCGGCTTGCCATCGACCATCAGCAGTGCGCTGCTGCGCTTGCCGGCTGCGACGACCCCGATCACCTGGATCGGTACCGAGGGCGCCGTGGTGGCCGGGGCAACCGCAGCGCGGTCGCCCGCGGTGGAAGCCGACGCGCCGAAAAGGCCGGCGATGGCGCGGGGCTCACCCATTAGCGCGGCGCCGGTTGCCTGGCGCGAGGGGCCGATCGGTGGGGCAGGTGCGGCGAGCAGCATGGCCCAGTGGGCCACCGTGGCCGCGAGCGCTGCCGCCGCGCACAGCGTGGCGAACCAGGCTGGCCGGCCGATCGTCGAAAGTCTCGCCGTGAGGAAAGCGGGCATCGGGGACAGGGTAAAGAAAGCACAGCAAACCGACTGCTATGATAAACAGATGCCTGGACAAACCCGCCCACCGTCGTCGGCCCCCGAGGGCTTATCCCGCGAGCGAACCCGCGGCTTCACGCTCATCGAGGTGATGGTGGTCATCGTCATCCTCGGTGTGCTCGCGGCACTGGTGGTGCCTCGCGTGATGAACCGGCCTGACGAGGCGCGCGTGGTCGCAGCCCGCCAGGACATCGCATCGATCATGCAGGCGCTCAAGCTTTACCGCCTCGACAATCAGCGCTATCCCGCGACCGAGCAGGGCTTGCAGGCGCTGGTGACTCGGCCGGCCTCCGGGCCGGCGGCCGCCAACTGGAAGGCTTACCTCGATCGGCTGCCTGTCGACCCCTGGGGCAAGCCCTATCAGTATCTCAATCCGGGACTGAAGGGTGAGATCGACGTCTTCAGTTTCGGCGCTGACGGCGCCCCCGGGGGCACCGGTACCGATGCGGACATCGGTTCCTGGTCGCTGTAGCTGGGGGGCCCCGGGCTTCACCCTGATCGAGCTGCTGGTCACCCTTGCGGTGATTGCGCTAGCCACCACCTTGATCACCGTATCGCTGGCGCCCGGACAACGCCAGGGGCTGCGTGCCGATGCCGATCGACTCGCTCTTTTGCTGTCGGCCGCTCGCGAGGAGGCACTGGTGCGAGGCCGCCCGGTCCGACTGGCGATCGATGACACCGGGTACCGGTTCCTGATTCTCGGCGAACGGCAGTGGCGGCCCTTCGACGAGGCGCCGCTTGCCCAGCATCGCCGCTGGGAAGGCCCGACCACACTCACCGTGTCTCGCACCGACGGCCGTCCGGCGCTCGAATTCGGCCGCGAGCCGGTCGACGTCCCCTTCTTGCTGGTGCTCGAGCGCGAAGGTTCCCGTATCGCCGTGGCGGGCAACGGCCTCGGCCGTTTCGAGGTGCTGCGCTGATGACGGCACGCAGATCAACGGCGCAGGCACGCCGGGCTCGCGGCTTCACGCTGGTCGAGGTGCTGGTGGCGCTGGCGATCGTGGCGGTGGCGCTGATGGGGGCGCTGCGCGCGGTTGCTTCACTGACCGATGCGGCCGCCGAATTGCGATCCCGCAGCCTGGCGCTCTGGAGTGCCGAGAACCGGCTGGCTCGCATCCGCATCGAGGGCGAGTGGCCGTCGCCCGGTCGACGAAGCACTGCCTGTCCTCAGGCGGCGGTGGCGCTGATCTGCGAGGAGGAGGTTTTCCAGACCCCCAACCCCTTCTTCAGGCGGGTGGAGATCACGGTCTTCGATGAGCAGCGCAGCCGCCGTCTCGCACGCCTGACCGGGTTCGCGACCAGCGTGCCCTGAGGACCCGAGCATGCCCGCTCGCCCACCGATGCATGGATTCACCCTGCTCGAGGTCATGGTTGCGATGGCCCTGATGGCGGTGCTTGCGCTCCTGTCGTGGCGGGGGCTCGATAGCGTGCTCGACTCGCGCGAGCGACTCGTGAGCGCCTCCGACGATCTTGGCGCCCTGTCGCTGACCTTCGCCCAGCTCGAGGAAGATCTGCGCCGGTCGTGGTCGGTGCGGCTCCTCGGATTGCCGCTGCCGGCGATCGCCTTCGTGCCGGCGGTGCCGGGTGAGGGCGCCCCGCGGTTGCGCCTGCTGCGCGAGGCCTCGGCGGCGGTGGCGCCCGGCAGCGTCCAGTTGGTCGAGTGGCGACTACGCGAAGAAAGGCTGGAGCGCGGTTTCAGCCCGTGGGGAGCTGCATCGCCCGGGGCGGCGCAGGCGATGCCCGCGATCACCTGGCAGCCGCTGATGGCCGGGATCCGCGCGCTCGAGCTGCGCGCGTTTCTGGTCGGCGCCGGTTGGGTCGAGGCAGGTGCGCTCGCGGGCCGTCCGCCGATGGTTGCCGGGACCCCGCAGGATCCGGCGCCGGTGCCAGTCACCGGCGTCGAGCTCGTGCTGATTCGCGCCGACGGCTCGCGCGTCCAGCGGTTCTTCACGGTGCGCGACTGAGATGCGCCAGCCATCGACGCGCACAAGCGTGCGCGCGCAATCGGGGGCGGCCGTGATCACCGCGATGCTGGTGGTCGCGCTCGCAACCACCGTCGTCGCAACGCTCTTCTTGCGCGAGAGCATCGCGGCGCGTTCGGTGGAGAACCGCCTTGCGCTGTCCCAGACCCGCTGGATCGAGCGGGCTGCCGCCGACTGGGCGAAGGTCATTCTGCGTGCCGATGCGGCTGCAGGCAGCGTCGACCATCTTGGTGAGCCATGGGCCGTGCCGGTTGCCGAGACCCGCCTCGACGAGACCGTGACCGCCGGCGCGCGTATCGGCGATCGCCAGCGGCCGGCGATGCTCAGCGGCCAGCTGATCGATGCGCAGAGCCGGATCAATCTCGGCGCGATCGTCCAGTCGGGGCAGATCTCGGCGCCCCATCTGCAGGCGGCGCGCAGGCTTTTCACGCTGCTCGATCTCCCGGAGAGCCTGGCGGATGCGGTGGCGCAGCGACTGCTGCAGGCCCAGCCGCGGACTCAGGACGGGCGGCTGCTGCCGGCCGAGCTGGCCGCACCGATCCGCCTGGCCGATCTCGCGAGCATCGCGGGCTTCGATGCGGCCACGCTGGCGCGCATCGAGCCCTTCATGGCGGTGATCCCGACGGCCGGTGGCGCGAATCCGGCCACGCGGGTCAACCTCAACACCGCGCCGGCCGAGGTACTCGCCGCCGTGGTGCCCGAACTCGATCTGGCAGCGGCGCGCCGCTTCGTCGAGCGGCGCCGCGATACCTTCTTTCGCGATCTCGACGATGCCGCCCAGCGCATCGATGGCCGGCCGGTGCTGGCGCCGGCGCTGCTGGGGGTCGGGAGCGCCTATTTCCTGCTGCGTGGGGTGATACGCTTCGACCGCGTCGAGGTGGCCAGCGAAACCCTGCTGTCGCGTGCTTCGGGCAGGATCGAGATCGTATGGCAGCAGCGCCTCTGAAACACGGCCTGGTGTGGCTCCCCTCCCGCGTGGGCGGTGAACGCGCGCTCGTCTCCGAAGCGGTGCTCACCGTGTGCACGCCCGGGCAGGCTCCCGACGCCCTGGCGCCGGTGCGCTGCAGCCTGGAGGCGCTGCCACGGATGCGCTCGGTGGTGTTGCTCGTCGATGCCTGCGATGTCGCGCTGCACGCGGTACGTTTGCCGCCGCTGTCGGGGTCGCGTCTGTTGCGCGCGCTGCCCAATCTGCTCGAGGATCGGCTGCTGCAGGATGCGAGCGCTTGCGCCTTTGCGCTGGGCCCGGTGCTCCCTGACGGCCAGCGCATGGTGGCGGTGGTCGACCGTGCCTGGCTCGAGTTCGCCTGCGGCGCGTTCGAGCGTCGCGGCATACGGCTCGCGGGGGTCTGGCCCGCGCAGCTGGCCGTGCCGGTCGATGCTGCGGGTTCGCCTGTCCTCGCGTGTGTGGGTGACACGGCGATCGTGCGCCTCGATGCCTGGCGCGCGCTTGCCGGACACGCGGGGGGCGATGCCGCGGAGCGTGCCGAGGCGCTGGCCGGCATTGTTGCGATCGCCGCTCCCGAAGACCGCGGTGGCGGGCAGTTCCCGCCGGTGCCGGCTCGGATCGCCGATGCATCCTGGGAGCCCGCCCTCGCAACGCTCGCAACCATCCCGACGCGAGCGATCGACCGCCAGCCCTGGGCGATCGATGGCGCCGGCACGATCGATCTGCTCAGCGCCCGCTCCGGCAGCCCCGGGCGGCGATGGCTCGCCGCGATCGACTGGCGGGCCTGGCGGCTGCCGGCGGCGCTGGTCATGGGGGCCGCGGTGGTGGCCGTGCTCGGCATGAACCTGCACTGGCTGCAGCTGCATCGCGAGCGCGACGGGTTGCGTCAGCGCCTGGAGGCCACGTTCCGCGACGCCTTTCCGCAGGCTCAGGTGGTGGTCGACCCGCTGCTGCAGATGCAGCGTCTGGTCGGTGATCGCAGGGCGCTCGCCGGACGCAGCGCGCCGGACGATCTCGTGCCGCTGGCGTCGGCGCTGGCGCGTGCCCTCGGTGCCGATGGGCTCGACGCCTTGGCGGGCCTCGAGTATCGGGACGGTCGGCTGCGGGTGCGCTGGCGGGTGCCGCCGATCGAACCCGCACAGCGTGAGCGCCTGACACTCGCGTGCGCCCGTGCCGGGCTCGCGCTTCGCTTCGAAGCCGACGGGTCGGCGCTCGTGTCGCTCGGGGCGTCGTCATGATCGAACGGCTTCTGGCGACCTGGCGTGCCGCATCGACGCGCGAGCGCCGCCTGATGGCCGGTGCCGGCGCACTGCTGGCTGCGGCGCTGGTCTTTTTGGTGCTCATCGAGCCTGCATGGCGAGGGCGCATCGCGCTGGCGCGCGAGCTGCCGGCGCTGCGCGAGCAACTCGCGCAGATGACCGCGCTGCGCGAGGAGCTGCGACAGCTCGGGCAGGAGCCGGCGGGATACGCCGCGGCTGGCGGGTTGCGCGCGCGGGTGCCGCAGCTCGAGGCGTCACTGAAGGCCTCGGGGCTCGAGTCGGCGCTTCGCAAGCTCGAGCTGCAGGGTGAGCTGCTCGAGTTGCGCTTCGCAGCCGCTCCTCACGAGCTCTGGTTCACGTGGCTTGCAGGCTTGCTTGGCGAAATGCGGCTCAAGGTCGTCGATCTCTCGGTCAGCCGCGATGCCGGCCCGGGGCAGATCAGTGCGCGCGTGGTGCTCGAGGCACCGCGCCCATCGCGATGAAGCGCGTGGCGCCTGCCATGCCGATGACCCTGGGCGGGCGCAGCGCGCGCCTCATCGTCGTGCTCGCGGTGATGCTCTGCGCCTTCATGGCCGCCGTCGTGCTGGGTTTGCCTGCCGCCTACGTCGATCCGCTGCTCTCGACGCTCTCGCACGGGCGTGTGCGTCTCGTGGATGCCCAGGGCACCTGGCTGCGGGGCGAGGCTCGGGTGGTGCTGCTCGATGGCGCAGCGCAGACGCAGCCCGAGAACGGCTTTGCCATTCCCGGCCTGCTTCGATGGGAAATCCATGCCGCGCGTCTGCTGCTCGGTGAGGTCGCCGGAACGGTACAACTGCCTGCGCAACCCCGGCCAGTCGCCTTCGGCGCTTCCGTCGACCGTCTGTGGTGGGAGGCGGGCCGGCTCGATCTGCCGCGCGTCGAGTTGTCGGCGCTCGGCTCGCCCTGGAACACCATCCGACCCTCGGCCGCGCTGTCGCTGGCCTGGGAAGCGGTGTCGTGGCGTCGTGGCGAGCCCGTTCCCGTGACCCGTGTGCTGCTCGAGCTGCGCGATGTCGCCTCGGCAATGACACCGGTGGCGCCGTTGGGCGACTACCGGATCGAGGCGCGCGCCACCGCGGGCGGGGCTCAGCTCGAACTCGCCAGCCTCGGCGGCAGCCTGCGCCTTGCAGGCAGCGGGCGCTGGGAGCCACGCGGTGGCCTGCGGCTGCAAGCCCAGGCGTGGGGGGAGGGCGCCGATCGTGCGAGACTCCAGTCCCTGCTCGGTCTGCTCGGTCAGCGGCAGGGAGAGCAAACCTTGATCAGGATCGGAGGGTAGGCGCTTGCAGACTCATGGGGTGACGATGGCTCGCCGCCGGCGGATGCCTGCGGTGGCGGCGATCCGCTTGGTGCAGGTCCTGGTCGGGGCAGCGATCGCGAGCGCGCCGCTGCATCGGCTCGAGGCGTCGGAGCCCGCGCCTGTCGCGACCTCGCCAGGCTCGATCACGCTGAACTTCCGCGATGCCGACATCGAGGTCGTGATTGCCGCTTTCGGCCATCTGCTCAACCGGCCCTTCATCATCGATCCGCGGGTCAAGGGCAAGATGAGCCTCGAGATGCCACGGCCGGTCACCCGGGCGCAGGCCCTGCAGTTGCTGCAGGCCCAGCTGCGCGTGCAGGGCTTCGTGATCGTCGAGACCGGGGCGCTGTCGCGGGTGGTGCCCGAGGCCGACGCCAAGCTGCAATCCGGACCGGTCGGCAGCACCCGTGCCGAACTGCCAGGCGGCGAGCAGATCGTCACCCAGATCTTTCGTCTGAATTACGAGTCGGCCTCCAACCTGGTGCCGGTGCTGCGTCCGCTGATCTCGGCCAACAACACGATCACAGCCTACCCGAGCAACAATTCCCTCGTGGTCACCGACTACGCCTCCAACCTCGAGCGTATCGGCAAGATCGTGGCCAGTCTCGACAGCCCGGCCACCGGCGAGGTCGAGGTGATTGCGCTGCGCCATGCGCTGGCCGCCGATATGGCGGCCTCGGTCTCGCGATTGCTCGATGACGCGCAGCGCGGCGGCACCGGCGTGACGATCGACCCGGGCCAGCGGGTGTCGGTCCTTGCCGATCCGCGCATCAATGCGCTGATGCTGCGTGCGGCCAGTCCGGCGCGGCTGAACCTCGCGCGCAGTCTGGTTGCGCGGCTTGATCAGCCGAGCGAGCAGCCCGGCAACATCCATGTGGTCTATCTGCGCAACGCCGAGGCGGTTCGTCTCGCCCAGGTGCTGCGCGGGGTGATCGCCGGCGATGCGGGCGCTCAGCCCGGAAGCGGCACGCTGGCTCAGGGGGTGTCAACCCTGTCGCAGGGCACATCCTTGCAGGGCACCAGTACCACGACGGGTACCACCACCGGTCAGCCGACACCTGGCAGCGCGCCGCTTTCGCCCTCGTCGAGCGGCTCGGCGCCGGTATCGATGCAGGCCGGCGGCGTGATCATCGCGGCGGATCCGGCGACCAACTCGCTGATCATCACGGCGCCGCCGCCGGTCTACCGCAATCTTCGGGCGGTGATCGACAAGCTCGATGCCCGGCGGATGCAGGTCTACATCGAATCGCTGATCGTCGAGGTGTCGGCCGAACGCGCCGCCGAACTCGGCATCCAGTGGCAGTTCCTGTCGCAGAGCAGCGGCGGCGGCAGTTCGGTCGTCGGGGGTACCAACCTTCCTTCGCGCAACAGTGGCGGCAACATTCTCGATGCCACCGCCAACATCCTGTCCCTGGGGCAGGGCCTCAACATCGGCGTGCTCCGCAGCGGCGCGGTAGTCGGTACCGCCACGGCGACCGGTGGCGTCGGTCCGCTCAATCTCGGCCTGCTGGCGCGCGCCCTCGAGAGCGGGGCGAATGCCAACATTCTCGCAACGCCGAATCTGCTCACGCTCGACAACGAGGAAGCACGGATCATCATCGGTCAGAACGTGCCCTTCGTCACCGGGCAGTTCACCGCCACCGGGACGGCGGGCGCGGCGGTCAATCCCTTCCAGACCATCGAGCGGCGCGATGTCGGTACCACGCTGCGGGTCAAGCCCCAGGTGTCGGAGGCAGGTACCGTCAAGCTGCAGATCTTCCAGGAAGTGTCCAACGTCCAGGATCGCAGCCTTGCGGCCGGGCTGATCACCAGCCGCCGGGCCATCGAGTCGAATGTGCTCGTCGACGACGGGCAGGTCGTGGTGCTCGGCGGCCTCATCGAGGAGCGGGTCGAGGGCGGCGCGCAGAAGGTGCCGGGGCTGGGCGACGTCCCGGTGATCGGCCAGCTTTTTCGCTATGACTCGCGCAAACGCGTGAAGACCAACCTGCTGGTCTTCCTGCGGCCGGTCGTGGTGCGTGACCAGGCCGGCGCGCAGGGTCTGACCGCCGACCGCTACGACTACATCCGTGGTCTGCAGGGCGATTCGCGCCTGCCACCGCATTGGCTGCTGCCCGATTTTCCGCCCTCGGATCTGCCTGCGCTGCCCCAGCCTGCCACGCCAGCCTATCGTCCGGGCGGCGCTGGTGGTCCGGCCAGCCTCGCGCCGGACATCGATGCCTCGACGCGCCGCGCGCCGGCACCGCAGACCCCCGGTGCACCGGCTCCGGCTGCCACGACCCCGGGCCAGGCACCGGCTACCCGCTGACCGCGATGGCTGCCGTTTCGCCTGCCCGCTTCGTCCCCTATGCCTTCGCGCGGCAGTTCGGGGTGCTGGTGGCGGCGCAGCAGGGCGATGCGCTCGAGATCTGGATCGGGCCGCAGACCCCGCTCTCGGCGATCGCCGAGCTCTCGCGGGTGCTCGCGCATCGGCTGGTGCCGGTCCACAAGGAGGCTGCCGAGCTCGGTGCTGCGATCTCCCGCGCCTACGCGCAGCAGGAGGGGTCCGCAGCCTCGGTGGTCGACGAGGTGGAGAGCGATCTCGACCTGTCGCGCGTGATGCAGGATCTGCCGCGCATCGAGGATCTCCTCGAAACCGAAGACGACGCCCCGATCATCCGCATGATCAACGCGCTGCTCACGCAGGCAAGCCGCGACGGCGCCTCCGATATCCATGTCGAGCCCTATGAGGGCTACTCGGTGGTGCGCTTTCGCGTCGACGGCACGCTGCGTGATGTGGTGCGGCCGCGCCGCGAGCTGCACGCGGCACTGGTGTCGCGAATCAAGATCCTCGCGCAGCTCGACATTGCCGAGAAGCGCCTGCCCCAGGACGGCCGGATCGCACTGCGCATCGGCGGCCGGCCGATCGACGTTCGCGTCTCGACCCTGCCGACCGGGCATGGCGAGCGGGCGGTTCTGCGTCTGCTCGACAAGGAAGCCGGACGCCTGGATCTCGGACGTCTCGGCATGAGCGAGGCGGCGCTGGCAGGCTTCGATCGGCTGGTGCGCCAACCGCACGGCATCGTGCTGGTGACCGGGCCCACCGGTTCTGGCAAGAGCACCACGCTCTACTCGGCGCTCGGCCGGCTCGATGCGAGCACGACCAACATTCTCACGGTCGAGGATCCGATCGAGTACGACCTCGATGGTGTCGGCCAGACCCAGGTCAACGCGCGCATCGACATGAGCTTCGCGCGGGCCTTGCGTTCCATCCTGCGTCAGGATCCCGATGTCATCATGATCGGTGAGATCCGCGACCTCGAGACCGCGCAGATCGCGGTGCAGGCCTCGCTCACCGGCCATCTGGTGCTCGCCACGCTGCACACCAACGATGCGGTCTCCGCGGTCACCCGGCTGATCGACATGGGCATCGAGCCCTTTCTGCTGTCCTCGTCGCTGCTCGGCATCGTCGCGCAGCGTCTGGTGCGCAAGCTGTGTCTTCAGTGCCGTCAGCCCGAGCCGCTCGCTGGTGGCTGGCGCTCGGTGGGTTGTCTGGCCTGCGGCCGAACCGGCTTCACCGGGCGCACCGGGGTCTATGAATTGCTGGTCATCGACGATGCGATCCGCGCGCTGATCCACCGCAACGCCGGCGAGGGCGAGCTGCGTGCCGCCGCCGCAGCGGCAGGCATGCTCACGATGCGCGATGATGGGCGGCGCTGGGTCGACGCGGGCGTCACCTCGGCCGACGAGCTCATTCGCGTCACCCGCGACTGATGGGGGCCTTCCGCTTCGAAGCCGTCGATGCCGACGGTGCGCTCGACCGCGGTGTCATCGACGCCGAATCGGCGCGGCATGCCCGTGGCCTGCTGCGTGAGCGCGGGCTGGTGCCGCTCGAGGTCGCGCCGCTGGCATCACAGGGCCTCGAGGCGCGTGGCATCGCCGGGGGGCGCCTGCGTGCCGCCGAGCTCGCGCTGGTCACCCGCCAGCTCGCGAGCCTGCTCGCGGCGCGTCTGCCGCTCGAGCGTGCCCTGGGCGCCGTGGTCGAGCAGGCCGAGCGTGCGCTGGTCCGGGAGCGCTTCGCCGCAGTCCGCGGCGAGGTGGTCGGTGGGCAGACCTTCAGTCAGGCCCTCGAGCGCTTTCCGCGGGACTTCCCGGAGGTCTATCGGGCCCTGATCGCGGCGGGCGAGGCGTCGGGCGATCTCGCCAGCGTGATGCTGCGGCTCGCCGATCACCTCGAGACCCGCACGGCGCTGGCCCAGCGGGTCGGCCTTGCCTTCACCTACCCGGTCATCGTCGCGCTGGTGGCCATCGGCGTGATCTCGGCCCTCCTTGCCTACGTGGTCCCGCAGGTGGTCGGCGTCTTTACCCAAACCCGCCAGGCGCTGCCCTTCCTCACGGTGGCACTGATCGCGCTGTCGGACGCGTTGCGCCACTGGTGGTGGGCGGGTCTCGTGGTGCTGTTGCTGCTGGCGGTCGGTGCGCGGGTGGCGCTTCGTTCACCGTCGCTGCGGCTGGCCTGGCACGCGAAGCTGCTCGGGCTGCCGCTGGCTGGCCGCCTGATTCACGGCGTGCAGACGGCCCGGTTCGCCTCGACGCTGGCCATCCTCAGTGCGAGCGGCGTGCCGCTGATCCGGGCCCTCGAGGCGGGCGCGCGCACCCTGTCGAACGATGCGATGCGCGCCAACGTGGAGGACGCGATCG
>Ga0315902_10006810_pt1 | contig 15748 bp, 17 predicted proteins | sample LakEriMetagenome_9_FD_203523 | JGI IMG/M metagenome (GOLD analysis project Ga0315902, IMG submission 203523) | Freshwater fungal communities from buoy surface, Lake Erie, Ohio, United States - Buoy 12 MA117 | ecosystem: Environmental > Aquatic > Freshwater > Lake > Lake biofilm | place: USA...
AAAAGAAAATTTTGCTGTTAGCTGACGATTTCCGGCTTCCATCTGGTATAGGAACCATTAGCAAAGAAATCATTTTTAATACCGTTAAAGAGTTTGATTGGATCCAATTAGGAGCAGCAATCAATCATCCGGATGCTGGTAAAGCATTTGACTTATCTCAAGAAGTAGCTAAAGAAACAGGAGTTGCTGATGCATCGGTTAAATTGATTCCATGGAATGGATATGGAGACCGAAACATTTTATTTTCCATACTAAATCAAGAACAGCCAGATGCAATTCTGCATTTTACTGATCCTCGTTATTGGACTTGGTTGTATGCATTAGAACATGAAATAAGAACCACATATCAGATTCCTATTACATATTACTCTATTTGGGATGATTTACCATATCCAATGTGGAACGCACCTTTTTACGGTAGTTGTGATATGATTATGGGAATCAGCAAACAATCAGACAATATCCATAGAGAAGTTCTAAAACAGAACGGATTTGGGGTTGTAGATTATGATGCCACAGATAGTGTCATAACGGATATCAAATGGAATGATGTTGTTACTGGTTTTGTCCCACATGGACTAAATCATAACATGTTTAAACCACTTAATGAATCCGATTCTTTATATCAAACAATGTTCGATCGAATTAAAACTAAGAATTCAGTAGACTTTGTAGTATTTTGGAATAATCGTAATATACGAAGAAAACAACCAGGTGATTTAATAATAGCATTTAAACATTTTGTGGATTCATTGCCAACCGAAAAACAATCAAAAGTAGCATTGTTAATGCATACCCAGGCAATTGATGATAATGGAACCGATTTACGTGCTGTAGCTACAACCTTGGCTCCAAATTGTAAAATATTATTTTCTGAGCAAAAGTTATCTTCTATGGACCTCAATGCAATGTATAATGTAGCTGATGTAGTTGTTAATATAGGGTCTAATGAAGGTTGGGGACTTAGTAGTACGGAAGCAATGCTAGCAGGTACTCCTATTATTAACAATGTTACTGGTGGTTTACAGGATCAATGTGGATTCACTGACGAAACTGGCGAATGGATTCGTTTTAATGGTGAGTTTTCTACTAATCATGTCGGTAAGTATAAAAATCATGGCCATTGGGTAAAACCAGTATTTCCAAGCAACCGATCTTTGCAAGGATCTCCACAGACACCGTATATTTTTGATGATCGAGTACGTTTTGAAGATGTGGCAGATGCTATACGATATTGGTACGATATGGATACCGCACAAAGAACGGTATATGGTATGATGGGACGTAGTTTTTGTTTTGATAACGGTTTAACGGGTGAGTCAATGGGTAACAAGATGATTGCAATGTTTAATTATTTGTTCGCTACACATAAAGAATCCAGACCATTATACACAATACATAAAGTAGAGAAACAAGTTTACGAACGAACAGGAATAGTAGCACAATGAGAAAAGTAGTTATAGCTGGCCCAGTTGCCACACAATCCGGTTATGGTCATCATACAAGAGAGATTGTTAGTAATTTTATTGAACATCGTGGATCTGAATGGGATATTAAATTGATTTCATTGCCATGGGGATCTACACCAATGACATACCCAATTCCCACGGATTGGCAACTTAGAATCATTCCCATACCACTAACATTTCAACCAGACATTTGGGTACAGGTATCAGTACCAAATGAACTTCAACCAGTTGGTAAATATAATATTGGAATAACTGCCGGTACTGAAGGAGATTTATGTCCGAAAGAATGGATTGAAAATCTTAACAAGATGCAATTAGTAATTGTTCCAAGCCAATTTACTAAAAAGGTTTTTGAAGATACTGCAAAACATCATAACATTGTATTATCAGTTAAAATTGAAGTAGTCCCTGAATATTTTGATGAAACTGTTTATACTAACAAAGAAACTGATACTAAGTTTTCGATGTTAGATGAAATTAAAGAGTCTTGGGCTTTTTTAAGTGTCGGGCATTGGCTTCAAGGAGTTATAGGAGAAGATCGCAAAAATGTCGGAGGATTAATTCATTGTTTTTTCGAAACATTTAAAAACACAAAGGATCAGCCGGCGTTGATATTAAAAACTAGCGGTGCTACATATAGTATTATAGATCGTATGGAAATAGAAAATAAAATACGACAAATACAGGACATGCATTCAAATTCTAAACTACCTAATGTGTACATAATACATGGAGACTTATCAGATGCTGAAATGAATGCTATGTATAATCACCCCAAAGTAAAAGCCATGTTATCCTTTACTAAAGCAGAAGGATTTGGAAGACCTTTGTTAGAATTCTCAACTACAGGTAAACCAATCATTGCACCACATTATTCTGGCCAAGCTGATTTTCTTAAAAAAGATTTTATCTGTTCTCTACCAGGTGGACTAACACCTATACATTCATCTGCGCAAAATCCATTTCTAATTAAAGAAGCAAAATGGTTTACTCCTGATTATGGATTTGCAAAGAAAATGATGCAAGAAGTTCGTAAAAATTATAAAAAATGGTGTGAACTAGGAAAACGTCAAAGATATCATGTTAATAGCACATTTACTAAAACTGCAGTTAAACCAATTTATGAAAATTTACTGAAGTTAGTAGATTCGCAATTAACAAATGTACCGCAGCAAGTTCAATTACAACTACCGAAACTTAAAAAAGTAAATGAAGAATCGCCGAAAATTATATTGCCTAAGTTAAAAAAGATTGAAGCATGAAAATAAGTTATGCAGTTACGGTATGTAATGAGTTTATAGAAATCCAACGACTCATTACATTTCTTTTAAAACATAAACGACCTGAAGATAATATAGTTATTTTATATGATGAATCAAATGGTGATCCTGAGATTGAAGCTTTTCTCAGGACTCACTCTCTTAATGGAGAGTTTGCTTGGCACAAGGATCGCTTTGATGGTCATTTTGCTAATTGGAAAAACAAACTAACACAACTTTGTACTGGAGATTACATTTTCCAAATCGATGCAGATGAAATGCCATGCATTCCAATACTAGATTCGCTGTCTTCCATATTAGAAGAGAATCCTGATATCGATGTGTACTTGGTACCTAGAGTCAATACCGTCGAAGGGTTAACAGATGCTCACATACAAAAGTGGGGATGGAACGTTAATAGCGAGGGTTGGGTTAATTGGCCAGACTATCAGTGGCGCATCTTTAAGAACATACCTGATATACGATGGAAGAATAAAGTGCACGAAGTGTTAGACGGATTTAAGAAATATGCAACATTACCTATGGAAGAAGATTACTCTCTTTATCATCCAAAGGAAATAGAACGACAAATAAAACAAAATGAATATTATGACACACTCTAGTCCGCTTACATTTTGTATTTCAACATGGAATAATTTACCATATCTTAAATTAGCAATTAGTTCTGTCAGAAAAAATAGTTACTTTAAAGATGCTCCATTTATTATTCATGCAGAAAATTGTATAGATGGCACTAATGAATGGTTGGTTGAAAATCGAGTCAAATATAATCTTACTTTGATACTCGAACCAACCAATGAAGTTGTACGGGGCATCGGCGGCGGAATGAATATCTGTGCCGAATATGTAGAAACGGAATATATATGCTTTTTACATTCTGATTTTTATGTTACTCAAAATTGGGATAAAGCATTATTAGATATACACAATCAGTATATAAATGAAAAACTATGGGTTAATTCATTTAGGATTGAACCTAACATGTTTAATTCGCCACAGCGGTATGGGACATATTTAGTTCCATTAGATGCGTTTGGTGCATATTATCATGATTTCAAAGAAACTGAATTTGAACAATGGGCAGAAGATTTTATTAAAGAAAATTCTAATTATCAAATACCTAAAGGAGAAGGTGTTTCTGGATTAGTTAAAAAAATAATATGGGATGAAGTTGGTGGAAACGATCCAATATTTGCACCAACTAGTTGGGACGATCATGATTTATTCTTAAGAATGTTACAGCATAATGTAAGATTTATTTTACCAGCTACATCTGTAGTATGGCATTTTGGTGCTCGTGGAAGTCATCGGTTAGAAGAAAATAATGGGCAGACTTCGGAACGTCAAAGAAACGCTGAAGCAGAAAATTCTAGAAAATGGCTTTCAAAATGGGGACAAATGCCACGATTTGATGAATATGGAATGATTAAATGTTTTTGATATGAAAGTATTAGTGGTAGCTACTGATATGCGTAGCTTTCTAGATTTAAAAAACGTAGTTGTTGAATTAAAAAATCAACAGGTTGAATATTTCTTTTTATATAGTCAATCATTATCTAGACAATCTCCAGCACATAATTTAACTTCGTTTTCATATGATACAAACATACAGCTAGAAACTGCTGTATATAATTCAAAAACATTAGGTATAACATTACCATTTATTCCTGATTTATTATTAATAACTAACGAGAATTGGGAACCAGAAAAACATATATTATGGGAATTTAAACAACTAGGTTCAATTATTGCATGTATTGAAAACACAACTTGGTTAGTTGGTACGATTAAATCTAGATTAGAAATGTTATCTAGAATGAGTTTTCCTTCAAACTGTATCGATATCTTCTTTGAAAATTCTAATTGGAGTTTAGAAACAAAAAAATTATGCGGATGGTATGACTTTAAATCAGTTGTTGTTGGAAATCCAAAATATGATAATTTACGGATACAATCTACTGCAAATGATGGTATCTTAATTTTTGGAACCATGGAGAAGGAATCTAAAATACGAATTCAACATATATTAGAGCGATTAAACAACGTAAATCAAAAAATATATTATAAACCGCACCCCGGTGAAACTATTAATGATTTTAAATATAATAACATTGAATTAATTACCAATTCACTAGATGTACCTCAAATTGCTGCGAATACTAAAGTTCATTTATCTAATATTAGTATATCTGCATATTATTCGACAATTTATAATAAAAAATATATATCAATTGATGAATTCATTGGCCGGAATGATGATTTGCAATTGGATTTCTTTAAAGGTTTTGAATATGAATTTTGGTCTCCGATTATCAAAGTTAATTCCTGGAATGATTTTGTGTCAAAAATAGGAATTGACCGAATCAGTATTTTACAACAACGTTATGAATATTTAAAACAACATGTTATACAATATCATGATGATTTAGATTTTGATACTATTAAACATAATATATTAGATTCCAAATTATTTGATGAATATTCAGATAATAACGCAGCAATGCGTATAGTAAATTATATAAAAAATATATGAAAATATACGTCGATATAGATGAGACAATCTGCAATTATCATGGAGAACGCAGATATGATTTAGCAGTTCCTATCTTGGAAAATATTAAAAAAATTAATATATTATATGAAGAAGAACATGAAATTACATATTGGACTGCAAGAGGATCTGTTACTGGAATCGATTGGTTTGATATAACTAAAAAACAATTGGATTCGTGGGGATGTAAATATCATACACTTATCACAGGTCAGAAACCTGCGTATGATTTATTAATTTGTGATAAAACAAAAAGGATAGAAGAAATATGAAACGAACATATATTATTGCAGAGATCGGAATTAACCATAATGGAGATCTAGATATAGCGAAACGATTAATTGATATTGCTGCCCTGTCAGGGTGTGATGCAGTTAAATTCCAAAAAAGGAACCCGGATATATGTGTACCGGAACATCAAAAGAATGTAATGCGTGACACCCCATGGGGTATGATGACATATTTAGAATATAAACATCGTATTGAATTTGGAAAAATTGAATATGATGAAATAGATCGGTATTGTAAAGAAAAAGGAATTTCTTGGAGTGCCTCTCCATGGGATATGCAATCATTAGAATTTCTTAAACAGTATGACCTACCGTTTATAAAAATACCTTCTGCTATGTTAACAAATAGCGATCTGTTAAAAGAAACAGCTAGATCTGGTAAAAAAGTTATTTTATCCACAGGTATGTCTACAATTGAAGAAATAGATCGTGCTGTTAATATAATTAAAATTGGAGTTCATAATTCATTTAATTTTAATGGATTTGCATTATTACATTGCAATTCATCATACCCTGCCCCGATAGAAGAATTAAATTTATCGGCAATTAACACATTAAGAAATCGTTATAACTGCGAAGTGGGATATTCCGGGCATGAATTTCGTATAGGTACTACAGTAGCCGCTATATATCTAGGAGCAACAATAATTGAACGGCATATTACATTAGACAGAACAATGTGGGGTACTGATCATTTATCATCAATAGAACCGCAAGGGTTAATTAAATTAGTAAAAGGAATACGAGAATTAGAAGAGGCATATGGCGATGGTATAATACATGTTACCGAATCAGAAAAATTAATTAGAACTAAACTAAGAGGATAATGAATTTTAATAACAAAACAATATTAATTACCGGCGGGACCGGTTCTCTAGGAAAAGCTCTTATTAAACGATTAAAACAGTTTAACTGTAAAATAATCGTATATAGTAGAGATGAAGGAAAACAAGCGTTGGAATTTGGTCATGATTCTAGTATTATTAAAATCATCGGAGATATTAGAGATTTTGATAAATTGAACATATCATTCCGTAGATATAAACCAGACTATATCATACATACAGCTGCATTAAAACGTATTGATGATATGGAATTTTATCCAGATGAATGCGTAAAAACAAATATTAACGGTTCAGAAAATGTTGCTCGAGCTGCATTAGAAAACAATATTAAAAAATGTATTTTAGTTTCAACTGATAAAGCATGTCAACCAGTTAATGTATATGGGTCTAGTAAATTTATAGCAGAACGGATATTTACTAATTATGATTATAATTCATCATCTACTATATTCGCATCAGTTCGATATGGAAATGTAATCGCATCAAGAGGTTCGTTTATTCCACTTTGGATGGATATGATACGCAGAGATCAAATACTACAGGTTACCTCAGAATCTATGACACGATTTTTATTTACATTAAATGATGCCGTTGACACCGTTTTAGGTGCATTAGAATATGCAGTTGGCGGAGAGGTATTTGTGCCACAGATTAATTCATATACACTGCCTACATGTATACATGCATTGGGAAAAATTCTAAACAAACAACCGGTTACTGAATTAATGGGACTTCGGCCTGGCGAAAAATTGCATGAAGATATGTTAGCTAAAACTGAATTAGATTTTACCTATCAGGTACCTAATATCAATTTATTACAAATAAGACCACAGTATACTAAAAAGGACTATCAAGATTTTAATAGATACACCGGGCCAGAATTTAATTCTAAGTTGTGGGTAAAAGAAGATATTGATGAATTAATTAATTTAATTAAAACTGGAATATCTTGTTAGTATGAAAATATTACAAACTACTTTTAATGATTCTGAATTAAGCATTATAAATTCGATATTAAAAACAGGTGATATAGGATTTGGGTCTAATGTCAATTTATTTGAAAATAAATTTCAAAAATTTTCAAATAAAAAATTTAATACAGCTGTTAATTCTGCATCGGGTGCTGCTTTTATGATATTTTCATATCTTAAAGAATGTTATGGTGTATGTGATGTTTATACGCCATCATTAGCATTTACATCACCGGCTTGGGCTGCTAAACATTTTGGTCATAATTTAATTTGGGTAGATATTAATGACAATCTATTATTTGATTGTGATGATTATTTAAACAATCGTATAAATAATGGTAATGTTAAAGTTGTTATGCCTATCTTATATGGTGGTGTCAGTACTATTGATAACTGGAATTTAATTGGCGATGAAATAGTTGTTATAGATTCTGCACATTGTATTACTCCTACCATTAAAAGTGATTTTGTATTTTTTTCATTTCATCCGACTAAACCGGTTTGTACATCAGATGGGGGAATGATATCAACTGATAATGAAGATGCTAACGATTATTTCAGAAATTATAGAAATTTTGGCAGAATTAACAGTAATAATGGTTATGAAATAGAGCAAGATGGATTCAAATTTTATATGAATAATTTTAACGCTACAGTTGGGTTAATTAGTTTATCAAATTATTATAAAAACTTGCGTAATAGAAAAGAAAACTTTTCAGTACTGAAAAATAAGTTTAATGATAGATTTATACCACATGATATCAAGTCATCATTTTATTTTGCTACCATAATATCAGATGTCGCAAAACAAATTAATTTACAATATGAATTAGCAGTTCATTATCCATTATTGCATAAAATGAAATATTATCGGTATCGTGAACTACCTAATACAGAATTACTTCATTCGAAAATAGTTAACTTACCTTTATATGACATCGACATTTATAATTGCTGAAGCTGGTGCAAACCATAACAGAAATTTTAATCAAGCACTAGCATTGATTGACATAGCTGCAGATTCTGGTGTATCTGCATGTAAGTTTCAGACATATTCATCTGAAACGCTATATAGTAAAAATACTCCAAACTTTGCTAATTATACTAACGTTAATAAACTTATTAAAGATATTGAATTACCTAGGGAATGGCAAAAAGATTTAAAACAATATTGTGATGAAAAAAATATTGAATTTATGTCTACACCCTTTGATGAAAACGCAGTTGATGAATTAGTAAATTTAGGGGTTAAACGACTAAAGATATCAGGATTTGAATCTACTGATTTTAGATTTATTGATATGGTAGCTTCATCTAAATTGCCTTTAATTATTTCTTTAGGAATAGGATTTGAAATAAACTATTTAGGTAAAATATTTGAAATTGCTGATAAATATGGTAATGATTTAAGTTTTATGCATTGCAATAACGCATATCCTACTCCAATCGAGGATGTTGGTATATCAATCGTTAAACAGTTATCAAATGATACTAGATATAAATGGGGACTATCAGATCACACTGAAAGTACATTAACTCCAGCTTTTGCTGTAGTTGCTGGGGCTACAATAATTGAAAAACATTTTACTTTAAGTAAAAGATTACCCGGACCGGATCATCCATTTGCCTTAGAACCAAATGAATTAAAAGAAATGGTTGAACATATTAAATTAGCTGAAAAATCTATAATTAAACAAACTACACATGGCATATCAGTATCAGAACAGCCGTTTAGAAATGCAATGAGATCGGTTGTTGCAAAAACAAATATTAAACAGGGAGATGTATTAACATTAGAAAATATAACTACCAAAAGACCATTTATTGATGGAAATATACCGGCAAAACATTTTGATTATGTACTAGGCCAAATTGCAGATAAAAATTACAATGAAGATGATTTTATATGAAAATTTTATACTTAGGATATCCTGAAAATGCAGTACATTTATTTTTAAATACTAAAGGTACTGTATACCAAACACAAGAAAAAATAACTTTTGATATTAGTAAATTTGATTGGATAGTTAGTTATGGATATTCACATATTTTAAAACAAGATATAATTAATACTGCAAAAAACCCAATTATTAATTTGCATATCTCATATCTTCCTTTTAATCGAGGCGCTGATCCTAATTTTTGGAGTTGGTTAGAAAATACTCCAAAAGGAGTTAGTATACATCAAATTGATGCTGGAATTGATACGGGAAATATTTTTATTCAAAAAAAAGTATATTTTGATGATGATATCGAAACTTTATCTTCATCGTACAATACTTTAAGAAGTGAACTTGAAAAATTGTTTATAGAAAACTTTGATAATATCATTAAAGGTAATATAATTTCTAAAAAACAACAAGGCACTGGGACCTTTCATATATCAAAAGATTTAGAAACATATAAATATTTACTAACTAATGGCTGGGATACGCCCGTAAAACAAATTAAAATGACAGATTTAGAAATTATAAATGAAATAGAAAAAGTAAGAAGTAAAAACAATGTAAATTGGATGGATATATTACGATTAGCATTTGAACATGCACCAGATAAAGCTCGTCAGATTATATCTAAAATAAATAAAGATGATACTCGTATTTCTGAACTTCTAAAACAATTATCAAACAATGATTAATAAAAATATAAATGATATTTGTATATTGATACAAGCAAGAATGGGATCGCAACGAGTTCCTGGTAAAATGCTTAGGACATTTGCTGATACTACATTGATAGATATTTTGTTTGACAAACTATCTAAATCAACAATTATTCCTAAATCAAATATTTACTTTTCCGCATATGAAACTGAATTGAAAAACGTAGCTGATACCTATGGTATTAATATATTTCATCGTTCAAAAGATTCTGCATTTGCTGAAAATGATATGAAATTAATTTATGAATGGCATGATAAATTGCCATATAAATATGTTGTATTGATTAGTGCATGCAATCCGATGTTAACAATTGAAACAATTGATTCATTTATTGAATCATTTATAACTTCCGATAAAGAAGGAGCTTTTGCTGTTTTTGAAAAGAAAACATATTATTGGGATAAACATGGCCATGCTATTACTGATTGGGCAGGAGCTAACATAATGAATACTAAGTTAGTCGACCCAATTTATGAAGCAGCACATTGCTTATATGCCAGTCGCCTAGATATCATTAAACATAATTATTGGATGGATACAAATTCTCCCCCATGTCCGGAATTATATGTAATGAATGAATTTGAAGCATTTGATATCGATTATGAATGGCAATTTCAATTAGGCGAATATTTATATAAAAGGTTATGATAAAATTTTTAGATACAAGATCTAACACGTTATCCGCGGATATTTTTGATAAAAAATTTACAGGAAAACGAATATTAGTTATGGGATCGGGTCCATCTCTACAATTTGTAAATTGGCAAAATATCGATGTAGACCACATAGTCACTACTACATTTTTTTATTTGAATGATGTGGTTAGAAATTTAACAAACATTACTCACATAACCTTGTCAGAGATTATAGATTTTGATGATTATCGGTTACACGAATTTTTTGAAAATAATCCAGAATGTACAATAGCATTAGAACCAAAACAAGGCCGGCCTTTTTATAGTACACTTACATACAAAAAATTTGAAGAACGATACCAGGAACGATTGGTATATTATAATACTAATATCGACAAACAAGAAGGTGTTGCCGGCAGATTAACATTTTTTGTAATGTCATTTGCCCCATCTGAATTATATTATGTAGGAATAGATGGTTTTGGTCCAATTCGAGAAAAATCTCCAAATAATTCGTTTCGTAAGAATTTAGTCGATGCAGATAACGGATTGCATTCATATGAAAAATTTATCGATTCGCACCAAACAATGGCTTCCGCATTACATGAACAAACATTACAAAATGGTTGTAAATTATATAACTTAGGAGAAGGGTTTGAATTTAACTGTTCTACGCCATATAGTAAACGATATTTTCCATTAAACGAAGAAATTAAAAGAAAAATAAAATTATGAATAACATTGAATGGTTTACATGGCCAGATCCTAGGGCGGTAACTAGGGGAGCAGTTGAAAGCAGTATAAAAAATTTAACGATGTATAGCGATGCATATCAAAAACGTAAACAACAATATCCTAATTATACTCCGTCTGATGAAGCTATCATGATAGCCACCCATATTGAAACATATGGGCATTATAAAATAGAAAATTTTTTAAATATCGATCAAATTGATGCAATTAATAAACGGGTTGACGAAATTTTAGAAAACGAAAATCATCCGTATAATCAAAATAAAATTTCAGAAAAAACCGCACAGGATACCAAACCATTTATCCAATGTTTACAGCCACTAGTTTCTGCCCCAGAAATTCATCCATTTGTGTTTAATGATTTGATAATAGACATCGCCGGAGCATATATGGATTGTTATCCTGCTTTCGGCACTTGCAATTTACGTAGATCATATGTTAATGAATTGCCTGAAACTGGGACGCAAACATATCATGTAGATCCCAACTCTCCTAGATTTTTAAAATTTTTTATTTATCTGAATGATGTTGACGAAAACGGTGGACCTTTTTGTTATATCGAAGGAACTCATCAAAGAAAATTTTGGTTAAATGGAGAGAGTTTTAATCAGATGTACAATTGGCCAACTGATATTATACATCAAATACATCAAGGCGAACATGAAATAAAATATCTTACTGCTAAAAAAGGAGATTTATTAATGGCTGATACAAATGGTTGGCATCGTGGAACTAAACCATTTTCGCAAAACAGAACAATGTTAACATTGGATTACGTGTGCCATGTAGAAGAATGGCGTGATAGCCGATTTGATTTTAAACAATCAGATTTTGAAAAATTAGATAATAAGTATAAACCACTATGTGATTTTTTAAAACTTATATAATGAAAAAGATATTTTTAGATTGTGGAGCACATAATGGATGTTCCGTACAACTATTTGTAGATTCATATCCAGATTATAATGAATATGAAATATATTCGTTTGAATGTGATTCAACTAGATACACGCAATTGGTTAATAAAGGTTCAGAATTAAATTTGATTAATTTTTACCCGATTGAAAAAGCCATATGGACGACAAACGGAAAAAAAATATTCGATGGCTGGCAATTTACTAACACGAGTAAACTAGATGACACTATTGGCGTTAATACTCTAGATTTGTCACAATTTATTCTAGATAACTTTTCAAAAGATGATTATATTATTTTAAAAATTGATATTGAAGGAGCTGAATATAAAGTTATAGATAAAATGTTTAACGATGGATCGTTATCGTATATATCTAAAATTTATGGTGAACTACATGGTCCAAAAAAAGGATATTCGATAGATGATAATAATAAACTCTTAGAAAAAATTTGGAAAAATAATTTAAAACTATTAAATTGGGATGCATTAGAAGGTTCGCTAGAAGAAATTGAAATCGTTCCATTTAATACACCAAACTCATATACTAACCATTCCTCGCTACGCGTTGGGCATGCATATAAAAAACTATGAAAAAAATAACATTTTGTATACCGAGTAAATCGAATTTAAGATATCTTAAAACATGTATTCCGTCAATTCGAGAAAATGCATCACGCAATGATCATGACATTATCGTCTTCGTCGATTCAGATGAAGATGGTACAATTGATTGGTTAGAACAAGTAAAGGATGAATATAATTTAAAATACTTTATTAATCCGGAACTAGGTAAAAATTTATTTGGTATTGGTAAAGCCTATGATTGCTGTATTGAGCATTCTACTACGGACATATTCATGATATTTCATGCCGATATGATGCTGGGTAAAAATGCTGACTTAAAAGCATATGAACATCTTAAACCGCAAACAGTAGTATGTTCTACCAGAATTGAACCGCCATTGCACCCAAATAATGGAGAAAAAATTATACTAGATTTTGGTATGTGGCCAGAAGAATTTAAAAAAGACGAGTTCAATCAGTATGTAAACGAACATTTAGATGATACTAAGATTACAAATGGAATTTTTGCACCATGGATGATGTATAAAACAGATTTTGTTTCGATAGGAGGCCATGATTCTATTTTACATTCATGTAGAGAAGATTCTGATGTATTTAATAGAATGAAACTTGCAGGATATAAATTTATACAACCATGGAATTCATTGGTATATCATTTAACTGGTAGAGGTGCTGGTAGTTTCGATGGGGATTCTGATCGGCATGAAAAATGGAAATTAGATATGAATCGTTCTACCATGGAGTTTATACGGAAATGGGGTTCGAATGTTAAACATACAGATTTAATGGACCCAATTATTCCTCCAAAATATAATATTGCAATTGTTGTTAAATCATGTACGAGTTCATTGCTTGAATTATTAGAACCATGGTGTGATAGAATATATATTGATGATGATATGCAGGTTTTAACAACTCATTATATTGATCGCGAACAACCAAATACTAAATTTGAACTAGATAAACGAGTGTTTTGTATAGGATATAACGATCCGCATGCTGAAAATGATATTGTAGTTGAAATCGATGGTAAACGAATGACTAATCAGGATTTTGCATACATTCAACAATTAGCAGAAATTCTGCAAGATTCTGGGGAAGTTGGTACATTTCAATTAGGTAGTCTCATGATATCTGTATATTCCTTGGAAACGTATGAAAAAAATCTAATTAAATGTAACTAAAACATATTTATAATAAAGTTAATAATCTGAATGAGTTTTGCTAATAGGAAATAAGTATGGCAAACAAACAAGGCTTTATTAAAAGTATGTTATCCGATTCGAAAAGTGGAGAAGTTTCTTCTAAACGAGTGATTGGATTTATAGGTTTTATTGCATTGCTACTAGTAATGTTTATCAATGCATTGTTTTCAAAAACCGTAGCACCGGTACCGGTACTGGTTAATGCAATTGAATACATTGTTATTGCAGCATTGTTTGGCACGTCTGTAGAAAAATTTGCAAACCGACAAAAGCAAGATTCTGATTCAGAACAAGTTTAAAAGGATTCGTTATGAGTTTAGATCTAAAAAAAATAAAGCAAGTTCCATTAAGAGAAACCCAGTACGTTAAAGAAGAAACTCCTAAACAGCAAATCGTATTGCATCATACAGCTGGTAATGCATCTGGCATTGGTACCATATCAATGTGGGACACTGATGATAGAGGACGGATTGCTACTTGTGTAACTATATCAGGCCCTGGTGCTAAAGGAACCACTGATGGGGAAATTTGTCAAGCATTCTCTTCCAAGTATTGGGCATATCATTTAGGTATCAAACCAGAAGTATTCAAAGCATATAAAGTTTCATATCAACGATTAGATAAAATTGCAATTGGTGTAGAAATTTGTAACTGGGGGCCTATTTCTTTACGGGATGGAAAATATTACACATACGTTAACAGAGAGATTCCAGAAAGCCTAGTAACGAAACTAGATAAGCCATATAAAGGACATCTATTTTATCATCGTTATTCAGATGCTCAAATACAATCAGTAAAAGATTTGTTAGTGTATTGGAAAGGCATCTATAAAATTGATCTAACATATGATTATGATCAAATGTTTACGGTGAATACCAAAGCACTTAAAGGCGAGAATGGATTATATTCACATAACAGTTACCGAAAAGATAAGACAGATATTTATCCATGTCCCCGAATGATTGAAATGTTAAAAACATTGTGATGTAGGAAACATATGTACACCAGACAACAAATAGAATCTGCCGTTAAGTCAAAAGGCTATGCTTGGTTCGAAGATTCAAGTAACCGCGGATTTGATGTTAATATTGTAGGTGTTCGAAACAATGCTCCTAGTGTTGCTGACAAAGTAACCAATGTGTTTGATGACCATTTAACTATATCATACAAAGAATCCGGCGAGTGGAAATTCTATTGTTGGAATGCTACTACCGATCCGGGTAAGAAAGGTGTTCAGCAGTTTCACAATAAAAAAGGAGTTGCTAGATTAGTTCCGGGACAGTATCGCAAAGTATGGGCTGTAGATAAACATCAAGGTAAATATGAAGCACTCTGTCAACGTTTAAACCCAGTAACGGTTTGGCGGGATGGCAACCGAGATTTAATATTCGAAGAAAAAGTTACTGATACTGGTATGTTCGGTATCAACATACATAAGGCGGGTCAAGATTCTACTTGGGTAGAAAATTGGTCAGAAGGTTGTCAAGTTTTTAAGCGCGTTAAAGATTTTGATATATTTATGTCTATATGCAGAAAGGCTGCAAAGATATACGGAAATCATTTTTCATATACGTTAATTGAATCA
>Ga0315902_10006811_pt1 | contig 15747 bp, 10 predicted proteins | sample LakEriMetagenome_9_FD_203523 | JGI IMG/M metagenome (GOLD analysis project Ga0315902, IMG submission 203523) | Freshwater fungal communities from buoy surface, Lake Erie, Ohio, United States - Buoy 12 MA117 | ecosystem: Environmental > Aquatic > Freshwater > Lake > Lake biofilm | place: USA...
TTTATGGAGACTACCCCTTCTTTGATGTAATTAAGCAAATTGCCGTTGCCTTGCAAAAAAATAAAAAGGCGATGCTTCTTTTCCGTGACGATAAAAAACATAGCATAACCTACATTCCTGATGCCGCAAAAGCAGTAGCATTTTTGGCCCAACAGCCTGATGCTTATCAACAAATATGGCACCTACCAACAGATCCCAATGCCCTTACCGGTAAACAACTTGTTGAGCTCGTTGCTGAAATCATAAAAAAAGAACCGAGACACAAAGTGATTTCTAAAGGAATGATAAAGTTCATTTCCTTCTTCAACGGACAGCTCAAAGAACTAATAAAACTATCCTATCAGTGGGAAAATGATTATTTATTTAGCAGCGAAAAATTGGAGAAAAAATATAATCTAAAAGCGTTATCCTATAAAGAAGGCATAACCGATCACCTTAAAAATATTTGTATTCTTAAATAATATATTTTATGATAAACAAAAAACTTTACACCACGATAAAAGTAATATTCTCATCATTAATGCTTTTTAGTGCCATAGGAGAATTAACCTTAAATGAGACCGTAGTTCATTCCATGGAGATTATTCAGATGCCTGTTTACCTGCTTTACCTGCTCGGTGTTTTGAAAATTTCTGGAATTATTGCCTTATGGTTTTCTCCTTACAAATGGATCAAGGAATGGGCTTATGCAGGATTCACGTTTGATTTTATCGGAGCCATTTTTGGCTTTATCGCAACAGGAAATCTTGTAATGCCGGATATCATTATGGCTCCGGTGGGTTTAATGCTGTGTTTATCTACATATTTTTTCTGGAAGCAAACGAATGGAAGTTATTCAACATAAAATACAAGAATTCATTTTGACACATTTGTGTCAGGTGAATTAGTCAAGTAACTCTAAATTTGGTAAATCGAATGGTTAATTGGGGTAAATCATTATCCTTCAAAAAATAATAGCAAAACGCATTATTATGAAAAAAATTGCTCTTTTCAATTCCAATCACTCCGACATTCCAAGATCAAATGTTAATAACCTCTTCCTCCTTCTCTTCCTCGCTCTACTGTCAGGAAAAAGTTGGACACAGGTAACAGTTTCTGGTGCATTATCTGGCAATGGGACTTATACTACCCTACGTGATGCAATCGTAGCTGTCGGCACAAATCAATCTGGTGCCAGCATCCTTATTACCATTTCCGGCAACACAACCGAAGCAGCACAGACTGGTGCTCCATCGGTACGAATTCAAGCAGGAACTTGGGCTTCAATGACAATATCTCCATCTGGGGGCAATTGGACTATTAGTGGTGCAGCAACAGCTGGCCAACCTCTGCTTGAACTCAGCGGTGCTGATAATGTAACCATTGATGGTTTGAACACAGGTGGCAATGCGCTAATAATTTCTAATACGACAGTTAGTAATGTAAGCAATACCTGTACCATTCGATTTGGATCTGATGCAACAAATAACACAATTACAAATTGCAGTATATTAGGATCTTCAACAACGGACCTAACCACAAATGGAGGAGTGATTTTCTTTTCAACGGCCGGAATCGCACAGGGTGGTAATGACAACAATACAATCTCAAATTGTAACATTGGCCCTGCTAATGGGAACCTGCCGACAAAAGGTATTTACATGTATGGTACTCAAACCGCTGGTAATCCTACAGTAAACAATAGCCAAAACACATTTACAAACAACAACATTTACGATTTCTTTGGGGCAGCAGTGTCCTCAGCAGGAGTTTACATTGCTAACGGAAATACAGACAATAACGTCACCAACAACCGCTTTTATCAAACTTCATCCAGAACTCAAACAACCGGAACGCAACACTCGGCTATTTGGATAAATAACACCAACGGAAATAATTTTCAGGTTACGGGTAATACGATTGGTTATTCGGGTTATTCAGGAGGTGTAGGTTTCGGTACTTACACTTTTGTTGGAACTGTCTCTACTCGTTTCATCCCTATTTTTCTTAGTGTTGGAACCACCTTAGCCAGCAACGCAAGCAATAATATAATCGCAGGTATTGCCATTTCAGGCGATTTAAGCGGTACTGCTACTGCTTTATCTTCACCATTTTGTGGAATTTACATTAATGCAGGCCTTACTACTTGTAATGAAAACACCATCGGTTCAATGACCGCTGTGGAAAATATAACTTATACGTCCTCATCAGCCAATACATCCGACATAATCGGAATTTTTAATGGGTCATCATCCATTTTAACAACAAATGGAAATAATTTGGGGGGATTTAAGCTTTCCAATTCTAACAGTAGAGCGTCCAATTTTTATGGTTTTTGGTACAATACTGCAACAACTACCTGGACTTGCAATAACAATACAATTGGTGGTGACATTGCTAACTCTATTCAATCAACAACGACGGCTACAGGAACTGTTGTTAATGGTATTCGTTGCAATTCTGGCTCAACAAATGTGGTATCTGTTTCTGCGTCGGGTAATATTATTAGAAATTTAACGGCTGCAGGTGGAACAGGTACAACTGCAAATGCCTCGGTGGTTGGTATTTGTTTGAATGCAACGGGAGCTAACCACACCCTGTCAAATAATCAAATTTTTAACCTAAGTAATACGAACACAACTGCTGCGACAGTAGTAACTGGTATTCAATTCAACGGAAGCACTTCTAATGTTAATGTGGTAGAGCGAAATTTAATTTATGGTCTTACCAGTGCAACAAATAATTCATTAGCAGAGGTTAATGGAATTCGTGTTCAAGGTGGAACTACTACATATCGGAATAACATGATTGCAATAGGATCCGGAATTTCAATTGGGCTAGGTCAAGCAGCTTCATCTTCAGGGCAAACAGGAATCAACGGTATAAATGAAGCGCAAGGTACAAATAACTTTTGGCACAATAGTATTTATATTGGCGGCACAGCCACAACAGGAGCAGGAGCTTCCTACGCGTTTAACGGAACACAAATTGATGTCACAAGAAGCTTTAGAAATAATATTTTTGTAAACGCGAGAACTAATAGTGGAGCAACCGGAAAACACTATTCTATAAAAGTAAATGGGGCACTGAACCCTGCTGGATTAACTTTAAATAATAACATTTATTTCACACCAGGAACAGGAGGTGTTTTTGGATATGCGAATTCACAAGATGTTACCTCATTGTCGAATTGGCAGACTGTTGTTGGTCAGGATGCCAACAGCTACTACGCCAACCCTCAGTATATTGCTCCAACTAATGCAACTCCGGATCTACACATAAATCCCAATGTGTTTAGCCAGGCTAATGCTTCAGGTTTTGAGCTTGGAGTTACGAATGATTTTGATTTAGAGATCCGCGCAAATCTATCACCGGTAGATATTGGTGCTGATGCTTTTGCGCAATCAACGGCACTCCCAATCGAACTTGTTTCCATTCAAGCAAATTGCAAAGAGGATAATACAGTTGCCGTTATGTGGACAACCGCTTCAGAGCACAACACGAGTTATTACGTGGTGGATAAGTCCCGTGACGGAATCAACTGGAACATACTTGGTCACTCAGGAGCTGCGGGGAACTCCACGCAATTGTTGAACTACGAAATGATGGATAGTGAAAATATGACAGGTACAACTTACTACCGCTTAACTCTATTCGATATCAATGGAGAATTCGAGCTATTCGGTCCGGTTGCAGCAGATTGCGATAATGCGTCATCTACAACTACAATTAGTACTTATCCAAACCCAAGTAATAATGGATTCTGCGTGAACCTTTTCACAGAAGATATGGATGGTGCAGGAGTTTTAAATGTCACTGATGCAAAAGGCGCCATGGTGCACACTCAAGATGTTGACATCCAAAAAGGCAATTCAGTGTTCTATATGAATAACTTGAATTTTGCCCCGGGAATCTACTACATACAAGTTATCAATGGTGACAACTCAACACATATGATAAAACATTTGTTCAGTGTGTTTCAGAATGAACACTAAAATTTTACCAGAAAAAAATTGAAACAAAATTTGATTAACCGAAAAAATCGAGGCCCCATGAAACTTTCACTTACTTTAAATTCTTTCTTAATTACGTTCATTTGTGTGTTTTTGACGAATGTTTTCACTTATGGCTCTGAGGTTATAGGTAAATACGATGCAGATAATCTTTTAATCCATCACTACCCGGGCAAGGGTTCTACTTTACCTAATAAGCAGCAAACTGATCAGGCGGAGTTAAAAGAAAAGGTAAAAGGGCACATGCAGTCGCAACCCGTTAGATTTACAGAGAACAAAGGTCAAATGAAGGACATGAACAACAATCCTGTGCCATTTGTACTATTTAAGGCTGAAGCCCCAGGCATGAACGTCTATATTACCGAAAAAGGATTGACCTATGTATTTGTAAAGTTGGAAGAAGAAGAGCATGAGAGAGAAAATGAACGCGAAAAAGGATTTTCCTCTAGGATAGAAGAGGAGGACATAAAAACAGAATTGGCGTGGGTCAATGTAAATTTAGAAGGTGCCAATATACAGCGGGGTAATATCTTAAAAGAAATTGCAAGCAGCGAGTATTCTAACTATTTCTATGGCCATTGCTCTGAAGGGATATCTGATGTACATCACTACGAAAAAATAACGATCAAAGATGTTTATCCCGGAATTGACTGGGTGTTTTACAATATTCAAAACAGCGGGATGAAATATGATTTCGTGGTGCATCCTGGAGCAGATCCCTCCCTAATAAAATTGATGTATGAAGGGGATAAGCCTTTAAAGTTGCAGAACGATGGTAGCATTAGCTGTAAAACGAAACTTGGCACCCTTAGCGAAGCTAAGCCATATAGCTACGAAGAGGGCGACAATAAGGAAATAAAAAGCCACTATACACTGAGTGCCATTGACCAAAACAGAACATTGTTACAATACAGTATAGCGCAGTATAACACCAGCAAAACACTAATTATTGACCCACAATTGCTGTGGGGTACATTTTTTGGAGGACCAGGTTATGATGGCCCCTACACCATTGAAACGGATAATGCAGGTAATGTTTATATAGCAGGTTATTCAATATCCACTGCTTTCCCGTTGCAAGCTCTTCCCGGTGCATACTTTCAGTCTGCCAGTGGGGGTGCTACAGATGCCTTTATCATGAAGTTTTCCAATAACGGCGCCCTGCTTTGGACCACATATTATGGGGGATCCGGGTCGGAAGAGTCTCACAGATTAGCGATTGACGGAAGCAACAATATTTATATGGCAGGATGGACTTCTTCCACCAATTTCCCATTGCAAAATCTCGCAGGAGCATACAATCAGTCTGTTTATGGCGGTGGTACCCGAGATGCCTTTCTGGTTAAGTTTTCTAATTCAGGTACTCTACAATGGGCCACATACTATGGGGGATCCGGGTCTGAGACAGCTTTCAGTTTAGCCATTGACGTTAGTAACAATGTTTATATGGCAGGACAAACCTCTTCTTCCACTAATTTCCCGCTTCAGAATCTCGGCGGGGCATTTAACCAGTCCGTTTATGGTGGTATTACTGATGCTTTTCTGGTTAAGTTTTCCAATACCGGAACTCTACTTTGGTCTACCTATTATGGAGGATCTGGAGCAGATCAAGCAAACAGTGTAGGCATTGACGGTGGCGGTAATGTATATATAGTAGGTACAGCGACTTCCAATAATTCACCTTTGCAGAATCTTGCCGGTGCATACAATCAGTCTTTAAACGCTGGTAGTTATGATGCCTTTCTTGTTAAGTTTTCCCCTTCGGGTGTTCTGCTGTGGGCCACATATTATGGTGGGTCCGGAGATGACAGAGCTTTCAGTTTAGCCATTGACGGGAGCAGCAACGTGTATATGACAGGATGGACTACTTCCACTAATTTTCCACTTCAGAATCTCGCAGGAGCATATAACAATTCCTCTCTGGGCGGTGTCCGGGATGCTTTTCTAGTTAAATTTTCCAGTACAGGAGCATGTCTTTGGGCTACTTATTATGGAGGAACTTCCAATGAGGAATTTGGCTCTTCAGGCGGATATGATAACATTGCTATTGATCTTTGCGGCAACGTTTATATTACTTTTGATACAGAATCTAGTAACACACCAACGCAAGCATGGCAAGCCTCATGTGGAGGCTTTAATGACAATACTTTTGGCGGAGGTCCATTTCGCGATATATTCCTTGTTCGTTTTTCAAACAATGGCGCACTTACCTGGGCTACCTATATTGGGGGTAACGGAGATGATTTTCGATCTCCAATTGCATTAGACAATAGTGGCAATCTTTTTATTTCCGGGGAATGGGCAGGAATGATAAACGTCACAACCTATCCCTTAGTTAATCCCGGTGGATCCACCTTTTATGATGGTAGTTTCAACGGAGGTGAAGATGGGTTTATCTTGAAATTTACCCCAATTATCCCTACTTATTCACAAAGCCAGGTGAACCCGGTCGCTTGTACTAACGGTGTCGCTACAGTAGACGTAAGTTGTGGTGATGCGCCATACACCTACCAATGGAGTAACGGTGTAGTACAAACCAATGTTACTAATGCTACCAGCAGCATTTCCGGCTTGAGCCCAGGAACATATCAAGTTACGGTAACCACTAATTGCAATTATTCCTATACTACAAACTTTACCTTAACTGATCCGACCTGTTGCTCGTTACCTGTTACCATCACACCACAACAAGTCAGTTGTTTTGGAGGAAGCAATGGTCAGGCTACTGCCAATGCCACGGGGGGAACAGGAACCCTTACCTACTTATGGAGCACAACACCCGCACAATCTAACCAAACGGCAACAGGGCTCGTTGCAGGAAATTACAATGTCACTGTTACAGATGGTAGCGGCTGTACCGGAACCGCATCTGTAACCATAACACAGCCCACTTCAGCCGTTACCGTAACAACAACATCGACCGCCGCGACTTGCGGCAGTACTAATGGAACAGCCACTGCTAATGGAACCGGAGGCACAGGAACAATTACGTATTCCTGGAACACCACTCCTGTGCAGACCACTGCGACAGCAACTGGACTTGGCGTGGGAGTATATACTGTAACAGCCACAGATGTCAACGGATGTCAGTCCACTGCTACAGCAAACATATCTTCCTCTTTTGGACCTACTGTTACCATCACACCACAACAAGTCAGTTGTTTTGGAGGAAGCAATGGTCAGGCTACTGCCAATGCCACGGGGGGAACAGGAACCCTTACCTACTTATGGAGCACAACACCCGCACAAACTACCCAAACGGCAACCGGGCTCATTGCAGGAAATTACAGTGTTCTTGTTACAGATGGTAACGGCTGTACCGGAACCGCATCTGTAACCATAACGCAGCCCACTTCAGCCGTTACCGTAACAACAACATCGACCGCTGCAACTTGCGGCAGTAACAATGGAACAGCCACTGCTGATGGAACAGGAGGCACAGGAACAATTACGTATTCCTGGAACACCACTCCTGTACAGACCAGTGCAACAGCAACCGGGCTTGGCGTGGGAGTATACACCGTAACAGCCACCGATGCGAACGGATGTACGGCTACTTCATCAACAACTGTAAACAACACCGGAGCACCCACTATTACCATCACCAGTCAGAATGATCCGGATTGTAACAATGGTAACAACGGAACAGCCACTGTATCTGCTTCAGGAGGAAACGGAACACTCAATTATACCTGGAACACTAATCCAGCTCAAACAGGAACAACAGCAAGTAATCTGAGTGCAGGAACCTACACAGCAAACGTAACCGACGCAAACGGATGTTCTGCCTCCGTTTTGGTAACCATTGGTAATCCTGCTGCAATAATTGCAACCGTAAGCATCACCAATGCCAACTGTGCAGCAGCAGATGGAAGTGCAACCGTTACCGCTACGGGCGGAACAGGAACGCTTTCTTATTCATGGAATACAACTCCCGCACAAACCACCGCGACAGCAAGCGGCCTTGTACCGGGCTCGTATTCAGTTACCATTACCGACGCCAATGGTTGTTCCACTGCAGCCTCCGGAACAGTTTCCACAGTAGGAACTGCAAACATCAATGCAGGCCCCGACCAAGTCATTCAATTGGGTGGAAGTGCGCAACTGAATGCGACAGGAGGAGTTAACTACACGTGGAGTCCATCAACAGGTTTAAGCTGTTCCGACTGTCCTGATCCGATTGCTGCACCTACTGTAAGCACCATGTACACTGTTACAGGTACAGATGCAAATGGCTGCATCGGGACAGATCTGGTTTACGTAACGATAGTTCCTGAGCCGGTTGAATGCGCTGATATCTATGTGCCAACCGTTTTATCACCGAACGGTACCGGAAATTCAGCGAACAAAATGATTTGTGTCTATGGAGGCTGTGTATCAAAACTAAGCTTTGTGATCTACAACCGCTGGGGAGAAAAGGTATTCGAAACAACGGATGTCTCACTTACTGAATGCTGGGACGGAACCTTCAAAGGGAAGTCTTTGAATTCGGGCTCCTTTGTATACAAGTTAATCGTAACACTCACGAATAATGAGGTAATTGAAGAATCAGGCAATATCACATTAATACGTTAATCAACATTTAAAAACAAGCTACCATGATAGAATTCATCCGTATCACGAGTAAACTTGCCTTAGCGACTTTCTTTGCGGCATCCACGTTTGCTCAAGACATTCACTTTTCTCAGATGGAATTCTCGCCACTGACCCTTAATCCCGCTTTAGCAGGGGCGAATTCACCCATGCAGGGGATCGTGAACTACAGAAGTCAGTGGAGTAGCGTGGCCACACCATATAAGACTATTGCAGCATCATTGGATGCCCGATTTAATGAGAACAAACGCAACAAGGCAGGGATCATCGCCGGAGGATTGAATTTCTTCAATGACCAGTCCGGAGACCTTCAGGTAAATACGACGAATGTCAATGTCAACCTGGCCTATCATCTGATCCTCGATCAAACCAGCACGCTTGGACTAGGTATCTACACTGGTTTCGGGCAACGATCGATCAACCCGAATGGTGGAAGATGGGGCAGCCAATATGACGGCATGACATACGACGGAATGATCGACCCAGGGGAAACGTTCAATTCTGCAAGCTTCAGTTATCTTGACGCCGGCACCGGTTTGTTGTATGCTTACAGACGGAACAAAGGATACATGACACAGAACGATCAGCTGGCAATCAATGCGGGTTTTGCGATGTATCATTTGAATCGTCCAAAATATTCGTTCATTAATGCTACAAACGAAAAGTTATATTTCCGCTACTCAGCCTTTGTGAATGCTGAGATCGGTATTCAGAACACCAGGGGTTCCGTACTCCCGGGTGTCTACTTTCAACAACAAGGCCCAGCCATGGAGCTCATGTATGGTTTATACTACAAATATATCCTGAGCGAGGGATCCAGATTCACAGGATTTACACGACCAATGTCCCTTTCGTTGGGAATCTTCAACCGTTTCAGAGATGCCATGGCAGCAAAGATTATGTTTGAGTTCGATCAATATTCTGCCGGATTTGCCTACGACATAAATGTGTCAAGCTTGAGCACCGTCTCCAATTCCAAAGGTGGATTCGAATTATTTCTGAGATTCAACATGAGTGACGGAGGTGGTTTCCGTGCCAGAATATAACGGTAGTGCCAGAATGAATGCTTTTTCATATACAACCGATGGGAGAATTGATGACATAGATATATGGAATCGAGCCTTGTCTGCTCAGGAAGTCTTGGATTTGTACAATAGCAATACTGTGGGGATAAGTGATTTGTCTCAAAACAAAATTATTTCTGTTTATCCCAATCTTGCTATTGACAAAATCAATATGACAACAAAGAACAAATCAATTGGAAAAAATAGTAATATACAATAGTGAGGGATCTTTGATATACGATGAGTACATTTCAAATAATAATCAATTAAATGATGTTTCTGGCTTTTCAAACGGATTATAGCTGATTCATTTTCTCGATCTTACTAAAAGTGTTAAAGTAATAAAGCAATAACTAGTTTTCTTTTCGTTAACGTGCTAAAAATTAAAAAAATGACAAAAAAGAATTCAATGCTAATACTGGCATTACTTTCAGCAGGAGTTCTATGGGTTGGCGTGGTGAAAGCTCAGGCTCCTTTTGCTAATTACGATCATTGGATCGCTAATGGAGATGTTTATTCAATAACTGAAGATGCTAATTATGTTTATTCCGGGGGCAACTTTAGTTATGTCGGACCGCCAACAGGTTGCGGTGCTAAAATTACCTCCACCAGTACGAATCCTGATTTGTCCTTTTGCAGGCCAAACGCCGCAATTGAATGCGCTATTTCAGACGGATCCGGAGGTTGGTATATCGGTGGCTATTTTACCTCGATAGCGACTTCCTTCTCTACCACAGTAACCAGAAATGGAATTGCACACATAATCAGTTCCGGACAATTGGACATGACCTGGAATCCCGATGCCGACGGAGCAGTTTTATGTTTAGCGCTCTCCGGTAGTGATCTTTATGTAGGAGGATCATTCACTTCAATCGGAGGTCAAAACCGTAATCATATTGCTAAATTGTCGACTACGGGAACAGGGTCTGCCGACGTTACATGGAACCCGAATCCAGATGGCGATGTTTATTGTCTTACCTCGTCGGGGAGTGATTTGTATGTGGGAGGGCTTTTTACAAATATCGGTGGTCAAATTCGCAATAACATTGCAAAATTGAGTATTACTGGAATTGGAGCTGCAGATTTCAGTTGGGATCCGAATGCAGATGCCGAAGTCTATTGCATGGTAATTTCCGGGAGTGATGTGTTTGTCGGAGGATCATTCACAACCATCGGTGGCCAAAACCGAAACTATATTGCTAAATTACCGACATCAGGAACAGGAGCTGCTGACGCTATATGGAATCCGAATGCGGACAATCAGATTAATGCCATTGCACTTTCCGGCAGTGATATTTTTTTAGGTGGAAGTTTTACAAGTATTGGGGGGCAGGCTCGTAACAACATTGCAAAAATATCGGCATCAGGAACCGGAAATTCAGATGCAAGTTGGAATCCAAATGCAAACAACAGTGTTACTTCTTTGGCTGTTGACGGTTCAGACCTATACGCGGGGGGAATTTTTACACAGATGAATTCCCAAAATCGCAATCGAATAGCAAAACTATCCACTTCCGGAGCAGGAACAGTTGATCCACTTTGGAATCCTAAAATAGACTACGGTATTGTGAGTGCTATTGCTTTTTCCGGAACGGCCTTATACATCGGAGGGTCTTTTACAAGTATTGGAGGTTTTGATATTAACTCACTGGCTCGTTTTAGTAAGATAACTGGAATTGCTGATTCAACGTGGAATCCAAACCCGAATGGTAATGTTTGGTGCATGACTATTGCAGATAATGCCATTTACATCGGGGGACTATTTTCTCAGGTCAATGGCATTTCCCGTAATAATATTGCCAAGCTGAGCATAACCACTGATCTTGTAGATCCTTTGTGGAATCCAAGTGCCAATAATCAAGTGTATGCATTGGTTAATAATGGTAGTGATTTATTTGTTGGTGGAACTTTTACTATCATCGATGGCCAGCCCCGCAATAGATTGGCTAAACTTTCAACAACAGGAACAGGATTGGTTGACGCTATATGGAATCCTAATGCATACACAAGTACTGGAGGTGCCATTCGATCTTTAGCCCTTTCCGGCAGTGATTTGTATGTGGGTGGAGTTTTTACAAACATTGGAGGTCAAGCCCGCAGTAACATTGCTAAATTGATTACAACGGGAGCAGGTTCCGCAGATATTACATGGAATCCCAATTCAAATAATACTGTATATTCTCTGGCTCTTTCCGGCGATGCATTATTTGCAGCCGGCTTATTTACAAATATTGGCGCCCAGCCATTGAATTATTTCGCTAAATTGAGTTTAGCCGGAGCTGGTTTAGCTGATTTAACGTGCAATCCCAACCCGAATAGTTGGGCGTATTCAATACTTCCTATTGGAGGTGATTTGTACGTTGGCGGGAGCTTTTCGGTTATTGGTGGTGAAACCCGCAATCACGTTGCTAAATTGAAACCAACCGGTGAGGTAGATCTGTTATGGAATCCGGATGTAACAGGAAGTACTGTCTGGTCGCTTTCCGGAGCTCAAACCCATCTTTACATTGGAGGAAATTTCACAAGTGTCGGAGGCATTGGGCAGAGATGCGGTTTAGCATTGATAGGTGATTTATGTGGGCCAACAACTCCTGTCCTTGCGATCTCAAATGACAGTATTTGTTCCGGACAATCAGTCACCTTAAGTATTTTAAGCGGTTCTTTAAATTCCGCTTCTGAATGGGTATGGTATAACAGCAGTTGCGGTACCGGACTCTTAGGTTCGGGGACAAGTATAAACGATTCTCCTGCTATAACAACCACCTATTATTTACGTGGTGAGGGAGGATGTGTCGGTACTTCATCGACTTGTCAAACGATTACCATTCATGTGGATGATTGCCTTGGAAATTTAATATCAGAGGGCATGAACAATGAAACAGAGATAATTTACCCCAATCCTGCTTCATTGTACGTAACAATTGAGTTGCCAGGAAATGATGAGTTGTTGCCATATGAATTAATAAATACAGAAGGTCAGGTGGTACAATCAGGGATGATTACAGGTAAAGTTACGTTGTCTACAAATAAGTTGTTACCCGGTATGTATTTCGTGAAAATTACCACTGAGAATGGGATTTTAAGAGAGAAATTCATAATTGAATAATTCAAATAGCTTGGTAAGCTTAACTCTTCAGTTTGATATTATGAAATGCTAGGAAATTAAATAAAGAACATTTTAAACACCATTTTAATTGAAAAACGCTGTTGATTCCTTTTTAAATTCATTTGAACTACTTTGCCCTCAGGTAACAAAAAATGAATTGGATTTTATAAAGAGCGGTTTAAGGGTAAGCTCGCTTAATGCAAAGGATTTTTTTTTGAGTACAAATTCAATTCATAACGAAATTGGATTTGTTTTTTCTGGTCTGATTCGTGCCTATTTTTTGGATGGTAATGGCCATGATATTACGGTGAAATTTATAGATGCCCATCAATTTGCGACAGATTACGTAGCATTTATTTCCCAAAATAGAAGTCACTATTCATTTCAGTGCCTTGAACCGACAGTTATTGTGACTGTTTCTCATAGCCATATACAGGAAGGTTATGAAAGGTTCCCTAAATTGGAACGATATGGTAGATTGGTTGCAGAGGAAGTTTTATGCATTCAGCAAAAACGCATCGAAGGTTTTCTCTTTAAATCAGCGGAAGATCGTTACCTAGACTTCATTAATGAATATCCAGATTTATTTAACCGGGTTACTTTAACACACCTATCCTCTTATTTGGGAATTGAGCGACAGACCCTTACTCGTATTCGGCAGAGATTATCCAGCCTTTAATTCGACACATTTGTGTCAGGTAGACCTTCCTTACCATCGATAATTTTGTGCCGTTTTCAAATTGAACATCAACAATAAATTGAAAGGCATGAAAGAAATCGCTTTAATAACAGGTGCTTCCTCCGGAATAGGATACGAAATAGCCAAACTATTTGCAACAGATAAAACAGATTTGCTCATTGTGGCAAGAAGCGAAAACAAGCTTCTGGAAATTAAAAAAGAATTCGAAGAAAAATTCAAGGTAGATGTATTTACAGTTGCGGCAGATTTATCCTCTAGCGAAGGGATTCAAACTGTTTATGAAGTGGTTCATTCAAACAACTTAATCGTAAATTATGTAGTAAATAATGCCGGTTTCGGAGATTATGGTGCCTTCATCGATCGAAGCATGGAGAAATACAAAGAAATGATCCAATTGAATGTTGTAAGTCTCACAGAATTGAGCTATTACTTCGGAAAAGAAATGGTAAAGCGTGGAAAAGGCAGAATTTTAAATGTTGCTTCCATGGCTGGTCTTCAACCGGATCCGAACTTCGCCGTCTATGGCGCAACCAAAGCGTATGTTATCAGTATGTCAGAGGCCATTCATAAAGAATTTGAAAAAACAGGAGTTTCTGTAACGGTTTTATCGCCTGGAGCAACAGCATCGAACTTCATGGAACGTGCAGATATGAATAATGCCAAACTTTACGCAAGTGGTGTAATGACATCGCAAGATGTTGCGCGAGAAGGTTACAATGGCATGATGAAAGGGAAACTCCATGTTATACCGGGTTTTAAAAACAAAATACTTGGTTTTTTCTCGGGTATTATGCCTCCAGGGAAGTTGAGATTAAGTGTTGCAGCCAAAATAATGGCAGAGAAATAGTTTGTTTATAGTTTTGTATATCAATTCCTTCAGTATAAAATTAATTTAAATCGTATGGCACTAGGACCAAAACAAATGGGCGAAGCGATACTTCGTAACCTAGAAGAAAAAACAGGGAAAACATTGGAGCAATGGATTTCTATTGTGAAAGAATCCAAACTAGAGGATAAAAAATCTATAATGGATTTTCTTAAAAACACACATGGTTTAGGTCATTTTCAGGCACAAAAAATAGTGGAACACCTTGAAGGAAAAGATGCCTATGAAAATACAGACGACTTTATTCCTAAATTGTTCAATACCCCCGACTTACTAAATGTGTATAAAAAAATTGAAACTACAATTTCAAAATTGGGAAAAGACGTTCGTATTCAGCCTTGTAAAACCTATATTCCATTTTACCGAAAAAATCAGTTTGCCATTGTGAAAGTATCAAAGGACAAAAAAGTTCTTATTGGCCTTAATCTTTCAGACAATTTCAGCCATGATAGATTTAAAAAATCAAAAACAGGCGGAAGCGAACGAATAAATTTTCAGACCACAATCAATAACATTGCCGACTTTGATAAAGAACTTATTGAAGTAATAAAGTCTGCCTACACTACTAATTAGTTTCGGCAAAAATTACTTATTTATTCCAATGACGATATCTATTTTCTTTTTGTTAGGTCTTTCATTTATGACCATGCACGAAATGGATGCTGTTCGTTGTAAGGAATGGCGCATTTTCCCCGGACTTTCGATGCTCAACGATAAGTTGGGACACATCTTTTTTATATTCGCTCACATTCCCTTATTTTTCCTCATTTATTGGCAGTTGTCACAAACTGAAAACAAGGAAGCGTTTATAAAGGGATTTGATATCTTTATGATTGTTCACCTGTTTCTGCATCTCATATTTCTAAAACACCCAAAGAACGAGTTTAAGGATTGGATTTCTTGGTCAATCATCATTGGTGCAGGGGTTTGTGGGCTAGTTGATTTGATATTGAAACAATGGGGTTGAGAACAATTAAACTTTCCATTTAAATCCCTAAATTAAGTTGTTCATTTATCTGTTATGAAAAAAGTAATACTCCTTTGCATTATAAACTTTATAATTCTGACGACCGCTTTTGGGCAGATAGATATTTATGATAGCATTTATGTTGGAAACGTTTGGAGAAATTATAACATTCATTTACCAACTGGATACAATTCAAATACAAATTATCCATTAATAGTAGGTTTTCACGGTGGTCAACAGGCCGCTACAAGCGCTCAAGGTTGGGCTGTATTTGCTTATCAAAGTAAACTTTCTGAAAAAGCAGACAATTCGGGTTTTATAGTAGTTTATCCGGAAGGTAGGGTTTTTAATCAAAATCGATCATGGAATGCGGGTAATTGTTGTCCACCTGCCATGAATCAAAACGTTGATGATGTTGGTTTTATTGATAATTTATTGG
>Ga0315902_10006812_pt1 | contig 15746 bp, 17 predicted proteins | sample LakEriMetagenome_9_FD_203523 | JGI IMG/M metagenome (GOLD analysis project Ga0315902, IMG submission 203523) | Freshwater fungal communities from buoy surface, Lake Erie, Ohio, United States - Buoy 12 MA117 | ecosystem: Environmental > Aquatic > Freshwater > Lake > Lake biofilm | place: USA...
CTGGCACTCTCGGCACCCTGCCCAACGGCGTCCAGATCGCCCATGACATCCTCCACTACCAGCCCACCAACGAACTGGTGGACTGCCTTCAGTCGGCGGGAGCCGCCAGCACCCCGACATGGAACCCCGTGGGGCCACCGCAGTCCGCTGACCGGACATGGCTGGCCCCGTATGACCCGGCCCTGTTCGCCCCGGCCCCACCGACGACCCCTGCCCCGTCACCCGACGCCGTGCTGGATGCCATCAAGCACCTCCACGACCGGCTCAACGCGATGGCGCACGATGTGAATGTGACCGCCCACGAGGTGCTGGCCCTTCGCAATGACTATCGCCGGGGCATGATCATCTCGCTCCAGAATCGGCCCTTCGGCCCGTCGTCCGGCACGGTCAAGTCCCCGCAATGAGATACCGGCCCCGCACCGACCAGAACCAGACGGCGATTGTCGCGGCGTATCGCGCCAAGGGGCTGCTGGTCTTGTCGCTGGCAAGTATGGGACGGGGGGTGCCTGACCTGCTGGTCGGTGCGCCTCCCGTCCTGTGCCTCGTGGAAGTCAAAATGCCCGGCGGCACCATCACCCCCGACCAACTGCGGTTCCACAGCCTGTGGCCGGTGGTCGTCGTTACCAGTGTCGAAGAAGCCCATGCCCACGCCGAAACTCTCGCCGCATCCGTGTCCGATCTGCGGTCAGCCCGTCCGTTTGTCTCGGGCTACGCAGAAGTACTGCTCCAACCAGTGCAGCGCCAACAGCCGCTCCAAGGCGTTTTACCGGGCGATGGGGAAGAAGGGCGGGTCTCTGTCCGGGGAGCGCAAGAAACAGGCGCTGAAGGCCGCGCTCGCAGGAAAAATCGGGCATCTACCGCCCGTTGAGGCGTTTCTGGAAGGGGCCAGATGGCAGACGCGCCGATTGACAAACGGGATCGCCCGTCGCAAGAAGACGGAAGGGTTCCAGCAGGGCTGGGATGCCTGCCTCGCAGCCTACGGCTTGGCCAACTCGCCACGCGAGCGGCAGCGCAGACTAGCCTCATTACCGCCAACGCCTACCAAGTCGCCCACGGCCACCTGCTGGGCGTCTTTGTTGTCGGCTGCGCCATTAGCTGGCTCTGGTGGTGGAACGCCGGACACGCCGGACGCTCCACCGACCGGCTCGACGGCCTCGTCTACGGCGCGGGAGCGGGATTAGGGTCGGTGCTGGGGGTCGTCGGGGCCGAGTGGTTTTACCGGGTCTGACGGCTTCAGCTTGAGGATGCCCTCGATCACCTGCGTCACGACCGTCGCGACCTTCTTGATCCGCAGCAGCACCAGCACCGCCTTGGAAATGATCATCGCTGCTCCCGTTCGTGGGCGACCTTCTTCTGCCAGAACGACCACAGGAGGCTCGCAACGGAGGCGAACAGGCCCAGTGCCTGTGTCATGTCGTCTTCGGTCAGCCATGCCTGTGCGCCAGCGAGCGTAATCAGCCACCGTATCAGACTGCCAAGTAGGGCGGGAATCATGCGTCCTCTTCTGTCTCAATGACCAAGGTGTGGGCGGCATTGCCCAATCGTTGCATCAGTTGGTCGAGGGCCACCCGCGAGTCCAGAATCCGCGACCCCTCCCGGCGCAGCCCCACCAGAATGCACCCTTCGGTATCCTCGACGCTGTTCCCGGCGTGAATCCGAATCCCCGAGAATCCCGGCACCCCTTCGACCGCCGGGAGCATGGCCTTGAACCGGGGCGACCATGTGACCCGGAGAGGATACGTCCCTACGGGAATGGCGGTCTTCCCCGGCACCTTCCACTGTTCCACGGGGACTCCGGCCTGCTCACGCACCCGGTCTTCCAGCGTCCAACAGAGGAACCGCCCTTCGACGGTCAGAAACCCCGGCGTGGCCTCGTTGACGGTGCCGAGGCGGGTCAGGCGGAGAATCATCGGCTGGCCCAGAAGGTCAATCCTGCCGCCGCCATCGTGCCCAACGCGGCGATCACTTTTCCCGCCGGAAACTCCTGCGCCTTGAGGACGGCCACGTCTAATTCGAGTTTCCGCACTCGCCCATTCTGGACATCAAGTTTCTCGTTGACGGCATGAATCCGGTCGTGCAGCACATCGAACTGGTGCATGACCTGCTTGTGCCGGTCATCGAGGACGCGATCAAGCGGAACGTCCATCACTCGACGGGGCCACCACCCGCTCCTGCTCGTAGTCGAAATCAATGGGCTTGGAGAGATCCACCCCCATCTCCTGCAACACGGCAATCAGCGCACCCTCTGCCGCCTTTTCCTGCTGCTGCATCACGGCGATCTGCGCTTTCAGTTTCTCCAAACGTTCCTTGGATGCTACGGCTTTCCAAAACATTAGTTTTCCTCCGGCACAGGCGGCACAGGCAACGTGACATCACACCCCGCCAAGATCGACAACGCGGGCAACTGCTGTTCAATGAATCCCGTGACGGCTGCAATGACTGCCGGGTCGTCCTGCGTCACCGCCTTGTGTCCCACCTGCCCCATGACATCATCGATGAGGTCAATACCCGCCACGAGGCTGGTCGCCCCAGTGCTGCTGATCCCAATGTGCCCACTGACCATTTCGCCACGAATTGCCATAGTGCCTCCTAGTTGAGTCGCGCCTTCAACGCGTCGATCTCGGTCTGCTGCTGCTGAATCGCCGCGATCAGTGACGGGACAAGCCCGGCATAGTTCAAGCCATACTCGCCGTCGTGTGTGCCGCTCAGGATGCCAGCCAGTGACGCGCCCTGTGCCGCCTCGATGACTTCCTGCGCGATCAGTCCGTGCCGTCGCACCTCGTCTGACTCGTCGTTCATCACGAACGACACCGGCCGGAGACGCTGCACGAAGTCGAGTCCGAGCGTGTCGCCGGAAATGTCGTGCTTCCGTGTGCGGTCTGATGTCTGGATGGTGCCGTTGGCGGCATAGACCGCAGCCCATCGGTTGCTCGTGCCGCCGAGGTTACGCGCATTGTCCGTCGAGGGATAATACGCCCCGCCATCCCAGTTGTACTGTGAGCCGTTGCCGTATATCTCAACCACGGCGGTCTTGAATTGCGCGGCAAGCGCACCACCGGCCACCACCCTCAGATTGTCCGAGCTGTTTTCTTCGATGTAGGTGTTGCCCGTCCCCGCCACGCCGTCGAGGTAGAGCCGCGCCGTCGCGCCGATGGCAATGTTGCCGCCGCTGGTGATCCGCATCCGCTCTACGCCTCCTGCATAGATGTTGACCGGATTCCCTGATGGCGCATACACGACCGCGCCATCTACGCCGGTGAACGCTGCCGTATTGCCAAAGATCGATGCTCGGGTGCCAGCCTTTTGAAATTCGACATAGGCATCATTCGTTGGGTGATTGACGATTATGTAGTTATATGACGTCACAATCCCGCTGCTGGCGATCCGCATGCGCTCTGTGCCAGCCACCGTCGTGGTATTGGCCGCAGTGTAGAAGGTAATCAGCGTGGCCGCGTTCTGTGAGGCAGAGCCACCACCAATGGCAAGACCATTATCCGTGGCGGTTGAATAGCCGTAGACAACCATCAGGTCTTCTTCGCTGTTGGTGTAATGACGTTGCAGGAACTTGCCCTCTTTCGTCGTGGCGTTTGTCGCGTTACTTGACACACGAATGACGTCTGTCGATCCTACGATGTCGAGCTTCACCGTCCCCGGCGTTGTGCCGATGCCGACGTTGCCGTCGTTGAACACATAGCCCGATGCGGCCCCGGCGAACGTCAGCGTGTTCGTGCTGTGGGTGATCGTGACGTCGCCGTTGTTGAAGTTGATGACGCCGCCAGAGGCGAGGAACAGGTCGGCCCATGACACGGTGCCAGAGCCAATCGCCGCGCCGTCGTTCGCGGTGGGCGACAGGGTGCCTTTGACATCGAGCGCACCGGCTCCTGAGCCACTCAGCGTGAGCTTCCCCGCGCTGTGCGTCAGGGTCGTGTTGCCGTTGTCAAAGTTAACGACCGCGCCCGACTCCAGAAACAGGTCAGCAAACTGCTTGGTGGCCGACCCCAGTGCCTGCCCCGCCTGATCCGGCAGCACCTGCCCCGTTTCATCAATGACCAGATGGGTCGTCTCCACCCCGGCCTTCATGGTGGCGATCCGCACCTGCCCGTCTTCGGAGGTCGAGGTGGGGTCGGCAATCTGCCCATACACGCGGGCATACAACTGCTTGTTTCCCGCCGAGTCCTCGCCCGAGAACTTGATCTCGCCAATCTGATCCGAGGCGGCAGGACTGGCCGACTCCCGATACAGGTCAAGATACGGCGCAGCGGCGGCTCCCGCATCCGTGGACGTCACCGTGATGCCGTCAATAAACGTCGGCGTGGTGGAAATATTCGGCGGGTTGGGCGAGATCACGATGGTCGTCGTGGAGTCGGCCTGCCCCATCACGCGGACGTTGGTGCCGGGGCTGAGCGACAGCAACCCCGCCGTCGCCGACACGTAGTAGGTGTCCCCCACCACGAAGTCGGCCTGCGCGTTGCTCTTCGTCACCACGCCCTGCAACCGGAACGTGCCGGACTCGCCCGCATCAATGGCTTCGGGGGCCATCGCCACCTGCGGCAGCGACGACGCATAGGCATTGTCCGCGTCGGCCAGATACCACCGTCCGGCGGTCAGCGCCCCAGAGCCATCCGACAGGTAACACGCCTGCCCGGCCAGAATCGCTTCCCCGGCCACGCCCTGAATATCAAGGTTGGTCGAGAACGGGGCCACCGCCTGCACGTTATCCTGCGTCCAGATGGTGACGTCATCGCTGTCCTTCAGGACGAACTTGTAGCTCGACCCCGACAGAAACACCGTCGCCCGTCCCGCCGAATCCAGCACGACGGGGTTGGCATTTGCCACGGTCAGGTTTACGTCGCTATACGTCGGCTGCGGCGTGGTCGTGCCAGCCACGTACGTATACAGCTTGCCCCCACTGACGGGGTTGGCATTGTTGTCCAGCCCGATAAACTTCGGGGCGGGCATCACGGTTCCGGCCATGCGTTACTCCTCGGCACCCAGCCATGATTCCAGCAGACTCGGCGTCATGCCGACTGCGGCCAACGCTGGCAATGCCATGTTGGGATCTTTCATCGCATCCATCAAGCGCGATACGCCGCCTTCAGCGATCAATCGCAGATAGTTTTGCAATTCCGGTGGATATCCCTCCACCTTTTGGTAAGCATCCAATGTATTTCGCGCCCACCGTTTGACCTGCGGCGAATCCAATCGGCGCACCTGATCGCGACTCGCGTTGGTCAGCGCCTGTGCTAACAATTGCGTCTGTGCCCGCGTGGCTGGGTTGCTGATGGGCATTTCCACATAACCCACCGAGGCACCCGGAAACGCCACACTGGGCGTGCGGCTTGCAAGGTTGGTGCCTGCCTTGCTCTGAATCTTCATTCCCGAGGCGGCACGCACAGCCTGTGTCATCTGCTGCTGCATCTCTGGCGTGAGATCCATCGGGTCGCTACCGACCCACACAATGTCCGCGCCATCTTTGCGGGTGTTGACAATCCAATTGTCGGAGCCTAGCGATTTCTTGATTGACTGAATCATCTGTGGCGTCAACTGTTTCTCAGTGGTAAAGCGCATCGCATCTTTCGGGCCGCTGCCTCCAAACCGCAACGCCGTCGCGCCCATCGATTCCTGAGCATAGGCTGTGCCAGACAAAATGTTGGAGAGATCCAGATTCAACGCTTCACGCGGAATCAATCGGTCGCCGCGTGTCGTCGCCACCGTGCCTGCGGACATGACGGGATTATTCACGCCCATGTAATCGCCAATGCCACTTTGCACGGGGATGGCACGACCCGTTAACCCTTCCTGCACGAGATTGCGTCCCGCCAAATCTTTGGACGCCGCCATGACGCGTGTTGCCTGATTCTCGCTCAGGGTAAACGGCGCACGCGTGGATGGCGTGACTTCCATCGTCGCCTGCGTCACCGCCGCGTTCTCAAGGGGGCGTCCTGCCCGCATGGCCGTCGCCGCCTGCCGATCCTGCAACACGCGCCCCAACACGTTCGCCGCTTGAGCCGCATATTTCTGCTCAGACGGGTCAAGCGCGGACAACGTGGGCTTTCGTCCCTTGGGCATCGTGGACAATCGCGCCGTCACTGTCGGCACATCCTTCAGCAATCCGGCATACTGCGGTTGCTGCATCAGCAGTGCAAAATCCACCGTGCCAGCAATCTCCGCATCCGACAGCAGGTTTTTCTTCAGCACATCTTCTGGCGTCATGCCCAAGTTCTGCGCTTTCTCATACAACGCCTTGGCAAACGACCATGTGGTTTCTTGCACTTCCGCTGCCGAGATGCCCAATTCGCGAGCGGTTTTGCGTGTCAGAGCCGTGCCCGCGAGGTAGCTGGGCGACAAGCCCGGATCGGCTTTGGCGAGGTTTGTCCCAGCACCACTGAATGTGTCCTTGCTCATGCCAAAGAGTGCCGCCATCCACGCATCCAGCGTCACCGCCTCATCAGGCGGCACTTCGCTGTAGGCCATCGTGCGAGGACGCGAACGCAAGTTCGTCCAGAAGCTATCCACTTTGGGGCCGCTGATGGTTTGCCCACCCTTCACCACTTCGATGACGTTGTTCCGCCATGCGTTGAGTACCGACTGGTCGCCCTTTGACCCTTGCACGCTTTGCGCCAGCAACTGGTTGACTCGCGCCTCGCTCGTCGGGCGACCCGCTTTCACCCAATTGTTGTAGAACGCCAACGCATTCTGCATATTGCTTTCAACGCTTGTCTGTGGAGACGTTGCCGCGAGAATGCCCGCAAACAGCCCTGCGTCGTCGCCAAATACGTGCTCAATGGTGTTGCGCGAATTCTCATACCATCCCTGCTTGGATCGACCCACCTTCGCGGCGGCTCGCAGGATCTTTGATTCTGGCGCAAACTCCAGAAACTCGCGCATGGTGTCCAAATTGCGTCGAGCGTTGGCATCTCCGGTGGACGCCAGCTTCAGAATTTCATCGGGAGACAGATATGACACCGCCTCTTGGAGCTTCTTGTCGCCCATCAGCAAGTTTCGCATCCGCGTGGCGGCGGCGGGATTCGCTTCTTTAACGACATTCATGACGGTGCCAAATCGCTTGGCCCCAGACAGTAGGTTGGCCCCACTGCGGAACAGCTTTGACATGCCCGCCACCGGAATGCCCACCCCCGTCCCGGCCATAGCCACTTCAAACGGCGTCGGCTCCATCATCTCGACCGCCGTGGGCACCACCTGTGCGGGGTCATTCATTGCCTGCATAAACTGATACGACGCTTGCTGACCGGGAGACATGCTCGCCATCACATCGGGAGCAACGTCCGGCATCTGGCTTCGCACGCCACGCGACTGCATGGACGCCTGCATCGGCGCAGACAGATCGACCGCCGGTTCCAGAAACACCTGCGAGGCAAGGTCGACCCCGGCTCCGAGGCCGCGTCGTGCGGCCTCCATGCCGCGCAGCATCGGCTGATTCAGCAGAGCCGGGTCGCCCACGGCCCCGGAATAGAACCGAATCGGCTCTAGCGGCTCGTAGACGCCCTGCGGGTTCACCACCATCTGCCGCGCATCGGGACTCGGCAGGAGGGCTTGTAACGCTTCGGGAGACGTTTCTTCCTGCTGCCGGAGCAGGTCTTGGTATTCCTGCGTGTCTTCAAGGCGAAACGAGATGCGTTTCATGGCTCCGCGACCCCTTCATACGTGCCGTCCGGGTTGACCTTCACGATCCGCATTTTGCGGTCGCCCACCGTCACCACCTGCCCCAACCGCAGCGTCAGCGGGAAGTTGACGTTGCGGCCCATCTGGCCCATCTGCGTGGCAATGGCCTGTCCGGTCTGCGCCGTGGACGCCAGTTTGGCCGCTGCGCCGGTCAGCGCCGATCCCGACGCCAACCCCGACGAAATCGACACGACATCACTGACCGAACCAAACGGCATATGGTTGTCGATGCGGCCCAATGCGTCCGACAAAGCCCGCGCCTGCCCGATCTGCTGCTGAATCTGCCGATTTTTGGCGGCGACTTCGGGCAACCGGCGTTCAATGGCGTTCTGTAACTCTCGCGCCACCGACATGTTCATCAGGTCGCGCCAGCCCAGTTGCGATTTCTGCCCTCGGCGCACCGACTCATAGGCTGCGTCGGCTTGGCTCTGGAAAAACCGCTTACGGTTCTGCGCATCTACGACATCCACGCCCTTGCCAATCTTGCGGGCCAGATATTGAAACTCCTTCTGAATCGCTTGTTTGACGGCAGGCCCCTGCGACTTGTTGGCAATCATCCGGTCGGCATAGTCCATCATCTCCTGATACGCCATCATCAGGTCGCCGGCGTCAATCGGCGGCACGTTCTGTCGTGCGCCTTGCAGGATGGTATCGTCCACTTCGTTCCGCAACGACTCAATGGTGTCGTTCGCGGCGTCCAGCGACCGTTGATTGATACCACGGCCCTGCTCATACAACTGCTCGGCCACTTTAGGAAACTCGCGCCGCACCGACCGTGACGGCTTGAGGAACCCGGTATACATTCGCTGGCCCAGCGCCGTCACGCCCTTTGCCAGTCCTTCGCCGCCGATCTGCATGACGGCTTGTTCTGCGCCTGCCTTAAAGGCGTCCCACAGATCGCTGCCAGTTGCTGCCGACGTCGCTGCCCCGGCCACCCCCGCCGCCCCGGTACGTGCCGCCACGCCCATCAGGCCGGTGGCCGCTGCTACAGGGGGATACATGGTCGCTGCCGTCGCCGCCAAGGCCGGAGCCGCCTGCTTGGCCGTTTCCATCCGCTGCGCCTGTTCTTCCGGCGTGGCATACGCCGATTGCAGCATGGAGCGCATCGGCCCCCCAAACGCGACTTCGCCGCCGAAGTTGGACGGCACCGTCGCGCCTTCTTTCAGCACGTCCGGCAGGGCGGGACGCTGCGCGTCGTAGCGGTCAAAGATCGCCTTTGCCTCGTCGGGCGTCGGCTCGTGGTCGAGCTGCACTTCCAGCTCACGCCCAAACGGGTCATAAATGATGTAGCTGCGCGTCTGCGTGGGCGATTGCATCATGGCTTGAGCCTCGCGCCATACCCCGCAGCCCCGCCGGTCGCGGGAGCGGCTCCGCGTGATGCGTCAGCGGGATTGACGAAATTCAGCAGATCAGGCGGAAGCTTAAAATACTCAGCCTGCTTCAAATACGTGGCACGCTTGCGGTCAAGTCCGGCGGTCAATTCGCGCTGCCCTAGCAATCGCTCGGCCTGACTCACAAACTCTCGCAGTTCGCCGTCAGTCAGCGCGGGGCCGCCACGCGTTAACCGGTTCAGCCAGCCCTCCGCTTTATTAAGAAACGCCACGCCAGACTCGCTTCTGGCGTATTCCCCTTCGCGCACCACGGACGTCGGATCGAGCATTTTGTTCAGGCCATTGATGATGACCTGCGTGGCAACGTTGCGGATTTCAGAATTGTTCTTGTTGCGAGGGTCAGTGAGGTTCTGATACGCATCGCGCATGGCCCCGTACTGGTTGGCCAGCACCATGACATCGTCCGTGTCCTTACGCCACGAATTGCTCAAGCGTTCAATGGCCGAAAATTGCGCGTTCGGCGTCAAGCCTTCGGGCCGCTCATCACGAGGCGCACGGGTGCGGCTGGCGACCAGTGCCCGGTAATCCACCAATGTCTTTCCGGGGTTGTTCTGTAGCCACTGCCGCGCATCCTCGGCTTCCATTTGACCTATTGTCTGGGGAGTCTCTGGCCGAGTCACCCCCATCAACGCGCTCATGGCTTCACCGGGCAGGTTCATGCCCCGCGTGGCCTGCGCCATATCAAACACCCGCTGCTGGTCTGGCGTCAGCCGTTGCCGAAGAGCCTCAATGCTGGCCTGCGCGGCCTCTGCCTTCGCCGTCGCCTCTTCTGCGGCCAGTTGCTCCTTGCTCTTGGGCTTCGTGGCAAACCCGCCAAACTCGGTGGGCGTCTCCATCGCCATCCCGGGCAGCACCGACACGCCCATCGGACGCGACGGCAGCGTGCCGAACGGACGGGCGTCCATCTCGGGCCGCATCAGGGACGCCAGCGACACCGACTCCTGCGGCGTCACGCTCCGCTCCGACATCGATTCCTGTAGAGGCGTCACCTCAAACCCCGCTCCATACGGGCCAAACTGCGCCACGCTCTCAAGGGGGATCTGCCTCCCCCCGGCCACAGACTCGTATGCCGCTTCCTGCTGCTTCAGGAGATTCTGCTGGCGGTTCAGTTCCGCCTGATCTTGCATGTACTGCTGATAGGCATTGGCGCGGGTCACATCCGCTTCGGCCTGCATCTGGCGAATGCGGTTCTGCTCCACGGTGTTCAGAATCTGCGGCAGCTGCATCCCCAGATTCATGAACATGTTCGCGCCTTGGAGTCTGGCCTCCTGCTCGCGCTGAATCCGTGCCAATTGCGCCTGATACATCAGGTCAACCAGCCGCATCTGCTGCTCGGACTGGTCAAGCGGCTTGCCGACAAACGGAAGGGGGGTATACATCGCCATGTCACATCCTACGAAGACAGACCCATCGCAAACTTGGCCCGTTCCCGCGCATCGTCTTGCAGATACTTCCAGTAGTTCCAGTCCTGCTGATACTGCTGCTCTGCCGCCGACCGCCGACTCTGATACTCGGCAAACGCCTTGTTGTAGCCCGTCTGATACTTGTCCTGCGCCATCTTGTATTTCCGATCGTACTCGCGCTGCGCTTCGTCGTAGGTCGAGCGCCGCTGCTGTTCGCCCGTGGAATACGCAAACTTCTGGTTCTCCAGATTGGTCAGGTATTCCTGATACGCCTTGTTGTAACGATCCATGTAGGACTGCCGCCCGGACTCGTATTCTTCCTTGGCTCCGGCGCGGCCCATCTGGTATTCGTCCAACTGCCGCTGATAGGCTCGAGCATACTCATCCGAGGCCTGCTGCTGGGCATACTCGGACAGCCCCTTAAGCGTCGCCCCCGTGCGGAGCAGCCCCTTCGCGGCGGCAGACGTTTCCAGTGCCTTCTGGCCCTCTGCCAGCCGCCGCTGATACCCGGGGTCGCGCAAGACAGCGTCCTGTCCGGGAGCCACAAATTCCGCGTAATCAAACGCGGCTGGCCCCTGCTCCCCATAGGCAAACGCTCCCGGCGTAAACGCTGGCCCCGCCTGATACCCGGCGGGAGCCTGTTCGCCAAACTGGAAGTTCTCGTACGAGAAGGTAGGCAGGTAGTTCTCGAACGTCGGCTCCTCGGGCGGCTTCCACCCGCCTTCGCGCATCAGCGTTTCGGCGGTGTTCTGAATCTGAGCATAGAGCTTTGGGGTGATCGGGCCACCCGTGTAGTTCACCCGCCGCGCAATCTCCACCAACTGCGCGTCGGTGGGGTCGGTCATAAAGGTTTGCCGCCACCAGTCCTTCAGCACATTCGCCGTCTCGGTGTCCAGATTCTGAATCTGGGGGGATGGGGTGGGCGTCGGCGTGGGGCTGGACTGCGGCGTTGTACTAGACGGCGGCTGCGACACGTTCCCTGCGGGTGGCATTACGCCGGGGAACAGCGTGCCCACATTCGCGGTCGCCCAATCCTTCGCGGCCTGCAACTGGTCGGGGCCGACCATGCCCCCCGTAAACCCGACGCCCTGCGCGATCTGCCCAATCTGCGCGTCCGTCAGCGTGTAGCCCTGCGACGTGGCCCACTCCTTCAGCGCCTGCGCGGCGTCGGTGGTGGTCATCGACTCCGCTGGCGTATTCCCGCCCGTGCGCGGGGCATTTCCGCCCGGCGTTTCTGGCCCGCTCGGCGCAGGAATCCCCTCCGGCCCGCCGATTGGCGGAATCCCCGCTGCCGATGCGGCCTGCTCCACCAGCGATTGCGCCTGCGCGAACAGATCGGGCGTGATTGGCCCGCCCGTGTAATTCAGGGCTTCGGCCAACTGCGCCAGCTCGGCGTCATTGAGCCGTCGCCCGTATGTCTGCTGTATCCACTGCTGAAGGGCTTCCACGCTCATGGCTACCTCTTGTAGAGTCCGATGGACGGGCGGAACGCTTCCACGGGCTTGGCGAGATACGCCAGCGTCGCCTGCCGGAACGGTTCTGCCGCCACGCGCTTCCGCTCACGCTCTGCCGTCGCCTCGGCCATCAACTGCTTGTCCATCGCGAGTTTCTCACGCGACATGCCGAGATTGGCCTCGTTCATCATCCGCTGCTGCTCGGCGGTCAGCCGCTGCTGCTCCATCTGCGCCTCGATGTTGGCTTGTTCCACTTCAAACTGGGCCTTCAACTGCGCCATCTGCGCTTCGGCCTGTAGCTTCTGTTCGGCCAGAATTGCCATTTGCTGACGATACGCCTGATCAGCGGCCTGCTGCGCCTGTGACGCGCCAATGCGAGCGGCAGACTGCGCCTGACGGCCCCCCATGTAGGTGGTGCCCAGTGGCACAAACGGAGCGATGGTTTTCAAGAGTGCGCCAAGATTCATATGCGTGTGCCTTGTGTGTTAGAACCGGATATTTCGCGCCCAATTGCCCAGTGATGACCGTGGAGCCGCCGCCGCTGTGCCACCTCCGGGCAATCCGGCAAACAACGACGCCAGCGTAATGACGCGACCAGTGTATTTCCGATTGCGCTCACGTGCGCGTTGGTCGATGTAGTTCTCTTCGTATTTGGGCGCGTACACTCCCTGCGTCATATCCCAATACTGCGCGGTGTTGTCATTGGCCGATGCTGCGCGGTTGCGCTTGTAAATGTCCTCGGGCGTCTCGTTGGCGCGGTCGCCCGTGAACCCCAACTCGGCCAGCGTGAACCACCCGCGCTCCTCGGGCGTCTTCGTCAGAGCCTCCGTGCCAAAGCGTGCGCTGTCATAGGTGGGCAGCGAACCACCCGTCGCGCCCTGCGCGCCCGAGCCGCCGGTATCGGGGCGATACGTCGTCGGCCCCGTGCCCTCGGCGGTAGACCCCCACCACCAGCCTCGTGCGGTGTCGGTGTTCGGGTCTGCCGCCGTCAGCACATCCACGATCCCTACAGGTGTGCCGCTTTCAAAGTCGCTCTTCACGCCGCCAAAATCGATCTTGTCAAACCCGACCTTCTTGGCGTTGGGGAACAGGCGTTTGAAATCCGCGTCCGCCAGAATCTGGTCAAGGCTGGACGGCTTGGAGGCATACCGGCTGGCAATCGTCGCAAACGTGTTCTTGACCGAGTTCCGGGCCTTCAGGTCGCTGCCATACGACGACCGCGCCATGAACCCCTCGAGAGTGCCCAGCGTGCCGCGTGTCAACGCATCGCGCTGCTCGCGGGTCATCGACCCGGGTGGGGGCGGCGGGGCATTTGGATCGCCGGGGGGAGCGGTGGCCGGACGCGGCGGCGTCCACGTTGTTGGCACATAAATCCACCGGGGGTTGTTGTCCCCGGTAAACCACAGCCATTTGTATCCGCTGTCTGCGGGGGGCGGCAATGCGCCGGGGTTGTAAATCCATGCCGGAACGCCGCCGCCTGCGCCCGTTCCGGGATCGGTTGGGTCAGTCTCTCGTTCAGCCATTGACTCGCTCCACCACGACACTCAGCGCATACTGCATCGGGGTCGCCCCGACACTGCTATACGTCGTGCTGTAGGTGATCGCAGAGGCGGCGTCACATCGGACAATCACGCTCTGCTGCTGGATGGTGGTGGTCGTGTTCCCCGTGACCGCCGTGCCGCTGATCGTTAAAGCCACCCCATCGGTGAACCCTACAGTCACAGCGACACTGGACGAGGTGGTGGCCGCTTGCGTGATTCGAAGAAACCACGAGACGCGAAACACCCCGGCACTGCCCGTGTCGGCCAGCAGTGTCGTGGTGCCTATGCTAGCACCCGTGGGCGTACCTGTCACGCTCGTTTGCACCTGCGGAGCCGCGTTCAGGGCGTCCGTGACGCCTCGGAACCAGACCTGCCACGGCAGGGTCAGGATGCCTTGGGCAAACGCATCCAGCCCAATCAGACGTTCGCGAAAAGGGAAGGACGGGATCATGCCGACTCCTGCGCGACTTCTAGAAAACTGTCCAGAATGCGCCACGGGATCGGGTCAGACACCGAAATCTCGAACACGCGGTTCCGCACCTGCCCCAACCGCCAGAACAGGCAGCGGGTCTGGTAGTTGCCCATCGCGCCAGCGGTCACCGTCCGCTCATTGCCCCATGTTTTCCCGCCATCCGGAGACGCCCGGAGCATCAGGGTGGGATTCTCCCCCTGCCCGGTGGCCGTGCCCAGCCCCGACTCCAGAAACACTTCCAGTTTGGACACCTTGAGTTTGCTGTGTTCCAGAAAAATGGCTGGCGCACGCCGCAGCCGCCGAATGGGGCGACCGCCCACATCCAAGGCAAAGTCCTTGCTCATGTGGTAAATCGTGCCAGTTTCCCGATCCACGATGAGGTGCTTGTTAAACGCAAAACAGTGCCACTGCGGACGCCACGCGTCATAGGTGTTGTCCTCGGCCAGCCATGTCCCCCGCTCGTGCCACAGGCCCGTGCGGAAGTCATAGCACCACGTTTGCTGCTCGGTCGGAAACGTCAGCAGGTAGAACATGTGACCAAGGTCGTTGTAGGTCTCGCCGTAGGCGTCATCGACCGTGGCATAGCTGGCGATGGTGTTCTCCAGCGCATACGTCGAGATGCGCTGCGGGTTGAACCCCTTCGCCGCCATCACCTGATACCCGCCGTTGGAGGTCGTCGCCAGCCACACAATCTGGTCACCGGCCTCGCGCACGGAATACGGGGCCGCGCAGCCATACGGCAGCAGCCCCGAGGGGTCAGGCGCAAACGGGAACGGCGAGGTGCCGTTGTTGTACCAGACTTCCGTGGTCTGCCCACCAAACAGCCAAATCTGCCCGTAGGACGACACATACATCGACACCCACGGGTCTTGCCCGATGGTGCGCTCGGCATATTGGTTGGCGTCCCACGTCGTTCCATCCAGCAGGTCGCTGATGTAGAACCGGCTATCCGGCACATCCAAGACCACAAAGTAGCCATACAGCGACCCGCCAAACGACGCCACCGCCGAGGTCAGATTCGTGCCACCCGCTCCCACGGTCTGCGTCAGGGTGTTGGTCACGAGGTCGTAGGTATAGCCCAGTCCGCCGGACGTAATGAACAGTTCCTGTCCGCCGTCGCCGTTGGACGCAATGGTCGCCGGGAGCAGGTCATCGACGACGGTGCCACGGTCGGTCGTGGTGCCATCGCTGAACACCTCGTAGAACTTCTGCCCAATGACGGCGAAACACCGCCCCGCCTGAGCAAACATGGCCCGTCCGCCCTGCTGCGTCACCGTGGCAAACGCCTCAACCCCCGGCGTCGGATACAGGGCCGTCTTGACCGTGGCCCCGGGCGATTCCATCTGCTCCACATACCAGTTAATCAGGGCTTCCTGATCGGCAATGGGCGACTGCGACTGATACGCCGCGTTCACGAACAAGGGATACTGGGCCATTACGGGGTATCCGAGAAGATGTTGTAGCGACCCTGCCGTGGACGCAGCGCAGGGTCGACATACAGGTCATACGGGCGAATGTTGGCGCGTTTGATGTTCGCCTTCGACTCCATCGCCGACATCACCAGCGTCTGCGACGGCTGCAAATCAAACTCAGGGGCCAGTTCGACCGCCAGATTGTCGCGCAGAAACCGCCGATACCCCGGCGGCAGACTGATCACATCGTTCAGGCCGAGTTCGGTGACCGCTGTGGGGGTGTAAATCACGCCCAGCAGCGTCGAGGACGTCGGGATCATCCAGAACGTCACCTCGGCCAGCGGATAGGTCGCGTTGTAGTAGAAACTCGTGGGATACGTGCTGGTCAGC
>Ga0315902_10006813_pt1 | contig 15742 bp, 12 predicted proteins | sample LakEriMetagenome_9_FD_203523 | JGI IMG/M metagenome (GOLD analysis project Ga0315902, IMG submission 203523) | Freshwater fungal communities from buoy surface, Lake Erie, Ohio, United States - Buoy 12 MA117 | ecosystem: Environmental > Aquatic > Freshwater > Lake > Lake biofilm | place: USA...
CGGGGGCCTTCGTTGAACACGTCGGCATGGAACGAATGCCCTGGCGATTTGTCCTTGGCCGGATCGGGTTGGTCGTCGGTCCCAAAAACCAACGGCGGAACAAATAGGGTCCCGGCGGCTAGCGTGCGGGCAAGCAATTTCGAAAGTCTATTCGCTGGCATCGGTACATCCGGTAGGAGCGGTGGGGTATCTGGTAAGGTAGGCAGGTGGGCCAGTAGGCAATGGGTGATCGGTTCGCTCGCTTCGGACCCTTTAAAGTGCGTAGCACTCTGAGAGGACCTCAGCCAGCGGCCAATCGCAGGGCGATATAGAATGCATCGCGGTATTCGATCGGATTTCCTGGAGATCGTTGGTTTTGGGAGTTGGATTCCCAAGTATCGATCATCCAGGATTCCTGTTCTGGGAAATCATAGTTTCGAATAGGTTCGATCGCGTCATGACGGTGTTCGCTGGGCATAGGAATCCATCGGCTTTGGATCTCCTGCTCGATTCGAGCGATAAAACCGGACCGATCCTCACGATGCATCATCCAATTGTTGCGGACGATGTTGTCGTAGAGATCCCAGGAATGAAAAATTTCAACGCTCTGAAAAATTTCGAAGCTCTGGGGGTCGGTCATGATTTAAATCAATCCGATCGCTTTTCGACCGATCCAAAAGGCCGTCAGCAGAGCGACCATCAGGGCGACCAACCAAGGGTGAGACCATAGTGGGATCCGTCGGATGGTTGAGGGTGGTTGGGGAGCCATGCGAATGGCGTCCATCCACTGATCGGGTTCTTGGAGCGAAAGGGACTTTCCGCCGGTAAGGCGCGCCAGCTCGTCGAGGACTTTCGGTCGGGCCGCTTGGCCTATTCGCTCTCGCGATACTCCTTGGACGAAGAAGCTCGTCTCGAGTGTCTCGGCTGTCTGTTTGCACAAGAGCGTGACTTTGTGGGTTCCCGGTTCGGTCGTCTCGTAGCGTCCTTCGAAGGATCCCCAGCTTTCGGAACCGCCGCTTGCGAGTTTGATCGATTGCGATTTGCCCGATGGGGATTCGATGCGTGCAGTGACGTCTCCTTGTGCCAGAGGTTCGCCGCTGGTCTGCATGACGTTGGCGCGCAAGGTCAATGTCTGTCCGATGCTCGGTGTGTCGGGAGAAAAATAGAACCGCATCGACTCGCCTTTGGCCATATTGCGTTGGTAAGCCATCCAGCGGACGACCTGGCTCCAGAACCGATAGTGGTACTTGTCCTCGACCCCTTTTCGCCATCTCCAAACGCCGTCGGTGCCCATGAAGAGGACTTTGCCCGACCCGAAGGTTTTGGTCGCCAAAAGGGCCATGCGCCCTTGTTCTCCCGTAGCCGTTTCGTGGACGGCCAAGACTTCGACGCCCGCCTTGGCGCGCGCGACGGCCGTGTGCCATTGAAACCCAGGCAGATTCATCCAGACATCGACGTTGTCTTCGGCCGTATCGGCAAGTTTGGTCAGGAGACTTTTGCGCCCGGCTTCGGTCAACTCCATACGCATGGCGTTTCGGGTTCCGATTCCGTCGGGATTCGTCGGATCGAGGACCACGGGCATGAGAGGTTCGAGGGGTGTTTCAACCAAGCTGTGTTGGCTGCCTTGGGAGCCGGGCATGAAGACCAAACCACTGGCTTGGAATTCGACGAGGCCACGGATCATTTGGCACTGCTCTTGGGTCAATTGCCCTTTGTCGATTCCGACATCCCCGAGGAAGACCACGTCGTACTTGGAAAGCTCTTCGAGAGTTGCTGGGAATTCTTTGATGTAGTCTTTGCTCCCCCCGCCGACACGGTCTAAGTCTGGATGGAGGAGCAAGCATGAGACGTCGACTCCCGGATCGCGGGACAGGGCGTTTCGAAGGTACCTGTACTCCCAACGGGGTAGCGAGTCGATGACGAGAACTTTGAGTTTCTCTTGGCGGATCGAGATCGGCGAGGAGGCGGTGTTGTTCGAGGTGATGGTCTCCTCGGAGTGTTCGGGGATTTCGACGTTGATCGAAAAATCCCCTTCGGTCTTCGGAGTCCAGACGACTGCATCGGAGGTGCGGGACATGGCGCGCACGCGAACCTCTTTGGTCAATCGCTCACCGTCGGAGGTATTGATAACGATGGTCGATACGACATCGCGGGGCAAGGATGACTCGATGGTAAAGGGGATGCGAACCCCTTTCTTGACGATCCCAAAGGTTGGGGTGTCGATGCTCAGGAGTTCCAAGTCTGGGAGCCTCGTCGGGGATCCAACCGGCATGGCGAAGATCGGTGTTCCGAGGGTTCGGTATCGGGAGGTAACGCTCACGGGTGGCGCTCCGGCATTCCAATCCCCATCGGAGACGACCAAGACCCCCATGACGTTTGAGGCATTGTCGAGGACTGAGCCCAGGGGACTCGAAAGATCGGTCCCATCGACGACTCCTTGGGGCGGGAAGTCGCTGATCACGACGTTGGCGATCTTAGACAATTCGCTCCAGGACTCGGGCTTGGAAATCGCATCGCTTGCCGATTGCCGCGAAGTGGCCTTCTTGTCGATCACGACGTCTTGGGTCTGCATGCTCGGCGAGCGATCGACGAGGATGGCGAAGGTCGGTTTTTGGGTGGAGCGGAAGTCTTGGATCCACTCGGGTTGGTTCAGCAGGATTGCGCCCAGCAGGACCGCACCGCATCGGAGAAGTTCCAGGCCGATAATCCCTCGGGAGTAACCGCTGCGTCGGATCGCTAGCCATGAGAGGGCAAAGCAGATGGCGCAGGCCAAAACCGATGCGAAAACCAGCCAGGGGCTGGTGCTGAAGCTCAGCGATTGGTAAGCGGCAGTGGTCGCCGAATTCTCGGCGATCGGATCGGTGTTCATACCGCTAAAGTCTAATCGCTAGAGTCCCAAGTGGTATGCTCGATTCGCATTTCCGCCCCAGAAGTTGGCTTGCTGCTGGGGGGTTAAATCCTTGACCAAGACGCTCACCGCGGCAACCCAGTCGGCATACGAACTGCGGAGCAGACAGACCGGCCAGTCGCTCCCGAACATGAGCCGATCGGGGCCAAAGGCATCCAAGGCGACATCCCAGTAGGGTTTGAGCAGCTCGATGGTCCATTCCGGGTCCCTGACCTCGGTGACTAGGGCCGAGAATTTGCAATCGACATTGGGTCGTTTGGCTAGCTCCCGGAAGTCCTTTTCCCATTGCTTATCGAAATGGTTTGCCTCGATCACGGGCTTGGCGATGTGGTCCAAAACGAAAGGTTGGTTCGGATGCCGGTCGACGAACCGGATCGTCATCGGCAATTGCTTGCCGAAAACCAACAGATCGTAGACGAGTTTGAAGGATCGGAGCAAACGGATCCCTGCGTTGAAGTCCTCTCGGTCGAGGAATTTTTCGTCCGGTTCGTCTTGGACGACATGCCGAACGCCTTTCAAAAGCGTCTCGCCTTGAAAGGAATCGAGGACTTTGGCGATGGCCGGTTGGGCCAAGGGGACCCAGCCGACGACTCCACGGATCCAAGCGTTCTTTTGGGCGTAGTCGAGTAGAAATCGGGTCTCTTGGATCTCTTGGCGAGCTTGGACGCTGACGACATAGTCGATGTGGGTCGACTCGGTTTGCGCCAGCAGGTCTTTTGGGCCAAAGTCGCGGCGTAGGACCTGCATTTTCTCGCTGATCCAACCGTATTGCTCAGCCGAGTAGTTCCAGAAGTGGTGGTGGGAGTCGACGCGCATCAGGAGCCTGCAGTCTTTGTTTTGGATGTTGTTTTTTCGGAGGTTGTTTTTTCGATCGAAAGGATTTTTTCCAGACGGCGCAGGTGCCTGCCACCTTCGAACTCGGTCGCGAGCCAAATGCGTACCAAGTCGCTGACGGGCCGATCGCCGATCAGATCGCCGGCCAGACACAGGATATTGACGTCGTTGTGCCGTCGGCACATTTCGGCCATGACCTCGTCGGCGCAGGTCGCGGCGCGTACACCTTGGAATTTGTTGGCGGTGATCGCCATCCCGAAGCCGTTTCCGCAGATGAGGATCCCCCGTTCGACGAGCCCTTGCGCAACCTGCTTTGCCACTGCCACCGCAAAGTCGGGGTAGTCGACGGGTTGATCGCTATCGGTCCCGTAGTCGTCGACTTCATGGCCGTCGGCCATAAGCAACGTGATCAATTTGCCTTTGATTTGATAACCGCGATGGTCGCTTCCTACAGCGATTCGCATACTTGGACTCCCACTAGAGGTACACCTTCCCAAAACTAAAGACGGCATCGCCGCAGTCCGAACAGCCATCGAGTACGAGTACCGTTTCACTGAGTACGAGTACGAGGGAATTCGCTCCGCTGCGCTGGATGGGTATTATACTCAAGTTTCCCATCGAATGACCGAGGATGGGTCGAATCGGTCGAGCCAGGTGGAAGTATGCCGGTCTATCTGCTTGGCGCAATGCTCGTAGACTTCGATCGGACCGCCGAAGGGGTCGGAAATATCGCCCTGATCCCCTGCGAGCATGAAGACTTTGTCGGCATATTCGGGCCACTGCGAGCACAGGATGCTACGGTGCCGAAATCCCATAACGAGCACCAAGTCGGCTTGTTCAACCATGTACTCTTGGATCGGGGTGCTTTGGTGGCTCTCGAGATTCAACCCATAGTTTCGGATCGCTTGTCGGGCTCCACTCGAGGCAGGATCGCCCCCCATGGCGCTGACACCCGCAGAGGTCACGGCGATGGGGATCGAATCAGCGGTACCACCGAATCGATCGAGGATTTTCTTTTGCATCAACGCGGCAGCCATTGGGGATCGGCAAGTGTTCCCGGTGCAAACCAACAGAACGAGCAACTGGGAAAGGGCCTGGAGCTGCTCGGGGACCAATACCCCAGGCACTACGATCCGACCGACGGTCCCATCGATCCCGACAACCGTCGGCGCTCCGATTCCATCGATCGATCCGGTATCGATGACCACAAGCTCGACCTCGGTGGATTCGGGCAACTGCTTGACCTCCGTGATGACTCCCTGTTTGCTCTCTGGTTGTCTGCCCATCGGCAGTCCGCCGACCAGTGGTCCGGAAAAGAGTCGGGAGATGTATCCGAGTATTTCATTGCCCGGTTGCCAAAGCCGAACTTGGTGATCCTCGGTCTGGAGCCTACGACGGGTCGAATCGCTCAAGCAATCGATGGTGCTCGCAGGCGAGCCGTTGCCGTGCTGGATAATCAACGGCCCAGGCCAAACCTTGCGCGCCAACCGCAAGGCTCCAGGGCTGAAGCTCGGGATAAAATCCGCAGATTCCTCGGCCGAGCGTGGGACTAGATAAAGTCCAGTCTGACCCGGCCCGCAGAAATTCCCCAACGCTTCGACGGCTTGGCTTCGAAGCCCACTGGCAAGAGCGATGTAGCACGTGTCGGTTGGAACGACCACCAAGGCGCCTTCGGTCAAAGCCTGAACGGCTTGATGGATGAAGTCCGCAGGATCTTCGGATCTGCGCCAATCCAATACCTTTGCCATCGGCTTTGCACCCTCTTGGAATTCCCTCTGATGCGATCTGCTCACAGGCCCACATGGGCCTCCTCTGACCAGTCCACCAGGCCATTGTACGTCGAACAATCGGGATATTCTAACCGATTTGGCTCGTTCCCCTGAACCAGGGACCTAGGCAAAAGTAGCCCGGACCCCATTTTGCAGGTAATCAAAACCGCCGGTTGCCTCAGGTTTTAAGAATGTCACCACCGAACACACCGAACACACGGAATCAAACCCTTCTTTTTTCCGTGTATTCCGTGTATTCCGTGGTGGATGTCTTCCGCGTATTCCGTGGTGAATCCGCCTTCCGTGTGTTCCGTGTATTCCGTGGTGAATCTGTCTTCCGTGGTCGTCAAAAGGCCGGATCCCAGAAGAGCTTCTCAAGCACCACGCGAGCGATGTCGATATCGAGAGCCTTGGCCGTGGCCTTCCAGCCTGGGACTGCATTGACCTCAAGCACCACATCACGACCTTGGGGATCGGTAAGCAGATCCACACCAGCGATCCAGGCCCCGAGCGCTCGGGCGGCCTTGAAGGCGATCTGCATTTGCTCGAAGGTCGGCTCATGCGGCTCGGCCTTACCCCCTCGGGAAACGTTGGTTCTCCAGTCCCCTCGCCCAATTCGCTTGACACAAAACATCGTGTCGGCAATGACCAGCAATCGCAAGTCATAGCCTGGACCTTGCAGGAACTCCTGGCAGTAAAGGACCGCCCGGAGTTGTTCGAGCGTGGTGAAGACCCGCCAAGCCATATCCGGATCGGTGACTCGCAAAATCCCCCGTCCCTCTCCACCGAAGATCGGTTTGACAACGCAATCTCTACCGAGGCTTTCCCAAGCTTCCATGGCCTGATCGCGCGTCTGGCAACAGATGGTCCGCGGGATCGCTAGCCCATGCTGGCGGACCGTCTCGAGCGTGAGCCATTTGTCGATGGCGATTTCCAACGCCCTAGGAGGATTGACCACCCGGAGCCCATTGCTTTGGGCCACATGCAGAGCGTTCATCCGGAAGATCGTCTGCTCGAGCGACCCGATCGGCATGGTTCGCACCATCAAGGCATGGCACGCGTTCGATTCGCTATCGGCACTTGCTGAAAAGTGACTCGATGGGCCCCCTCGGTAGGCGACCTGAAGATCCGCAAACGCAAGTGGCTTGATCGCCACGGGTTCGGGCCAGTGCCCAAGCCCCGCGGCTCGCTGCAAATCCCGACAGTACCAGCCCTCGCTTGCACCCAAATAGCCTAAGGTTTTCATCGATCCGTTTTTCCAGATGGACGAATGCCTGTGCCTTTGGTCTGGGTCAGCGAATCGCCAAGTTCCTTTCGACCTGCTTGCGCCAGTTCCAAGAGCCGTGCGAGGACTTCCGGTTGGCTTGCTGCTAGATTGGTCGTCTCCCCGAGGTCCTGCCCTAGATGATAGAGCTCCGGTTCGGTGATTTTGCGGACTTTGGATTGTCCAGGTTTTCCGTCCGTGCCGAGTTTGTCCGGCACGATGCAATTGACATCGTGGGGTAGCATCAACTTCCAGTCCCCGCTTCGGATCGCTTGCAACTCCCCTTGTCGGAAGTAATGGTAGAAGACCTCGTGCGGGGAGGTCGCCCCGGGTTTGCATGCCAGCAGATCCGCGATGTCCAAGCCATCGATGGGATGTGGGGGGAGTTCGGCGCCAACGAAATTGGCGATGGTCGGGAGAATATCGATCGTCATGGCCGTGGCGTCTTGGACCTTCCCCGCTGGGATTTGGCTGGGCCATTTGGCGAGCATCGGAACCCGCGTTCCACCCTCGTACACGGTTCCCTTCCCTTCGCGCAAAGGCCCCGCGCTGCCGGCATGGTCGCCGTAGGTCAGCCATGGCCCGTTGTCGCTCGTGAAGACGATCAGCGTGTTTTCTTCCAAAGCGTTGTCTTTAAGGAATCCGAGAATGCGACCTACGACCGCATCGAATTCCTCGAGTACATCTCCATAGATCCCGCCGCCAGATTTGCCGCGAAAGCTCTCTGCTGCATAAAGCGGCACATGGGGGAAAGTGTGAGCAAAGTACAGAAAGAACGGCGAGTCTTTGGAGTCCTTGAGGAACTCGAGGGCAAAGTCGCTGTACTGCTCGGTCAGTCGGGATTGATCCAGCGCGTCGACATCCGGATCGATGATTTGATCGCCGCGAATCAAGGGAAGCTCGGGGAACGTTCCGGGCTTGACCACCGGTCCGTGCGGCCACATGTCGTTCGAGTAAGGGAGCCCTAGATAGCGATCGAATCCATGCTTGAGCGGCAGAAATTGAGGATGGTGCCCCAGGTGCCATTTCCCAACGGCGCAGGTCTTGTACCCCTTGGACTTGAGCAACTCCGAGATGAGCACTTCGTCATCGTGAATCCCGTTCTTCGCAGCAGGACCCAGGGCGCCATGGATGCCGATCCGATTGGCATAGCAACCCGTAAGCAAGCTTGCGCGCGAGGCGGAGCAGACCGGTTGCGAGGAATGGAAATCGGTGAACCTTACCCCCTGGCTTGCGATCGAATCGATGTTGGGGGTCTTCCATCGCTTTTGTCCGTAGCAACCCAAATCCCCGAACCCAAGATCATCGGCGAAGATCAAAACGATATTCGGCGAATTGGCTCTCTGTAAATTGGTGGCCGGGCTGTCAGCACCCTCGGCCCACAGCGGCGAACTCGTCGCTCCGCATGCCAAGAGCCACAGAGCAAGCCAACGCAGGAGCAAATCGTATCGGAGGGTCGGATCGGGTCGCATCGCAGAGAAATCTCCCTATGGGTCAGTCGTCATGCCTTTAGGCGATCAAGTCAAAGAGCACGTTGCCGTGCACGTCGGTCAATCGCATGTCTCTCCCACCGAATCGGAATGTCGACCGGGTGTGATCCAAGCCCAGGCAGTAGAGCATCGTCGCGTGCAGGTCATGCATCTCGACCTTGCGTTCTACGGCCTTGTATCCAAACTCGTCGGTCGCTCCGTAGACGATCCCACCCTTGATTCCACCACCGGCGATCCAAATGGAAAACCCGAAGGGGTTATGGTCCCGACCATCGGCCCCTTGGGCGAAGGGCGTGCGGCCGAATTCGCCGGCCCAGATCACCATGGTCGAATCGAGTAGGCCTCGCTGTTGAAGGTCTTCAAGGAGCGCGGCGATCGGCTGATCGACCGCTTTGGCATTTTGCTCGTGCCCTGCTTTCAAGCTTGCGTGCTGGTCCCATCGGTCGTGACCGACGCTCGGACAAGTCAGTTGGATGAATCGAACTCCGCGTTCCACCAAGCGTCTGGCCATGAGGCATTCGCGTGCGAAGATCTTCGTCGGCCCGAACTCGTGGTCCAAACCATACATTGTTTGCGTCGCGGCGGTCTCTTGCGAAATATCGCAAACCTGCGGCACGGCGGATTGCATTTTGAACGCCAGTTCGTAGTTGGCGATCGCCGATTCGATCGCATCGTGCTGACCGAACCGCTCGATGGTTTGGCGATCGAGTTGACGGAGCAACTCGAGCTTATGCTGCTGCAATTGCGGGGTAGGTTCCAAAGGCCGAACGTTCGCAAGACTGTTTCCGCTGGGCCGCAGCACAGAGCCTTGGAAGGTCGCCGGCAGGAATCCGTTGCCGAAGCAATCCAGGCCACCGGGTGGGATGAGTCCTCCATTGAGTACGACATAACCGGGCAAGTCCTGGCACTCGGAGCCTAAGCCGTAGGTGACCCATGCCCCCATGCTTGGACGCCCCTGGAGTCCTGCACCGGTGTGCAAAAAGTAGTTCGCGGAGGTGTGCTCGGGGAACTTCGAAGTCATCGATCGGACCACCGCAAGCTTGTCGGCGTGCTTGGCGATGTTGGGAAACAGCGAGCTGATCTCGGTTCCACTCTGACCGTGCTTATCGAATTTCCAAGGGCTTCCCAGGAGGGAGCCGTTGTTGTTGAACTGCGTCGGGGCGACTTCGAAGAGCTCGGCAGGATTCCTGCCGTTGTACTCGGTCAGCAAGGGTTTCGGGTCAAACGTGTCGACTTGCGAAGGCCCGCCGTCCATGTAGAGGAAAATAACGCTCTTGGCTTTGGGCGGAAAATGGTACTTGCGATCCAGAGCGGCCGGTTCTTGCAAGAGGGGTTCTTGGGCAGCCGAGCGCTCGGACTCCGAGAGCATGGCACTTAGGGCCACGGCCCCGAAGCCGTTGGCCGATTGGGTCAAAAATGCGCGACGATTTACCATTGCAAGTACTCTTCGAGTGATTCACGAATCGAATCCAAGGGAGCTTCGTATCCGCTCCAAAATTCAAAATTGATGGCGTATTGATGCGTCAGAACTTCGATCTCCTCGATCCATCCAATTCCATGAGACTCGAGTTGTTCGATCCATCGCGATCGATCTTTGTTCGATTCGGTCCACCCGTTGGCGGGTGGTACAAAAATGGCAAACGGCTGCTGGACGAAATTTGCTGCTTTGAGCAACCGGTTTCGAGCTTGTGGGCTGCTGTTGGAAAGCGAATCGAAGCGCTCGATAATCAGGGCACGCAAGGGTCGGTCCTTCAGGACCAACTCGTCCTCGCCGCTGTGCGAGGAATGCTCGGGGCTCTCGGGCTGCACCATGAGGTCAGCGCGCTGCGTGGAATCCTGAGCATTGCGATGCACGGGGTCGGACTCTAGGCTGAAGTTATTGCGCAAGGACGAGTTGTCAGGTAAAGACGAATCGGAGTGTGTGGTCAGATTAGGGGCTGTGGTCAGATCCGAGCGCTCCGTGTGAACTTGAGGGTTGGTGTGAGCTTGAGCATTGGCGGAGGCTTGAGAATGGGCCGAGAAGGGCTCACTGGAGGCTGCTGTGGATAGGACTTTGGCGTGCTTTAATGTTTCGTCAAAGCGCAGGACCGTGTAGTCGCCAGGAATGTCGACGAGTGCCAATTGCAGGGCGTTGGCAAGAGCCATGCTGCCGATCACCCCGATCGACTGCGGAGTAAACGAGTCATTGGAGTTTTGGGCATCCGGGGCGACTTGGGCCGAGACGGCTTGGGCGCAGATACGGTGGGTCAAGGCGCGGAGGATCGCAGTGCTGATCGTCTCGTCGCCTGTCCATTGGTCGGATTCCCATTTGACGACTTGGACTTTACCCAAGGCCAAGGCGCGGGGAGAGATCGAGTCGAGGAACGGCTCGAGGCTCGTCTCGAACGGGGGAAGAATCGCGGCACCTGACATTCCCAAGGCTTGGATTCCACGAAAGGCCGTCTCGAAGAGTTCCGGCGGGACTTGGGAGGTAAAGAACCGCCAATCCAATTCCGCCTCTCGAGCCAGTCGGGTCATCACAAACTGCGTCGGATTGCCCCCGACTGGGTTGCCCAGACAGGCCACCAGGGGTTGCAGCACGCGATCCAAACTCATGCCTAGCTCACGGTCCTGAAGCTCGAGGAAACGGGCGATTTGAGGTCTCAACGGACCTCTATATTAACCGCATCGGACGGCTGGAACGCAACATCGCTTCGTATTTCGTGCATTTTCGGCGTCGAAATCCTTGGATTTGTGGATTTTGGGGGCAAGACAACTTAAAAAAGAGTCCCTAAAATGCCCTCTCTCGTCAGTCCCCCTGTCCAAGCGATCCCAAGATCCCCATCGATTAGAAAAACGGAAACACAGTGGCCACCTACAAAACCAGCGATCTGAAAAAAGGCTTAAAAGTACAAATCGACGGCGAACCCTACCTGCTGACCGAAGTCAACTTTGTCAAACCTGGCAAGGGCAATGCGTTGTACAAGTGCAAACTGAAGAACCTGATTCGCAATACCGTCTTGGATCGGACCCTCAAAGGTGGAGACGATCTCGAAGTCGCTGACGTCGAAGAACTCGAAACCCAGTTCCTCTACAACCAAGCCGGCACGTTCGTTTTCATGGACAATGCAAGCTACGAGCAATACGAACTGACGGCCGAACAAGTCGACGACAATTGGAAGTACCTCAAAGAAGGGATGCCAGTTGCGATGGTGCTCTTCAACGGCAATCCGATCACCCTGACCCCACCTTCCCACGTGACCTTGAAAGTCACTGAGACCGAACCCGGAGTTCGCGGCGATACGGCGACGAGCGTGACCAAACCTGCCAAAACCGAGACCGGTGGGGAATTCCAGGTCCCAGGTTTCATCAAAGAAGGTAATGTGATCAAGATCGATACGCGAACTGGCGATTATGTCGAACGCGTCAGCATGGATTAGGTTCCCTGAAGTCCAAACCGTTCCTGGCCTAGACCTAGGCTAAAGAGGCTTGCAATGATTGGCTCGATCCGCACCAAGTCCTCCTGTTTCGCATATTTTGCGCCCGGCTATTCAGCCACCAGTGCCTGGTGCGTTTTGCTTTCCGCAGCAGCGGTTTGGCTCATCCTGGCCTCCTGGGCGACGGCTTGGGGCCAGATCCCCGATGCGAAGGACTCCTTTGCGATCGAACGCGAACGTCTGATTCGAAACGTGTTGATCCCCGGCGGGATCCGCGATCAACGCGTTTTGGACTCCGTGGCAAAAACACTTCGCCATGAGTTCGTCCCCCCGAAGTACGTTCGGCAAGCTTATCTCGACATCGCGATCCCAATCGGCGAATCGCAAACCATCAGCAGCCCATTTATCGTCTCACTGATGACCGAAGCCCTTGCGCCACGAGCTACCGACAAGGTCCTGGAAATCGGGACCGGAAGTGGCTACCAAGCCGCGATCCTGAGCCCATTGGTCAAGGACGTCTATACCATCGAGATCGTCGAGGATCTGGGCAGGCAAACGACGGAACTTCTCGAAAACCTCGGCTACAAAAACGTCCACTGCCGCATCGGCGACGGGTTCAAGGGATGGCCCGAAGAGGCTCCATTCGACAAGATCATCGTCACCTGCTCGCCGGCCGATGTCCCCAAACCGTTGGTCGATCAACTCAAAGACGGAGGACTGATGGTCATCCCGGTCGGAGAGCGTTACCAGCAGATGCTCTATTTGATGCGCAAGAAAGGGGACAAACTCGAAAAAGAGGCGCTGACCCCTACCCTCTTCGTTCCGATGACAGGAGACGCAGAAAAGACCCGCACCGTACAACCCGACCCAAAGCGTCCCGCGCTTGCCAATGCGAGTTTCGAGGAAGCCTTGATTCGCGAATTCCACATCCCGGGTTGGTACTACCAGTTCGGATGCAAACAGCTCGAGGACCCGCAAGCACCCGAAGGCAAATTCGTATTGGAATTCCAAGGGACCGATCCTCAGTGGCCCAACATGCTCCTCCAAGGAATCCCGATCGATGGCCGAGTGGTCAAGAAAATCAAACTCGGCGCTTGGATCAAGCTGGAGAATGTCAAGGTCGGCCGAGATAAAGAGAAATCTCCATCGGTTGCTATCCAATGGTTCGATAGCAATCGCAACCGCATCGGATACAACTACGTCGGCGGGTTCAAAGGGACCCGCACCTGGAAACTCGAAGAGCGTCAGTTTCCCGTCCCCCCCGAAGCTCGCGAAGCGATCGTGTCGATCGGAATGTTCGGATCCGAAGGAACCGCTTGGTTCGACGGAATTGTCCTCGAACCCCAATAACTTATGTCCCAGTTACCCCATTCGGAATCTTCGGGCAGCGAGACCGATTTTGACACGATCATCATCGGAGCCGGGATGAGCGGGCTGGCCGCCGGCATTCGGCTTGCCATGTACGACCATCGCGTGTGCGTTCTTGAGAAACACTGGACGATCGGCGGCCTGAACTCGTTCTATCGGGTCAACGGTAGAAACTACGATGTCGGGCTCCATGCTATGACCAACTTCACCCAACGGGGCGCAAAAAAAGGGCCTTTGGCAAGGCTCCTTAAGCAACTGCGGTTTCGATGGGATGACTTTCAGTTGGCCCCTCAGCGAGGCTCAAGCATCGCCTTTCCCGGAATCGAATTGTGCTTCGACAACAACATCGAATTCTTTCAAAACCAGGTGGCTGAAAAGTTCCCCCATCAGAAGGACGCGTTCGCCAAACTCTTGGCGACTCTGGCCGACTATGACGATCTGAAGCAGGAGGACTTCGATTGCTCGACGCGCAAGATCCTCGAAGAGATCTTCTCCGATCCGCTCCTGATCGAGATGATCCTCTGTCCCTTGATGTGGTATGGCAACGCCAAAGAGCACGATATGGACTGGGGTCAGTTCTGCATCATGTTCCGAAGCATTTTTCTCGAAGGCTTCGCTAGACCCTACAAAGGGGTCCGGTTGATCCTGAAAAATCTTGTCCGCCGTTTCCGCGAACTCGGAGGACAACTCAAACTCCGCAGCGGGGTGGCCAAACTCCATGTCGAAAATCAAAACGTCACGGCCGTCGAACTCGAAGATGGAACTATCCTGACGGCCAAGCGGGTTCTCTCAAGCGCCGGCATGATCGAGACGCTTCGAATGTGCGACCATCTGAGCGAGGAGAAAGTCCAACAGGCCGGTCAAATGTCGTTCGTCGAATCGATCTCGGTTTTGGACTGCCAACCCTCTGCGATAGGCTTTGACAAGACGATCGTCTTTTACAACGACAGCCCGAAATTCCACTGGGAACGATGCCGCGATAGCCTATGCGATGTCCGGACCGGGGTCATCTGCTCGCCGAACAATTACGAATACACTTTGGACGAAGGAAACCTCGAGGCGGGCTTTGTACGCTTGACCACGATCGCCGATCCGGATCGCTGGTCCAACCTCGGGGAACTCGAGTACCAGCGTCAGAAATACCATTGGTACGACGCGGCCGTGGCCTCGTGCGTGCGATTCATTCCAGACTTTCGGCGTCACGTCATCGATACCGATGTGTTCACCCCCAAAACCATTCGGCGATTCACCTCGCACGACAACGGCGCAGTCTACGGTGCGCCTGAGAAGAAACTCGACGGAACAACGCACTTGGGCAATCTGTTCTTGTGCGGGACCGACCAAGGGTTCGTCGGAATCGTCGGCGCGATCGTCAGCGGGATTTCGATGGCAAACCGCCACTGCTTGTCGCAGTCCTAAGCGAGGATCTTCGTGCAGACCCGGCCTTCGTTTTGGGTGGCCCGTTCGGGGCGTCCTTGGTGCGAGTAGACCAAGTCCCAGTGGTTCAGGCCGATCAGGTGGAGGATCGTCGCATGGAGGTCATGCACGTGAAGTCGATCCTCGACGGCATGGAGTCCGATTTCGTCGGTGCTGCCGATGGTTTGTCCACCGCGAACTCCGCCGCCGGCCATCCACATGGTAAAGCCGTTGGAATTATGGTCCCGTCCGTCCCCTTTTTCGCTCATGGGGGTGCGACCGAATTCGCCGCCCCAGATCACCAGGGTCGAGTCGAGCAATCCGCGTTGTTTGAGGTCCGTCAGCAAACCAGCGATGGGACGGTCTGAGGCTCGGCACAGCGACGAGTGGTTCTTTTCGATGCCAGAGTGGGCGTCCCATCGGCTACCCGATCCGTGGTAGAGTTGGACGAATCGCACGCCGCGTTCGACCAAACGTCGGGCCATGAGGCAATTGCGGCCAAAGACGCTCGTCTCTTTTTCATCGATGCCGTAGAGTTGGAGCGTCGAGTGGGATTCCTGAGCTAGGTCGATCGCTTCGGGGGCTTGGGATTGCATCCGGTAAGCCAGCTCGTAGGAACGGATGCGGGCTTCGAGCTCCGAATCGATGGAGCGGGAGGCTTGATGCTTTCGGTTCAGCGCATCGATCAATTTGCGTTTGGAGTCTTGGCGTTGTGGGCTTGTTGGAGTCGGGGTCGAGAGATGCCGAATCGGATCGCCGTTGCTGTGCAGCGCGGTGCCTTGGTACGCAGCAGGCATGAACCCGGCACTCCAGTTGCGAGGCCCGTTGATGACTTTTCCGTCGTCGTCTTCGATGACGACGAAAGCAGGTAACGATTCGTTTTCGGTGCCTAGGCCATAAGTGACCCAGGAGCCGAGGCTCGGACGACCGCCGAGGGTCGAGCCTGAGTTCATTTGGCACACGCCGTTGGAGTGGTTTAGGCCATTGCCCCAGCAGGAACGGATGACGGCAAGGTCATCGACATGCTGCGCGGTATGAGGGAGCCAATCGGAGACCCAGGTTCCTGAGTTTCCGTGTTGCTTCCAGGCCCGTTTGCTGGGCATCAGCGGGGCGTTGTATTCGCCCATGGGGGTAATGATCGGTTTGAAGCTCGGTGGAAGGGGCTGGCCTGCGAGTTGTTCGAGTCGCGGTTTGGGGTCAAACAAATCGATATGGCTAGGCCCACCTTCCATAAACAGGAAGATGATGCTTTTGGCTTTGGCCGGGTGGTGGGTTTTGTGGGTGGTGGATTTCGTGGG
>Ga0315902_10006814_pt1 | contig 15741 bp, 23 predicted proteins | sample LakEriMetagenome_9_FD_203523 | JGI IMG/M metagenome (GOLD analysis project Ga0315902, IMG submission 203523) | Freshwater fungal communities from buoy surface, Lake Erie, Ohio, United States - Buoy 12 MA117 | ecosystem: Environmental > Aquatic > Freshwater > Lake > Lake biofilm | place: USA...
CGGTGCCGGGTGGGGAAGGAGGGGGGGGTACCCCCACCTATGGGGGGGGCTACATATCAACCGCTACCTATTGTGTGTTGCGCCTTATGGCACACTGGGCACAGGAACCGAACGTTGCTCGGGTCGTATTCACGCGCAGGATCGTCATGCACCCTGACGATGTGGTGCCCCTCCAACGAATCCACGATGGCCCTGCACTGCTCACACGCGTAAATCCCACGCGCCTTGCGCAGCTTCTCTTTGAACTGGTGCCACGTCTTACCCCTGCCCTTGCCCTTCGGCTCGGGCTTGGGTGGCAGCATCGGATCCCACTTGCGAGGTAGGCCCATCAGGGATCCCGCAGGCGTTGGATCTCGAGGTCCCGCAGAAACTGCGGCACGTCGTGCAGGCGCAGCACGATCAGCCACTCACAATCGTCAGCCCGCATGAGGAGCGCCGTGTGGTCGAGCCTGATGGCACTGGCCGCCTGGTCGAGTTCTGCCCGCTGCATGATCGACTCGACGCCCAGGCGGGCGTAGCGCTTGACCTCCCACTTCCAGAACGTCATCGAGGTATCGAGGTCGCTGGCGCCGTCGACGCCGTTGCGGGCTGCCCGCTCGGCAGCGATGCCTAGATGCTTGCGCAGCATCTCGGCCGCCTCGAGTTCGCCCCTGGCACCCTTGTTTCGCTGCATTCGTCCCATCAGCCAATCCCGTCTGCCAGTCGGCGCTCGATTTCGTTCGTTTCGTAGTGGGACAGCCTGGCGCGCAGCCTGGCGTTCTCGACCTCGAGCATGCGAAGCTGCGCGTAGACGTGATCCCTATCGCGCCTCAATTCGACGGCCCGGTCGGCTAGGGCCTCGATGGCGCGGATGGTTGCTTCCAGTTCTCCTGTCTTGTCCTTCATGCTTCTCCTCCTCGACCGCCGGGCGCGGTCGGCCCATAGGCCGATCCGTCGTCCCGCCGGTCGATGGCTTCTGCAAACTGTCCGACCACCTGCTTGGGCAGGCGATGCGCCGGCAGGCGCAATTCGCCTGCTTCTCGGATTCCGTAGGGGGGGGTTGACAAACCCCCATTCCCGATGGTACGACCCGCGCTGCGAATCGGACGGGCGCTGTCGCTGCCGATCTCGCGCGGGTCGACCTCGGTTGGGGGGGTTCTAGGGGGGGCCGCGAGGAGCGCCCGCCCGCCGTCGACAAACTGCTGGAAGTGGCCGGGCTCGGTCAGGTGCCACGTGCCCTTGTCGTCGTGGCGCGGCAGCGTCGACAGCAGGGCCTCGACGTGTAACAGGGCGTCACACTGGTCCTCCCTGGGCAGCGGCTCGGTGTCCTCGAGGTCAGCGAACCACGACCCGTCGCCGGGCTTGACCCACAGGGCCTTCGGGCGGCCGCCCGCCCTCTCGGCCTCCTGAGCCGTCCGGAACGGCCCAGCGGCCCTGCCCGTGCCCCTTGGCGCGAACGACCAGTACGACACGATCCGAGCCGCCATGGACGGCTGCTCGGCGTCGTACCTGGGCACCAGCCGGGCGTACCCCTTCTGCAGGTACTCGACGGTGATGCTGCCGCCGGTCTTGGACTCGCGGGCCCGCTCGATGGCCAGCGCCACCAGCCGCTGGTCGAGTTTGCTGAACCGCTCATGGAACCCCTGCTGCTGGGCCTCGGGCGCTCGAGTGAGCGCCGGGAAGGCTCGGAGCAGTGAGTGCCAGTTGGCCCCCCACGACGCCTGGTCCTCGTCAGAACGGCAGATCATCGTGGTCCCCCAAGTCAATTGGCGTGGCCTTCTCGGCCTTCTCAAAGTTCCAGTAGCGCTTGCCGTCCTTCTCCGTGCTCGTCACGCCGGTCAGCCGGATGGTGGCCCCTGCCCCCTCGGGCTGGGTCCACGACCGGAACGACGAGAAGTAGACGCCGCCCTGGCTGGTGGTCGACCACAGCAGCACGCGGGTGGGCTTCTTGGGCCCGTCCGGCAATTGGATGCTGATGATCTTGCCGACGGCGTCGGTGTAGTACGTCCTCGATCGGCTCGATGGCACGTCGCCCTCTCGAGCCCGCCACACCGGCCGCAGCTCCTCGGGCGTGTACGCGCACGGGTATGGGTCGGGAGCGTCCTTGGGCAGGTCGGCGTCGTAGGCCAACGGTGCAGGCGGGTCGAACGGGACGACCGCAGTGGGCGGGGGCACCACGACCGGAGGGGACAGGGAAGGTCCCCCACGGGCTTGGCGCGGATCCCCCCGCCCTTCTGCAGCTTCTCCGTCGTCGTCACCAGCCGGAACGGCGGCAAGGCTTGAGAGGCTGTAACGCCTGGCGTAAGTGAGAGCCGAGCCGATGGCCTGCGGCGTCGGCCGCTCCACGGGCAGGCTCAATGTCGCGGCGAACCACTCGCCGCTGTCCGCGTGTACCAGGGTGGTCGTGCAGCAGGCGCAGCCGTCGGAGAACGACGACGCTTGCAGGATGGCGATGCCGTTGGCCGCCAGGTGCGGGCGGCAGGCTTCGTCGATGGCCGCCAGGTCGGCGTACCGGCTGCGGAAGTGCGGGTTGGTGGCGTCCTTGATGGCCGGTCGGATCGACCGCTGGGCGGCTGCCAGCGCCTTGGCGATGGCGCCGATGGTCTCGCTGTGCTTCACGCCCCCACCTCCCCGTACATCCAGCCAGTTTGCGGGTCGATGTCGGACAGAGGCAGGCCATCGTCGGCCAGTTCAGACGATTCAGGACGTTCCATGTCAGTGACTCCAAACCACACGACGGAGAAGACGCAGACGGCACCAAAAGCCGCCTGCGGGAGTCAAAGTCAACGTCCGTCTTTTACGTCCGCTTTCCGGAATAACCTTCAAAACCAAGTGTTATTGCAAAACAGAACACATATTCTCGGACGCGAAGACAGCCTAAAAACGCGGCTTTTGGGCGTTGCCAGTGACCCTAGTTACCAACGGTGTGGACGTTGGTTATCACTTGATATCGTCACTCTTTGCACCTGTCTATAGGTCCGAGGTGCGATTATCCACTTTTTCGGCCACAACACGGCTTTGGCGGCTGGCTGTCCACCGTGACGGCCACCCACTTGCCGAGCGGGCACGACTCGCCAGCCACGCGGATCTTGGCGCCAGTGAAGCAGCCGCAGGTTAGGCACCGGCCGCAGTCGTGCTGGTCGCACTGCTGGCAGAACGCCCAGCGGGCCTGCACCTCGGCCACCGGTGCCGCCTGCACGCCAAGCGCTGCCTTGGCCACGCCTACAGCTCCACGGACCATGTCGCCCAGCCCTGGGCCTTCGGTCACCTCGGGCTCGCCGCTCGGTGTCATGCGCCAGCGCTTCATGGGGTTGTTCTCGTCACGGTGATCAGGCGCTTGATGCCCAAGCGCTCGGCCTGCTCCATCGAGAGCACCGCGGGCGTCGGCGGGCTTGCGGACACGCACGGCTCGCAATCGTCGTCGACGAATGACGTTGGCGAAAGGCCAACTGGTCCAAACGATCTACCAATCCCAGTCGATAGTGGGTCACCAAACGTATCCCATGGGCAGTAGTCGTTGTAAACAGCCTTGACGCCCCTGAACGGTCCTGGCGTGTTATCAAATATGTACGCTGCGAGGAGCGTAAACGTGCGCAGCGCCGAAGTGCCGGTGACGATGTACAGCCGTTCATCCACCGGGCCTTCGTAGATGCATACGACACTCTGCGTCCAGTTGGCTGGCGGTCCCTGCGTGCGGTCGAACTGGTGCGTGAAACTATTCCATACGTACGAGATTGGATAATAGACACGAGTTACCGTGAAGGTAAAACGGAGCGTGCTACGGCAGCAGCACCTACCGGCGGAGCACGGAATACCACCGTTTCCACCGACTGGCTGAGTGCATGGGCCGCAATCTGTAGCCGGTCCTACGCAAATGTTCTCCCGATGCCGGTATGACATCGTGTTGACGTTGGATCCGCTCGACAGCGTCACCTGAAATGTTGACTGCGAGTCACGCCGGATAAGCAGCTGCCCCGAACCGACTGTAAACGCCCCGAAATCGACGGCCGTTTCCACGTCCGCTGACCAATTACCAGCTTGAATCGAATAACCGGGCGGAGGAGGATTGATCAGCAGGGCATACCAAGTCGAATCCTGACTATCCCCGCCAGCTGGACAGGCACATGCCGGAGGGTTGGTGCATCCGTTGAATGTGATTCGTTTATTGTCTGTACACCTCTGTGAGTGCACAACTAAGGGAAATTGCTTGGCGGAAGTGAAGACTGTGTAACAGGGAAAGTTTGTCTGTTCCGCTGTCACGATGGCTTGTACCATCCGATCCCAATATTTCTCGACGAAAGATGCACCTGGCGGATTTGTACAACCAGGCGACACGTCGCAACAAAATGGATAGTCGTACGCAAACGAATATCCAGCCTGAACCTCTACTTGGGGGTTTAGTTGGATATCTGTGATGGCAGACAATGAGAAATTGCCTGCAATAGCCGCTGTGTCTATTGAAGCCGTGTACGTGAAATCTCCCAGCCCGGTGTACGGCACTGGGCAATCATCGTTGGCGAAGCAGCCTTCGCAGCAGCAGGTGCGGAGCAGCGTCACTTCTTGAACTTGGACAGCGGGAACAGGTTGCCTGCCACGTAGCCACAGACGCCCAGGAGCAGGGCGAACCAAACGCTACCGATGAAACTAGCCATGGTCATTTCCTCTTCCGGCTTGGAGTGCGGATTGGTGCTGCACGCCGGAATGCAGCATCAAACGTCGGGTCCGCCCGGCGCAGCTCGGCCACCGCGGCCACCGCTTGCTCGGGCGTTAGGTCGATCAGGCTGGCCGTCAGTTCGGCCGCTCGGCGCTCGGTCGGCGTCACGATGCCCAGCCATCCCTTGATCAGCCGCCCGACGCCGGTATGCCACACGATGAAGCCGACGCCGAGCACGGCGAGAGCGATGCATACCCAGACGAGAGGGGCCACCCACCAGGGCACCTGGTCCTCCACGCCAGTCAACGCCATGTAGATCATGTCCACGGCGTCGAGGATACGCGCCTGTTCGCCCTGCCCGGCCTCGGCCTCACCGCGAATCGTCGGCAGGCTTGGTTCCGGTTGGGTTGTCTCGTCTGCGATGCGCTCGAAGCGTCGGCCGCTGCTGTGCGCGAGTTGACGCACGGCGGTCGTGTTGGCGGCAATCCGCTCGCTCGGACCAGCGCAGGAGCTCGCCACGACGACGACGATGGCGGCTAGCCATCTCATGGCTCAGCGGGCTCGGTGAATTGCGTACCGTCCCACTCCCAGCCGATGCTGCATGCTTGGCCCTCGGCCAGTTGGATGGCCTCGGCGCCAGCCGGTGGGGCCCAGCGGGCCGTGTCACCGTCCCACAGGATGATGTTGTCCACGATGCCGCCCTGCACGATTGCCCACCTCATGCTGCCTCCTCAGTAGTACGTCACGAACACGATCAGCCCGCCACCGCCAGCACCACCAGCGCCACTGGCGTAGCCGTTCTCGCTAGCTGCCCCGCCGCCGCCTCCACCGCCGATCCCTCCCGCTCCACCCGGCTGACCGGCCATGGCAAGGCCCGAGCCGCCCCCGCCGCCTCCGGTGCCCGTCAAGCCGTTGCTGTAGCCCGCCTGGGCGTCCTCGGGGTCGTCAGTGTTGCCGCCTATGGCCGTCGATCCGATGCGGGCCGTTCCCGACCCATCGCCACCGTAGCCATGCAAGTTTCCCGACGAGATGCCAGCACCTCCTCCACCGCCCCCGCTGCCCTTCGCGTATGAGGCTGACGCCGTGGCGTTGCGCGTGCCGCCAGCGCCGCCAGCGCCGCCGTCGTAGAGGCCGCCCGTCTGCGCGGCGCCCGCCGAGCCGCCCGCGGTCGTGCCGCCCTGCCCGAGGATGCCACCGAGCGCTCGGCCATAGGTGCCCGGCGAGTCGCCCAGGCGAGTCGTTCCGCCGTTGCCGCCCGCAGCGCCGTTGGTGTCGTTGGTCGTCCTCGAGGCGCCCGCCGAGCCGCCCGCGCCGATCGTCACGGCGAGGGTTGCGGGCAGGTCGGCCGCCTGCCAAGTCGTCTCGGTCACGGCCGCGCCACCACCACCGCCGCCGCCACCTCGAGCGCTCGAGGCCGCCCCGCGGCGCCCGCTGCCGCCACCTCCCCCACCGCCGACCATGATGGCCCACACGACCTTGGCACCGGCTGGCTTGGTCCACGTGCCGCTCGAGGTGAACACGTCCACGGTGGCCTTGCGACCGTCGATCTTGGCGATGGCCGGGCCCGTCACCTCAAAGTAGATAGCCCCGTCGGCCGTGTTGACGGCCAGTTCCCCTTCGAGCAGCTGCGCCGTCGTTGGCACCGCTCCCGCCGTGCTCGAGCGCTTGAGCCGGATTTGGTCAGACATCAGTAGGTCCCCCCGTCGACCGAAACCGTCAGGGCCGACACGCACTCACCGTCCCAAGCGTTCGCACGCTCAAACAGAGCCACGCTAACGCCGTCGGCGGTGTAGCACAAGAAAGCGTGCACAAACGAATCGTCCGGGACCTTGAGGAGGAGGAATCCAGACGCGTTTGCACGCGTTGCATTCACGCCACCTGCCGCAGTGCCTGCGGTGTTGCCGTACTCCGCTAGGTTGTAAGCGGTAACTTCCGTGAGTTCCGTAAGGCCAACGTCGACGATCGATGACGGCGACGATGCTGGCTGCACCTTTTTCAGCACGTACTGCCAGCGATTGGAGGTCAGCAACGAGCTGCCCACTATCCGCATCGTGTGCCATTCCCGCGTCACGCCTGGCGCTGTAAGCAGGCGCTCAAGTTGCGCCTTGTTTGCGTGGACGAACTGGGCGGCCGTAATCAGGGCGTTCTGCGCATCGGCAGACACCCCCATGGGGCCATAGACAGACGGTTGTAGAAATCCGCTCATACCCACCCCGGCGGGATTGAGGCCGTGTAGTTCAGGATCTCAGTAGGCAGTATGACGCCTGGCGTGTCGAAAGCCGCGGTAGGTTCGTATGGCTGAAACCACACAGCGCGAGCAGTGCACTTGACAGTGCTTCCACCAAGCGACTGCGTCGAGTCGTTCCAAATTGAACCGTCTACCGGGTTGCGGAGCACCATCTGTTCCAGATGGAACCAGTCGTCATCGACAAACGTGTAAACGTCCATCTTCACCTGGTCACTGACGTAACGCGATTCGTACGACTGGAACAAGACCCTGCCAGCCGCAGCGCCTAAAAACACGTTGGCGTTTCGGTGATACAGGTATGCCCGAGGATTGGTAGGGAAGCTCGTGTAACCGACATTGGTAGCAGGCTCGTGGATGAGAAACTCGAGCCGGATGATGTTCTGGCGTACCAGGAATTGGATCGGGTTGCCCATCACATTAGTGACGAGTCCGTTACTGATCAGCGTAGTGGGTGGCCATGTCACGTTCCCGCTTGGCGGGAACGAACCAGCCGGTGATCCGCTGGTTAGGCCTGGCTTTGGCCGGATGTATTGCTGCACCGGCCTAGCGTTGGTCTGTTCGCTGATCTTGAGCCCACGATATGGCGATTCTCCCAGTAGCACGGCCTTGGCCGTCTGGGTGACGACGTAACAGTTGTTCTTGGCTGGATGCGTTTGGACCTCGATGTCCGTGACGATCATTTGCGCAAGCCCAACGTCGACTGCGATGACAGCCAAGCGAGCGCCAATCGGCTCGATGACGTTGAACGGTGCGGTTTGCGCCTTGATCAGTTTCCAGATGTTCCAGCCGTCCTCCCCCGACCCATCATGAGCGAGGGTGTTCTGAGCAACGAGAAACTGCGTGCGTAGAACAGATTCGGCTGGTTCTACGCCGATGCTGAACGTCTGATTGCTGTGAAGCCGTTGAACTTCCCAAGCCATTAGCGTTTCCCTCTAGTGTTCTGATCAATCTGCTCGAGCACGCGCAGCAGTTGCAAGTTCAGCGACTCGACCGACTCGCCGCTACCGGTTGCCATGGCAAAGCCCAGTTGGCTGCGGAGTCCGGCGGCCTGCATTTGCATCTTTTCGAGGTCACTGGCACCGGCGCCACCGCCGAGCATGCGGAATCCGATGCCCATGTCCTGCACCACTTTGTCCAGATTGCCCTCGAGGCCACGCGTCACGTTCGTCAGGAACGAACCGGGAGCAGAGAAGAAACTTTCGAAGCTCTTGGAAACCATGCCGCCCGGCCCCTGGGCAATCAGCCCGGTACCAATTTCCTTCTGGGCATCACGCCTAATCCTGGCGGCCTCCATCTCGTCCATGCCCAGCCCGACCATGCGCTGCCCGGCAACCATCTTGGCTTGAATTGCGGACACTTCCGCCTCCACGATTCGCGCTGAGAATGGCCGGACAAGTTCCGCCAACGTCTTGCGGGCCTCGCGGTTGGCCTCGTAGAAACTGCCGATGGCCTGAAACAGCGGAGACGCCATCCCGGCGGCAAACAGGCCCTGCATGCGGTTGAACTGGCCGCGGATGCCCTCGAGCTGCGCCGTGGCCTGCTGGCCCATCTTGCGCAGGCCGGTCACGTCGGCGTCGATCCCGATTGAGAGTCCTAGCTTCGCCACGTTGCCACCTTCCCGAGAGTTGCCATCCAGTCAGTCTGTCCTGGCTTGCGCCATGGTTCCACCACCGTCTGCGGCTGACGAGTCAGCCCGTACGCCAGGACCGTCAGCAGCCGCTCGATGCGGTCGGCTGCGGTCCACTCCAAGGGTTTGCCATCACCCCCTGGACAAGTGCCATGGCCACATGCACGTCTAGCGCCGTCGAGCCCGGCACGCCGTCCACCCGAGTGCACGACTCGAGCAGGAACGACTGCCTGGCGTCGTCGTCCAGCTGTTCGACCTTGCGCCACTCGCCGACCGTGATGGGCCGGACCTCGAGCACGGCCGGGTAACCGGCCACTGCCTCGCTGGTGAGAGTGCGCCAGGTCATGCCCGGGCCGCCGTAATTTCGCCGACGTACTGCCAGGTCACCGTCGCCGAGTGCACGGCGTCGTTGGTGTAGGTCGGGCTGTAGCCGGTGATGATGGCGTTTCCGCTGAAATCGACGCCTCCACTACCGGCGCCGCTGGCGAAAATAACCACACTAATGGCCCCCGTAGATGGTGTAGCCCCGCAGAACTTCTGCGCGAGCGTCAGCCCGGTGGCGTTGTCGGTGTGGATCGTCGCCGACCCAGTCACGGTCGGACGGCCCTGGATGGCCGTACTCAGTACCGAGTTGAGAGCCGTAGCGTCCACAACGGCGCTGCTGGCCGAAATGCTGATATCGGTGGCATCAACGGGGGTGCCACCGATGCTGATGCTTGTGCCGTTTGCGATGAATGCCATGTCTTAGCCTCCTGTTGCCCAAATGCGGTACGTCTGACGGACCACCCGCGGGCCGTCGTCCGTGCCTTCCTGATCGTCCATGCGCTCCACGTCTTCGCCGTCGGTGGCGCTCCACTGGATCTTGGTGCCGTCCACCGTGCCGTAGGTGGTGTTGTCGTTCAGCACGACCGACACGGCAACCGCGAGCGCTCGAGCGCCCGACAGTGACGTGGCGATGCAGTCGATGGCCACCGAGAACTCGGCCAGTTCGGTCGTCCCGGTCAACGTGCGCACCGGCGTGCGGGCGTCGATGCTGTAGACGATGGCAGGCAGCGCCGTGCCCTCGCGTCGCCACTCCGGGCTAACGCGGGTGCTGACGATCCCGGATACGCCAAGGTCGTCGGTGAGCCTGCGCCGTAGTGCGGTCTCGATGCTCATTTCTTGGACACCTTCATCCGCGCCCTGCGGGCCAGTTCGACCAGTTGCGTCTCGATGACCAGCGCCAGGTCCTCCTTGAGGACCTCGGGCGGGAAATCGCGGTAGGTGTCGCGCTTGATGTGCCACTGGGCCCGGCCGCTGTCCACGATGGGAGCGATGTACGACCTGGGGCGCCGCTTGTACCGGAAGCCGGTGCGGCTGGTGGTCTTCAGCCCGCGGGTGTCACCCATCGACTGGATGACCTTGCTGGACGCCTTGCGCAGGCTTTCCTGGTTGCCGTAGCTGCGGTGGGTTGCCCCGTGCGTCAGCCAGTTCTGTTTGTACGTCGTCGCCAGTCGCTTGAGGCTGCGCCTCAGCAGCTGCTTGTACAGGTTCCGGCTGACTCGGTCGGGCAACGTCAGGAACACCATTTCGGCGTCCAGGAATGCCTTTTGGGCGCGAGCGCTTGCGCCAGCCCGCAGAATGCCAAGGTTCTCCGACGCGTTGACCTGGCGTTGCATGAAACGCTGATAGTTGCGCAGGTGCTCCGGCGAATTGAACTCGGCGCCGCGGCGGAAACTCATGCCGTCACCTCGAGCGCTTCGCAGTGGAGTTCCATCCGGCCCAGCGTCGGGTCCAGCACGCCGGTGACCTCGAGCACGCGGTCGGTCTTGCCGGTCTCGCGGAGCAGAATCCTGCTCTTCACCGTCACCGAGTCGATCCAGGGCAGGACGAGCCGCCAGGCCGTCTGCCCGCGGTTGATGTCGACTGCGTCGATGGACCGCCCGTCGGCGGACTCGATGTGGCCCAGCACAGTGGCCACGGTCGACCAAGTCTTGGTTGCCTGCCCGTAGTTGTCAACGGACGCGGTGTAGTTCTGCACCGCCATCTCATGTCGGAACATGCCTCGAGGGATCATCAGTGCACCCCGTGCTCCCCGAGCATGTCGAACAGCATCTGCTGGGCCTTGCCCTCGATGGCGCCCGTGCTGTCGCCGCGGTCGGCGTAGAGGCGCCCGCACAGCTGCAGCGCCAGCATGTTGATGTAATGGTCGGCCACCAACGTGTTCCAGTTGATGGTCACCGGACGGTTCCAGCCGTCCTCGATCAGAACAGCCACGCGCTCGCCGTCCCAGTGCTGTTCCGGGTTCTCAGTCTGCGTCACCGAGTCGTCGTCGACGTAGACCGCCGTGATGGCTGACGCGGTGTTTACCGGCTGGATCGGGAGCACCACCCAGGTGTCCCCTTCCTCGGACACCTTGTATGAGCGCTCGAGTGCCTGCATAGCCAAGCCGGTGCAGCGCTCGACCGTCTCGCGCACGGCAGGCAGCAGGATGTTGCCGATGTACGCGTCATCCTGCGCGTGAAAAATGCGCAGGTGGCTCTTGATGTCGCTGGTGGTGAGTGCTGGCATTTTGAAAAGACCGGGGGGGGTGTCCCCCCCGCCGGTCCGGGGTCACATGGAATCGATCAGACCTTGTTCGCCAGGATGACACCGGCGTACTTGTCGACCACCTGAGCGTCGGAACGCATCGAGCTGCGGTAGTTGACGATGCCGCTGCCGCTGTTCGTGTAGGGGTCCACGATGAACTGGACTTCCCTGCGGTCCACGATGCGATAGGCGCGAGACAGATCGCCGAAGAACACCAAGTTCCGGCCCGTGCCGGAAACGAATTCCGGCGCAAACTCGCTGATGTACACAGGGCGCCCCATGAGCATGCCAGCAGCTCCCTCCTGCAGCATCATGCCCTGCATGCCGTCGTACAGGTAGGTGCCAGTGGTGGAGGCCTTCTGGCTCAGGAGTTGCCCCCAGGTTGCCTGATTCATGATCCAGCTGCCGTTGGAGGCGTATGCCGTCGGCAGGGTGGTGTAGGCGGAGATGATGTCATCGAAGTCGAGATTCGCCGTCAGCGATCCGGTCTTCACCAAGTACTGGAAGTTGGTGTCGGAACTCAGAAGTCCCTGTTCCTGCGCAGAACCAGTGCCGACGATGTGCTTGTTTGCGCGGTACTTGCTGTGAGCGCGGGCGTGGTCGGCAACCACTTCGGCGGCAACGTCAATAGCCGCGTCAAACAGCAGTTCTTCGGTCACCGGCGTGGTGGCGGTGGCCTTGTAGGCGCCGAAGGTCTTCAGAATGGTGGTGAAGTTGCTTTCGGTGTACGCGGCGCCTTCCGCGGTTGCGGTGACGGTCGTGCGGGAGTCGATGACGGGCAGCCGCAGGTTGTTCGGTACGGTCTGCACCGTGGCGAGCTGCCGGATGGGGTCACCCCAGTCCAGCCACTTCACGAACTCGCCGGTCATCACCGACTGGGGCACGGCGTTGCCAGCGGTGGCAGCGGTAGCGACCGTCAGGGTCGTACGCAGTTCCATGTTGCCGCTGCCCTCGCGGCCACGCGTGGCGAAGAAACGCGCCAGTTCGGCGTCGTTGCCACCGTTGCGGACCTCGGGACGGCCAACCAGTTGGCCGTTCTTTGCCTTGACGGCGTCCAGGCGGCTGCGAATCGACAGGCTTTCGAGCTGCCCGTCGATGGCGCGGATTTCCTCCTCGGCCAGGTCGAACGAACGAACGGCTTCGGGGGTTGCGGTTTCGGCGTACTGCTCGCACGCAGCGACGAGCTGCGCACGCTTCTCACGGAGTGCTTCAAGGGTCACGGTCATTTCAGGTCTCCAATCCGCAGCCGCAGGTACCGAGCGACGAGCCCGGTGGAATTGCGAAACGCCCGGACCGCGGCTGCGGTCGCCTCGTAGGCGGGCGTGTGGACGAGCGAGACCTCGTAAAGGCGGGCCGACACGACGGTGCGGCGGTTGCCCGCCCACTCGTCCTTGTCGACCGCGAACCCAAACGACATGTTTTGGTAGATGCCGTCGCGCAGAAGGACGCGCATGTCCTGCCCGTCGCGGGTGTCCGGCAGCCGAGCAGCGAACGTCACTCCGCGCTCGGTCTCCTCGAGCTCGAGCGTGCCGCTGCGCGTGTCGGCCAGCACGCGCCCGCCGTCGTGCTCGACGAGCAGCGACACGTTCCGCTTGCCGATGTCGGCAGCGAACGCGCCGCGCTGGATGGTCTCGATGAACGGCAGCGGCTGGGATTCAGTCTCGTAGGGAATGGCCAGCCCGGACACGGTGTTGCCCTCGACGGCTGCGCGGACCTCGAACGAACGGCGGTCAATCTGCATCGGGCGACTCGCTTTCCTCGTCCTCGCGGTCGCCGTTCACCTCGGCCTGACCGGCCGCCGTGTCCAGGCGCATCATGAGTTCGTCTGCCATGGGGTCCTGCACCGGCTGCATGCCGATGAACCACCGGGCGTCGTTAGGCGTGAGGACGCCAGACATGACGAGTTTGGACAGCTCCTTGGCGGTGTCCTTCATCGTGCCGCGGAGCAGTTCCTGCAGGTCGTGCTCGACGCGATAGCCGGGCAGCAGTTTGGCCGTCAGTTCGGCCTCGATGCGCTTCGCCCAGGGCCGCAGCGTCTGATCGACGAGCGCTCGTTGGGCGTTCAGGTCAATCTGAGTTCCCGCCTCGGTCGCAGCCAGGAACGACAGCGGCAGGTTCAGCGCTCGGGCAATCTCGCCCATGGCCGCAGTCCGGGCCGCCGTCACGGCGTCGAGGTCGCCCTGCCCGCTGACGCCCTCGATCTTGCCGCCTCCGTCGATGATCAGCGGTTCAGACGCGCCGCCTGATTTGGCATGCTTGGCCTTCCAGGCGAGCAGGATCGTCTGCTTCGCCTGCTCGCTGATCGGCGTGGGGAATTGGAACGACAGGCGCCGGGTCGTGCCGGTGGCCGCCATGGTGGCCGCCCAGTTGTCGAGGTCCGCAACCAGTTGCAGCTGCGTGCGGCACTTGTCCAGCGGGCTTTCCCCAATGAACGCCCACCGGCTGTAGCCGCCCTTCACGTGGATCAGGTCGCTGGCCGGAATCGCCTGCCCGTCGAGCAGGTACTGCAGCGGGTTGGCCGACCAGTTGATCGTGATTCGCCCACGCTCGAGCGGGATGAGTTCGGCGGCCTCGCCGGAGTAGGTACGAGCGATGTACGCGTAGGCGTTGCCTTGCGTCATCGCGTCGGTCACCAGCCACCGGCGCAGGTCCCAACCGTTGACCATCTCGGTGCTGCGGCCGGTCAGCAGACTCAGGGCAGCAGGCTGCACCTCCTGGTCCTTGCTGTCGTAGACGCAGAGCGTGACGCTGGCCAGCATCGAGGCCACGCCCTCGATGGCACGCTGGACGCCAGGCAGCGCCTCAACGTCCCCGACGCTGCTGGTGTCGACCAGCATGGACGCGTTGAAACTGCCCAGGAAGTAGCTGCGGAAGCGCGAGAGGAGTCCCACGCCTCCCCCAGTTTGAGTACGCGCTTTTTCTGTCAATAGGCGGGTGTGACATTTTCTGTCACATTCCGCAAATTGTCGATCCGTCCGCTAGGTGGCGTCAGATGGTCATCACGCCGGATGGCGGCATCCACTGCTGGGAGCGCCCGCGCAGCTCGAACAGGCGGGCCGCGTTGCAGGCCGCAACTAGGGCGTCGATGTTCTGCCCGTCCCGCTTCTGCAGTTTGACGAGCCCGCCGTCGTAGGTCTTGGTCGTGGCGTGCCGCAGTTGGTGTAGCAGCACCGGGTCGTCGTGGTACCGGAGCGCCTTCATGCGGATGAGCGCCACGAAGGTCGACCAGGCGGGTGCCTGCTCCCGGATTGACTGTGACCGAGCCTCCACCGGCAGGTTCAGTTTGTCGACCATGACCTGCCGGACCCAATTCTGCGTCCAGCCGACTTCGTCGACGCCGACGGCCTCGAGTTGGAGGGTGCTACCAAGTTGTCCCAGCAGGCCCTCGACGGCGTCAAAGTCGATCAGTTGCCCGTCGTTGTGGTGAACGTGCCCCTGCTGGACCAGTTCGTGCAGCCAGGGCCGCTGCTGCTTCATGTGCGCTAGTTCCCCGCAGGTGAACGACCAGGTGCGCAGCAGCCCAAACTCCCCGCCGTCGACCACGACCCCCACGCTCGTCAGGTCGGCCCGAGCCCCCACGACGCTGCCCAGGCTGAAGTCGATGAAGGCCCAAGCCCGGCGCCCGCGCACGTCCTCGATGCGCCAGTCGAATCTGGCCTGCTCGAGCACGGCCGCATCGATGCCGACGCTTGCCAGGCTGCCGCCGGGAAGGTTCAGCCGCTGGGTGCGGAACTCCTCGACGCCGTCCGACCGGCTGCCTAGGAATGCCAGTTCCGACCTGATCGTGTCCTCGGTGATGTGCCCGCCCTCGATCCACAGCTGTGGGTTGGCCTTGCGCCACTGGACCGGGTCGTGGATGTCCGCCCCGGCGTCAGACGCCCAGTGGTGCACCGCCCAGTCCTCGCGCAGGCGGCCGGCCAGCAGCTGCGCCTCGGCCTCCTGCCGCCAGCCGGCCCAGGGCAGGCTCAGGTCGTCGTCGGCCGTGGTGGTCATCAGCAGCCGCCCCTCGGCGGTCTTGGTGGCCGCCGTCATCAACCGGCTCAGGTAGTCACCCTGCAGACGGGCCGCCTCGTCGGCCAGCACCAGCGCCGGGGTCACGCCGTCCGCCCGCTTGGGGTCCCGGGCGATGGGCAGCATCTTGCCCTTCCCGTGGCGCAGCATCGGCTGGTTGTTTGACATGCGGGCCGCCCAGGGCGTGGTCTTGCCGTCAGCCGGCCAATGGATCTTGGCTAGGGCCTCCATGGACAGGCGGGCCTGCGAGAGGGCCGTGGCGGCGCTCACAACCAGCCGGTCAGCCTCGGGGTCCCTCAGGACCCATCCGGCCAGCAGGGCCGCCAGGAGCGTCTTCCCGTGGCTGCGCGGCACCGAGAACGACACCACCCTGCACCGCTCACGCCTGGCGATGGTGTCGGCAAGAACAGGCACCCAGTACGGGTACATGGTCACGTCGGCCGGAAGCGTGGCAGCGAACGCCTCGACCACGGCCGAGTCGTAGCCGCCAGCCTCGGCGCGTCGAGCGTAAGCCGTGAGCGAAGCAGCCGTTACGTCAGACACGCCGCCGCTGGCTGCGGTAGCGTACGCCCATGCCGTGGATGTTTCAATGATGGATGAATGCATACGGCGATACGTTGTCGGGCGGTGACGGGTGGGGAAGGAGGTGGGGGT
>Ga0315902_10006817_pt1 | contig 15738 bp, 9 predicted proteins | sample LakEriMetagenome_9_FD_203523 | JGI IMG/M metagenome (GOLD analysis project Ga0315902, IMG submission 203523) | Freshwater fungal communities from buoy surface, Lake Erie, Ohio, United States - Buoy 12 MA117 | ecosystem: Environmental > Aquatic > Freshwater > Lake > Lake biofilm | place: USA...
TACGAATCTTCAACAAACTCGAAATGCGCGACAAACTGAAGGTTTCGATTTCCGGGGAAGTGCGCAAACCGGGCGATTACGATTACTCAGACGATCTGAGTCTGAAGGATCTTATTTATATCGCCGGTGGTTTTACCTACGCCGCCGCCAATGCGAAAATAGAAATCGTGCGGCACAGCGCACCAATCGAACCGGTATACTGGATCCCTACTAAAACGCTGGTGTTTACGTCTTCCGTGCCTGTCGATCTGATTGCAGACCGCGAATCAGATAAGTTTAAACTCGTGCCTTTCGATCAGGTATTCGTGCGTGCCAACCCGGAATATGTACCGAATCAGGTGGTTACCCTCAATGGTGCCGTTATGTTCCCTGGACAGTACACCCTTATGGGGAACGGTGAACGTATCTCCTCTGTCGTGAAGCGTGCCGGCGGCCTGCGACCTGAAGCCTATTCTCCCGGAGCCACATTTAAAAGGAAAGACCAGGAGGGGAATTATATGAATGTGGTAATTGATCTTAAGCGGGCGCTCATGCGCAAACGCTCCGATTACAACTACACACTCAAGAACGGCGACAAAATTGATATCCCTTATGCTGAGGAACTTGTTATTCTGACAGGTGAAATCAATACGCCAGACAACCAACGTCTGGCATCCTATTTCATTGCCGGGAAACGAGCAGGTTACTATGTGAGAAATATAGCCGGTGGTTTTACAGAAAATGCCCTGCGCCGCAAGGTGACAGTCATACACAAAAATGGCAGGGTCTCTCAAAGCAGGAACTTCGTATTGTTTAAAACGTATCCGAAACTGTCAAAAGGCGCTGTCGTCAATGTTCCTGCAAAAGAAACTTCCGGTGGACCGGGCGTGGGCCGAACACGACAGCGTATCAACCTCGATGAAATGCTTAATAAGCTGATCGTTAGAACCACTGCGCTGTTCAGTATCATCGGTATGTACCGCATCGCAACAAGATTCTAATCTGCCAAAGTAGCAATGGAAGCCCTCGAACAACCTAAAGCCATAAACGTCTTTGCAATACTTGAAATAGCAAGGAAAGTATGGCGTTTCGTGCGCAAAAAATGGTGGCTGCCGCTTTTGGTGGGATTGATAATCGGAGGGTTTTTATTCCGGAGAGAAGCCAATAAGCCAACCCAGTTTACCGCAGTCAATACGTTCATGCTTGAGGATGAAATCATGGGCGATGTGCAAGGCGGAGCCGGAGCCGGTGGTATTCTGGGTATGTTGCAGGGCCAGGGAAGCGCAAGCAATAAGGCCGTGATTGTTGAAATTGCACTCAGTAGCAAATTGTTCGAAAAAACTTTGCTCGGTTCTGCCATGATCAACGGGAAATGGCAAAGCCTGGGTAATTATTACCTCGAACTAACCGGGAAACGGAAAATGTTGAGCAGTGATACCAAATTTAAATCTTTTAATCTCGATTCGACCTACCAATATGGCCTGCGCCCCGATTTTGATTTTCTCCTGCGTCAGCTGGCACTGACACTCCGGCCTAATATCACAGCCAAGGTGAAAGAGTCCGGCCTCATCGAACACCGCTTTACCTTCTGGAATGAGGAATTTGCCCGCGTTTTTGCCGCGGAACATATCGGACAGATCAGCGCCTTTTACATAGAAAAGCGCATGGAAAAAGCTGTCTCTCTCCTTACATTGAGCAGAAGAAAAGTCGATAGCCTGAGAGCCGCCCTTTCCGGCCAGGAATATGGTCTTGCTAACCTTCGGGATGCCAGTTTCGGTACTGTAATGACAAGAGCCATGGTTCCAGAATTAACCTACACCCGCAATATCGAGTTGCTCAGTACCCAATACGTTGAAGCTATGGCTGCCTTTAACATGGCAAAATTCGAATACGAAAAACGAAAACCGCTCATTTCTATAGTAGATGACGCACGTTCACCCCTGTCGAGCGTTACCGGACGGCCGGTCTTTATGGGCGGGATAGGTGCAGTCGCCGGCTTTATTTTGGGTATTATCGTGCTTGTCGGTGTCTACTTCGGTAGTCAATACTTGCGCGACCAAAAACAGAAATTCAAGGAGGATAAAGCCCTGCCTTGAACCCTTCGCGCGCGCTGGTTTCAGTTATCATGCCGGTCTTTGAACCAGATCCGGCCGCCTTACGCGCGGCTGTAGATTCTATACTCCGGCAGTCGCATCGCTTGCTGGAACTCATAGTAATAGACGATGGCTGCAGCGATCCCTTGCGCGGAACCTTGTTTAGCGCCGATAAACGGGTCAAGCTGATCCGCCACGAACATAATTTGGGCCGCAGTGCCGCAAGAAACACCGGTCTTGCGGCTGCTGAAGGGAAATTTATCGCCTGGGCAGACGACGATGATATATCCCTGCCCGGCCGATTGTCTGCCCAATTGCACCACTTCCGCAAACATCCGGAAATCGATTTCCTCGGTACGGATATGGTTTTTGGTGATGGCCGACCGGTTTCACCTGTATTCCGTGAACCCAACCAGATCCGTTTAGCTTTCATGTTCCGAAACCCGGTCAACAGTCCCACCATCATGTTTCGCCGCCGCGTTTTTGATGAAGGCCTGCGCTTTGACACTTCGTTACAGCGCGCGGAAGATTATGATTTCTATACCCGCGCTTCAGAAAGCTACATTTTCGCCTCCATGCGCGGCGTAACCGTGAAGTACAACTATAACCCCAACGCCGCCGGCAGGGAAGAGGAAGCCAGGTTCGCCAACGATCTCCGAATGCAACTGTGGGACAAATTCTGTGGAACCAAAGACGATTTCGCTCACCTGGAACTGGCCGCAATTCCTGTTGCTCTCCCTCCCGGAAAACTGAACGATCTGGCCACCCGCGTTGAAACGCTCCATGCCTGGTACCAAAATAGCGGGAAGCCTTTTGCAGACGATTTTTATACCGTGCTCTGTACCGTAATGGCGCACCATATCGCAGCCCAACCCGATGCACCACAGTTGTGGAGGCAATGGCGGTGGATGAAGTACCTTTGGAACTGTGCCTGGCCTTTGCGTGTGAAAGCATATTTAATCAGACAGCGATGAAGAAGGATATTCGGAAACAAACGCCGGAAACATTGAATGCCTGGGCTCTGGAAGCCGGAGTTCCTGCTTATCGTGCCAGACAGATTTATGCCTGGCTTTGGCAGAAAGGCGCACTCGGTTTCGCTGAGATGACTGACCTGCCGCTGCCTTTGCGTCAACAGCTGGCTGATGCGTTTGAAATAAAGCCCATCCAAATATCCGCTCAACAGATCAGCCGCGATGGAACCATCAAAACGGCTTTTCGCCTCCACGATGGCAATCAGATAGAAGGTGTGATGATCCCTTCCGGGGGTCGCAACACCGCCTGCGTTTCTTCACAAGTAGGTTGCAGCCTGAACTGTAAGTTTTGTGCAACCGGTTATCTCGATCGTCAACGGAACCTCGATGCCGCAGAGATTGTAGATCAGGTGCGGATGCTCGACCGCCTGGCCAGGGAACACACCGGTAAAGGCCTCTCCAATATTGTGTACATGGGCATGGGCGAGCCGCTCCTGAATTACCAGGAAGTGATGCGCAGCGTGGAATTGCTTACTTCACCGCTTGGCCTGGGGATGTCGCCGCAACGCATCACCGTTTCCACAGCCGGCATCGCCAAAATGATCAAACGCCTCGCCGATGACAACACCGGCGTGCAACTGGCCCTCTCCCTGCATGCTGCCAACGATACTGCTCGGACCGCCCTCATGCCCATCAACGAAAGCAATGGATTGGATCTGTTAGCAGATGCATTATCGTATTTCTACACCAAAACGAGCAACAGACCTACACTCGAGTACACTGTCATGGAAGGTGTTAACGATACGGGGCGGGAGATGGAGGAACTGGCGGTGTTTGCGCGACGCTTTCCTTCTAAAATCAACCTCATCGAGTACAATCCCATATCCATGGCCGATTTCCGGCCAAGTTCACAATTGGGCCTGCTGGCATTTGCACAAGGATTGGAAAGCAAACGTTTGATAGTCAACGTACGCCGGAGCAGGGGTAAAGATATTGATGCAGCATGTGGGCAATTGGCAAATAAGTTAATCAAATAAGCACTTGCTTCAACATTCAGGTGACAAAAATCAGTGTTTTCGGGGCTAACTACGCACAAATTTGACGTCGATCGGAACAAATTGCACGCGGTAAGAATCCAAAACGCCTGACTATCATATAGTTATACTTTTTTTTTAGATTTTGTTTGCATAAGAGGTTTATCCTATTTTTGTCTTGGGGGATAAGATGCATGAAACAAATTAAACAAAACCTAACAAAATGGATTTGTTTGGCCTTGGTTGTACAAGGATCTTGGTATGGCAAGGAATTAATAGCCCAATGTGCTGGCACCAACCTGAACGTAGGGTTTACGTACTCGGTTAGCCGCACCTGCGGTTTTCCCAGGGCGATCACGTTTACCAATACCAGTACCGGTGCTGCTGCCGCAATAACCAGATACAGGTATTTTATCAATAACCAGCTTAAGCGCACCATTTTAGGTACCTCCAGGGTAAGTTCCACCCTCGATACTCCTGGCACCTATTCGCTCATGCTCATCGGCCACGATACCGTGAATAACTGCTTCGATACGGTTACCCAGAGTTATACCCTTAGCGTTAGTGGGAGAGCAAGGAAAATCAAGGGACAAAACGGCGTATATTCTTTCAAGCCTACCTGGTATAACTGTATTTCAGGTGCTTCAACACCGGATACATTCGGAATCTGGATTGAGCCGGAAGACACCCTCCGGGATTATGTTATTATTTGGGGTGACAGGAAAGCAAACAATTCCGGAACCCGGCTCCTCAAAACCCAGAAGATTTACCATCGCTACGATAGCCTCGGAGTATTTGAAATCAAAATCGCTTACGACAATGGTTCCTGTATGGACACTGTGAAGGGCCTCGTGGGCAACGAACGACAGCCTGTGGCAGGTGTGATTGGTCCGCCAACCGGTACCAACCAAGGGTGTGTTCCCATCCGCATACGGTTCATTAACAACTCCACCTTCTCCAGTCCGGATACCAAATTTACCTGGCAAATGGGCGATGGGAAATCGTATGAATGGCCATCATCTAAGTACAAAGACACCCTCTTCCATACCTACCGCACGAATCTCTGCAATGGTATCGTGCGGTTGACGGCCACAAATACTTGCGGGAGCAGTTTCACAACCTGGAATCCAATTCAGGCGTCCTCAAAAGACAGTGCAGTTATCAGCCTGACAAACCCGAACAATTGTGATACCACAAAGGATTTTACGTTTAATAACAACAGTTTAGATCGCTACTGCCTTGTTCCGGATAATAAGAAGTTCAAATGGATTTGGGGTGACGGTACCAATTCAGGCTGGTTAAATACAATGGGGTCTATCAAAAAGAAATACAATAAGCTTGGACAATACGATATATTACTCATAGACAGCAATGGTTGCGGTATAGATACTGGCAGATATCGCTTAAATATCATAAAAGAACCCAATGCAAGCTTCGTTGTTGACGCCAGTAGTGGTTGTCAACCCCTGAAAGTCAATTTCCGGAATACATCCACTGGCGACCAGATGAACTTTCTTTGGAATTTTAATGACCCGTATTCCGCACCCGCAGATAGAACCAGTACTTTGGCAAGTCCAACCCACACTTTTACCGTTGGAAATACGAAACCTTTTCCTGTTATATTAAGAGCATCCAATAAGTGTGGTTTTACGTTGGACACTATAAATGTACGCGTTTACGCCAAGGCAAATCCAAGTTTCGTTGTGAATGCGAGCTTGGGTTGTGTTCCGTTTACGGTACGGTTCACCAACACGACAGGAGAGAGTTTTTCTAAGGGATATAGCTATCGTTGGAGTTTTGGAGACGGCAGGACCTCCACTTCGAGTTCACCAGCGCCAATCACATACAATTCCCCCGGCACCTACATTGTGACTTTGTATTCGACAGATACGTGCGGTGTGGATTCTGTCAAACAAACCATCAGAGTAATCGGTAAACCAAAAGCCAACTTCAGCGTGCCTGCGCTGGGCCGATGCCGGAAAGACACCTTTCTTTTCACCAACAACAGTTCAGCTGATGCGAACCAATTCCATTGGTCCTTCGGCGATGGCACCACCTTGCAGCAAAATAGTTCAACCCTGGCTACGCGGAAGGCCTTTGATTCGGCCAAAACATACCAGGTAAGGTTGATAGCCATCGTTTCAACCGGTGGTTGCCGCGATACAATAACAAAACCTGTAGAGGTATACATCCAGCCAACCGCAAATTTTATCATCGACAAACCCGCCGGCTGCGGTCCGCATACCACCCTGTTTACCAACAGTTCAATACATGGAGGCAGCACCGGTACACTCCGCAACATGGCCTTCCAATGGGATTTCAGCAGCGGAAGAACCAGCAGGGCACAGGATACTTCCATGCATTTCCGCGCCGGCCGGTGGCGCGATACCGTGCATACTATCAAAATGTATGCAGTGAACCAATGGGGCTGTCGGGATTCAGTAACCAAAACACTCACCGTTTACCCGAATCCAACGGCCAGGTTTGTATTGGACCGCTACGAAGGCTGCGGCCCCCTGCGCATCGCCACACAGAATTTTTCCACGCCCAACGATACGGGAACCATCTGGATCATGAAGTTTCGCTGGAACTTCGAAAGAGGCCTTAACAGCTCCGCACGTGATACCGCCTTGCGCCTGCGAGCCAGCGCGACCAAAGACACGACCCACTTCGTTAAGCTGGTTGCCATCTCAGAGCACGGATGCCTCGACAGCCTCACCCGCTCAGTAAAAGTATATCCTAAACCTCGTGCACGCTTTTCAATGGACAAGAACAACGGCTGTCGACCCTTGACTGTCAGGTTCACCAACTCGTCCATCCCCAACGATACCGGATCCATTGCCATCATGAAGTTCACCTGGTTGTTCACCGGCCGTGACACTACTTTCCTCTTAAACCCATCCTTCATCTTCACCGATCGCTACCAGCGCGACACCATCTATCGGGTGGGACTCGTGGGAATCAGTGAACATGGCTGCCGCGATACAGCCTACCAGAATGTAACCCTGCGTCCGGATGCATACGCCTACTTCTTCCCAGATAAGGCACAGGGCTGCGGACCGCTGCCGGTTTCATTCACCAACCAGTCGTTCAACAACAATCGGAATGAATGGCGTATCGATGGTGTAACCCGAAGCCTCAACCGCAATTTTCAATATAAATTTCTCCAACGACCTATCTTCGATTCCATTTACCGTGTAACCCTTATTGTAGCCTCTCCTTTCGGTTGCCGTGGCGATACTGCACGCCAGGATATCATCGTGAAAGGTGATCCGGTGGCATCCTATGCCAGCAATGAAGATACCTTCTGCTTCCCCGATAAAATACAGTTCTACAACCAGTCACTCAATGCCTATCGCTTTCGTTGGAACCTGGGTCAGGGAACTACTACCAGCGCACCCAATCCCGGTGTGTTCTTCCCGAAAAACCCCATCCCATCGCGCGATACCACCTATAATATCTGGCTGGAAGCTATGAGTGCTTCCGGCTGCCGCGATACCTTTACCGGCAAAATGACGGTGTTGCCGTATCCGGTTCCCGATTTTACGCTTGACGCGGATAAAGGATGTTCCCCGCTGAGCGTGCGTTTCTCCAACCGCTCGCAAAATGCAAATTCCTATTTCTGGGATTTTGGCAATGGCTTTAGCGCCAAATCGATCAATGCCAGCCATACCTTTTATAACCGCGGTTCCCGGGATACGAGCTACCGCGTGCTGCTCACCACCTATTCACGCGATTGCACAGATTCGGTAGGGGTATCAATTCCGGTGTACCGCCCAAGCGAATCCTATTTCAAGTTTGAACGCGTAAACCCATGTGATGCCGGTTACTTCGATTTCATAAATGAATCCTTCAACGCGGCCACTTATCGCTGGGACTTTAATGAAGGCAGTGTAAGCAGTACCCGCGATCCGCGCCATTTGTTCCCCGTATCACCCTACCGAGACACAAGTTACAATGTCGAACTGCACGTAACCTCCAACCGCGGCTGTGTAGATTCTTTCGTTCGGGTCATTTCGCTTCCGCAACGCTTGTCCATAAGTGTGCCTGATACTTCTTTTATACGCTGTATTCCAGGTGAAGTATTCTTTAGGAATGCTACCCGTGGTGCCGTAAACTATATCTGGGATTTTGGTGATGGTGCCGGTTCATCCGTGAAGGAACCTTATCACCAATACCTGCGCCCGGGTGTTTTTAAATACAAATTGACCGCCTTCGATGCCAATGGTTGCCGCGATTCCTTTATGTCCAGTGGCAGTATTACAGTAGGCGAAACTCCCGAAGCCCGGATCGATTTCACCCCGCCCAAAGGTAAACTGCCCAATTCAACCATCTCCTTCTTGTCGAAAAGCACTTCTACCTTGCCGCTTACCTGGTATTGGGATTTCAATGATCCGGGCAATCCCAAAACCAGTACAATGCGCGATCCGTATCATACCTTCAGCGATTCAGGCTGGTATCGGGTGATGCACGTATCCAGAAATCCGGGTTGCACAGATACAGCTTGGGCCGACGTGCGCATCGACCCCTACCTCCCTGATCCGGACTTTACCGTCGATATAGATTCAGGCTGCGGGCCGCTGACCGTTCAATTCACCAACAATACCCAACACGCCGACCGCTTCATCTGGTTCTTTGGCGACGGCAACCGCAGCACCGACCGCGATCCCAAACATACCTACCAAAACGCTGGAACGTATAACGTAACCCTAATGGGCGCAGGCCCGGGCGGTGAATCGCAAGCCACTAAATATGAGTACATCACGGTCCTTAAGCCGCCATACAGCCTGTTCCAGGTTGCGCCCGACCGCGTCTTCCTGCCGCGCAGCGATTTCTTTACCAAGAACCTGACCAGCGGCGCGATCGATTACTATTGGGATGTGATGAGATCCGGACGCTCCATCGCCAGCAGCCGGCGCTTCGAACCGATGTTCAAAGCACCCGATACCGGCTGGTACGATGTGCGCCTCATCAGTGTGAGCGCTGAAGGTTGTATCGATACTTTCACCCTCCCCAATGCGGTATTTGTGCACTCCAACGGCAGCCTGTTCGTGCCGACGGCCTTCACGCCGAACAACGATACCCGCAACGATGTCTTCAAGCCTGAATACGCCAATATCCAACGCGAACATTACCTGCTCCGCATTTACGATCGCTGGGGCGCGAAGATGTTTGAAACCACCGACCCTGACCAGGGCTGGGATGGCCTCGTGAACGGCAAAATGCAACCCGTTGGCGTCTATGTCTGGCAGGTGAATGCGCGAATCCTGAACGGCGATGATGTGGAATACCACGGCGTCGTGCACCTGATGCGCTGAGGAGGCTCACCTTTTTTAACAGAAACAGCGCTGCGTTGATACGGAGCCTGCGGTCTTGTCTACAATTTCTCGCGTACGAAGTACATGGCATTGTATGCGTCTGAACGGATGCGCAGCAAGCGGTATTCCCTGCGCCGAACCGTGATCCGCAGGTAATCGGCATCGGCTGTCCAGCCGGCGGGTATGTTGCGCGGCCTGCGGCTGCCACCGTTTTCCACCCGCCACCCGCTGCCGTCCCAATTGTGCAGGGTGAGGTTTTCGTAACAGTTGCCGATCATGCCGCCGCAGAGCTTGATGATCCGTATCGTATCTGTTTTGAAGAAGGAGGAACGCTTGCCGCAATACACCCATACGCAGCGGTTGCGATGCCCGTCGAAGCCGATGCCGCTGTCGCGCATGAAGCTGTCGGCCCGTTGGTGAACCGGAAAAGCCGGCTGGGCTTTCAAACTGCCGGCCAAGCACAACACGGTACCGAGCAACAAGCCGCGCATTACAAGGTTTTCAGCTTCTCTTTCATCTGTTCCCACTCATCGCGCAGGCGGGCGGCTTCCACAAAATCCATCTCCTTGGCCGCGCGGAGCATTTCCTTCTCGGTCCGGTCGATCGCCTTCTGCAGCGAGGGCTTATCCATGTATTTCATCACAGGATCCTGCACCAGAGACGGCGTTTCCGGCTCGATGTAGGCGTTTTCTTCACTCACCTTCTTCATGTCGGCCACACTGGTCTGCTGCAGGATTTCTTCCCTGCTCTTCGTTACCGTGCGCGGTATGATGCCGTGTGCGGTGTTGTATTCAATCTGCCGTGCGCGCCGCCTTTCGGTTTCGGCAATGGTTTTCGACATGCTCTCCGTCATCCGGTCGGCATACATGATCACCTTGCCGCGTTCGTTGCGCGCTGCACGGCCTATCGTCTGCACCAGGCTGGTGACATTCCGCAGGAAGCCTTCCTTGTCGGCGTCCATGATGGCAACCAGGCTCACTTCGGGCAAATCGAGGCCTTCGCGCAGCAGGTTCACACCAATCAATACATCGATCGTACCGAGGCGCAAATCGCGGAGGATATCCACGCGGTCCAGCGTCTTCACCTCGCTGTGGATATAGGCGCAGCGTATGCCGACCCGCAACATGTATTTCGATAATTCCTCGGCCATGCGCTTCGTGAGCGTCGTTACCAGCACGCGGTCGCCCATTTTGATGCGGTCATCAATTTCCTCCAGCAAATTATCCACCTGGTTGCCACTGGGCCGCACTTCAATCACCGGATCGAGCAGGCCGGTAGGGCGGATGAGCTGTTCCACCACCACGCCTTCGCTTTCCCTGATTTCAAAATCTGTGGGCGTAGCGCTGACGTAAATGGCCTGCGGGATAAGGTTGTAGAATTCGTCGAACTGCAAGGGCCGGTTGTCAAGCGCAGCCGGCAAACGGAATCCGTATTCCACCAGGTTCACCTTGCGGCTGCGGTCTCCGGCATACATAGCCCGCACCTGGGGCATGCTCACATGGCTTTCGTCTACCACGAGCAGGAAGTCTTTGGGGAAATAATCCAGCAGGCAGAAGGGCCGCGTACCGGGTTCCCGCTGGTCGAAATAACGGCTGTAGTTTTCGATGCCGTTGCAATAACCGAGCTCGCGGATCATTTCCAGGTCGAAAGTTACCCGCTCTTCGATGCGTTTCGCTTCCAGAAAACGGCCCTGTTCCTTGAAATATTCCACCTGCGCCACCATATCGTCCTGGATCAGATGGATGATGTCTTTCAGGCGATCGCGGGGCGATACGTACAGATTGGCGGGATAGATGGCCACTTCGTACATCCGCTCCAAACGGCTCCCGCTGGCCGGATCGAAGGAGTAGATTTCCTCAATATCGTTCCCGAAAAAGACCACGCGGATCGCGTAATCATTGTAAGCCAGGAAGATATCGACCTGATCGCCCTTCACCCGGAAAGTGCCGCGCTTGAATTCGGCGGTTGTCCTGCTGTACAAGCTCGATACCAGGGCGTACAGAAAGGTGTTGCGGCTTACGGTCTGGCCGGTATGGATGCGGATCGTGCTCTTTTCAAAATCGTCCGGATTGCCCGCGCCGTAAATACAGGAAACCGTCGCCACGACAATGATATCCCGGCGCCCGGACAGGAGCGAAGAGGTGGTCTTCAACCGCAGCATTTCGATTTCATCGTTGATGCTGAGGTCTTTTTCTATATAGGTATTGCTCTGCGGGATATAGGCTTCCGGCTGGTAATAGTCGTAATAGCTCACGAAATACTCCACCGCGTTTTCGGGGAAGAACTGACAGAACTCGCTGTACAACTGGGCCACCAGGGTTTTGTTGTGACTCAATACCAGCACCGGTTTCTGTACCTTTTCAATCACATTCGCTACCGTAAAGGTCTTGCCCGATCCGGTTACACCGAGCAGGGTTTGAAAACGCTGACCTTGTTCGATGCCTTCCACCAGGCGCTCAATGGCCTTGGGCTGGTCGCCGGTGGGTTTGAAGGGAGAAATCAGTTTAAATGCCTTGCTCATGGGGTTCCTTTACGAGGGTAATAACGTGCATCAAATTTAAGCAGGGAAGCACAGCCGAACCGTGTCTGAAACGGGTAAAACAACGCAAAGGCGGCAATAGTTGGCAGGGCGTGGCGTTATCCGCCTGTACCTTAGCTTTGCACCGTGAAGTTTCGCGCCGGTATCCTGTTCATTCTCCTGCTGCTCTCGGCGATGGGCGCCTGTAAAAAAGAATCTTTTTACGATGGGGGAGATGGGCTGCGCCTGAGCGAAGACACCATGCGCTTCGATACCGTCTTCACCCGCCTGCCCGGAACCGGTTATCCTTTGTCGGTGACGAAGATCTTCCAGGTGGTGAACCCGCACAACCAGCCGCTGAAAACCAGTATCCGCCTGGCCGGTGGCAGCACTTCGCCTTTCCGGCTGAACATCAACGGAAGGAATACGCCGGCCGTGACAGACTACGAAATCGGTCCGCGCGACAGCATCTTCGTCTTCGTCCAATGCACACTGGAGGCCAATAACAACCTGAACCCGGCCCTGGTGACCGATTCCATACTTTTCAGCACCAACGGCAGGGAACAGCAACTGATCCTGGAAGCCTGGGGTTGGGATGCGCATTATTTCCGCCGCACCGTTTTGCCCTGCGGCGGTGAATGGGCCGACCGCGACAAACCCTATGTGCTGCTCGATACGGTGGTGATTCCCGAAAACTGCACCTTCACCATCCGAAACGGCGTGCGTGTGCACTGCGGCATCCGTACCAGCCTGTACGTGCTCGGAACCCTGAAGGTGAAAGGCACTGCCGGTCAGCCTGTGATCATCCAAAGCGATAAACTGGCCTATCGCTACCGCTATACCACCGGCTTGTGGAACGGGATTCATTTCCTGGTCGGCAGCACGAACAACGAAATCGATTACGCAGTCATCACCCAGGGCGGTATCGGCATCCGGGTCGACAGCCTGCCGGTGAACGGTTCCGATTACAACCTGATCCTGCGCAATTGCCGGGTGATGCACCATGCTTCGGTTGGATTGCTCGGCGTAACCGGCGGCATCAAAGCGGAGAATTCTGTCTTCGCCGATTGCGGCAGCTTCACCTTTTTCGGACTGTTGGGCGGGAAATACGATTTCCGCCATTGCACCTTCGCCTCCTACAATACCGGTGCAGGTCGCCGCGATCCCCACGTGGCGGTTACCAATACTTTGCGCGATGGCAATGGGAATCTGTTGCAAACACAGCCCGTTCAAAGCTATTTCGTTAACTCCCTGATTTACGGGCCGAATGAAACAGAGCTTGGCTTCGACAACAGCAGCCAGTCACCCTTCTCGCATTTCCTCGAAAACAACCTGATTCGCAGCAACGACGACGCCTTGCGCATCAACGACAATATCCTGAACCTGGATCCGCGCTTCCTGTCCATCAAGGAGCATAATTATGGTCTCGATACGCTCTCTGCGGCGAAAGACAAGGCGAAAATGCTCTCCCCTCCGCTCGATTTCGATGTACTGGGCCGTTTGCGCAGCTTTCCGCCCGATATTGGTGCCTTCGAAAGCCAGAAATGATGAAACCCCTCTTTACCGCATTCCTCCTGCTGCTCGTTGCGGCACTGCCGGCCGAACCGCCCCGTGTGGCACAGAAGGCAGTCTCGGCACTGCAGAAAGGCAAGTACAAGACCTTTTCGCGCTATTGCCAACCCAAGTTCAGGGAACAGCTCAGCGCCGAACAGGTGAAAGGCTTCATGGACAAGGTGCAGCAAACCTATGGCCGTATCCTGAAAATCAGCTACGAAGCGAAACAACAGGCCGAGGGTGTGGAGGTGTATCGCTACCGGCTGTTGATGGAAAAAGACAGTTTCACCTTGCTGATCGGGGTGGAGAAAGACCTGATCAGCGGACTATTCCTGCGCCCTTTTGAGCAACCCAATGTCTGGAAGAAACCGCCGTATGGAACCGGATTTCCGGTTTCAGTAAAAGACCTGGAGCACGGCGTTTCCGGCTGGCCGCTCAAAACGCAATTGCTTTGGCCTGCCCGTTTTGATACTGCGCGGCTGCCGGTTTGTATCCTCGTTCACGGCTCCGGCCCGAACGATATGGACGAAAGCATGGGCCCGAACCGCGTCTTTCAAGACCTGGCCCTGGGTCTCGCCGGGCAGGGTATCGGCAGCCTGCGCTATAACAAACGCACCTTTCAGTACCCCGAGCGCTACAAAGACAAGCTGCTAACGCCCGAGGAAGAAGTCTATACCGATCTCTGGGCCATGGTCGATCTGGCCAAGCAGCACGATTGGGTCGATACCAACCGCATCTTCATCATCGGCCACAGCCAGGGTGCATTGATGGCTCCGCGTTTCGCGGCCCTGCGCAAGGATCTGCTGCACGATATCGCCGGTGTGGTGATGCTTTGTGGTACAGCCGATTCGCTCAGCCGCATCGTGGAATACCAGATCAGACACCTGAACATGCAAAACGGCAGCGCAGGTTCGGAAGAATCGGGCGCCATGCTCCATGCCCTGGGCTCCATTTACGACCCGAATCAGGCCGAGAACGCCGTGGTACTCGGTACTTCAGTGGGCTGGTGGCGCCGCATCGATACCATGTTCAGGCCCGGGTTCCTGGATGCTGTTCCGCACATGGTGGTCAATGCCGCGATGGATTACCAGGTTCCGCCCCGTTTTTACACTTCGCTGCGGGCGCACTGCGAAGCGCGCAAAGCCACCGGCGCCTGCACATTCCGCGAATACCCCACACTCAACCACTTGCTGCAACAGAGCGATGGAAGCCTGTCGCCCAACGAATACCACCGCCCGAACCTGCATGCCGACGAGCAGTTGATCAAAGACATAGGCGCATGGGTGAAATCGCGTTGATGTTGGTTTAGTCCTCTTTGACCTGGCGGAAGCGCATTTGCTGCTATTGTTGACGGCAGCACCCTTCGCCTTGCATCATGGCATGATGCACACCAGTACTGCGCCCTCAGTTTCAGTGCTCCAACCCCATCCAAATCGCGGCATTTTCGCTATATTCGTTCTATCCAATGCCTTCCACCAACATCCGCAACAGCAGTGTCAGCTGGTATTCCGGCATGTTTGACTACTATCCCTTTGGAATGCAAATGCATGGCAGGGAATTTGCAGGCGGGATGGGGTATCGGTACGGTTTCGGTTCGCAGGAAAAGGATAATGAATTATCTGGGCGAGGTAACAGTTATACAGCAGAGTATTGGCAGTATGATTGTAGGTTGGGGAGAAGGTGGAATCTGGATCCAGTTTTCAACGAGGGAATGGCCCCGTATGCCGTAAATAATTTAAATCCGATATGTATTGCTGATCCAGAAGGTGCAGAAGGCGAATTCAGAATACGTGGTAGTTCAGACAACCGCCAGCAGAATAGAGAAGAGAAAACAGCACTAAGAGATCTAGTGAATGATGCGCGCCAAGAGATGAAAGGGTGGTCAGATGCACAATGGGCCAATGTAGAACTGGTTACTGGAAGAAGCAAATCTGAATTTAAACGAATGTTTAGAGACGGTAATGGTCCATATTTGAAGTTCTCGGATATGAGCAAGGGCAGCAGTTCTGAAATTAGAAATAATCGTTATGCTCATTTTGATGGTTTGCAAAACACTATTGTCCTTGACGAGACATTCTTTAAACTATATAAATATGAAAGAGTATATCAAACTGACGGAGAGTTGATAGGGGGATTTCATGTTCCGAGAGTGTTGCACTAACTGTGTCAATTTTAGGAAAAACCACTAAACTTGACATAGACGATGACAAAAAAACCATTTGACTACGAGGAGTTCAAGAAGAGCTTCGCGAGCCGATTCAAAGAGAGCAA